>CABEAA010000083.1_pt1 | contig 17563 bp, 15 predicted proteins | sample 3132281 | NCBI WGS metagenome assembly CABEAA01 (sample SAMEA5534341, study PRJEB31848) | metagenome | biome: tundra; feature: field; material: soil | place: USA | collected 2013-05 | depth 0.45 m
CCCCTACCCTCGTCGGTGAGCGTCAGCCAGCGCTCGTACCGCGGGCCCGCCGTGGCTGCCGTCAACGTCCACTCCAGTCGGACCAGCCCGCGAGCCGCCATGGCGCGGAGGCGGCGCAGCACAGCGGCTCGGCCCTCTCCGGTCTCGAGATCGCGGACCGCGCGGGGGCCTTCCGCCAGCCGCCTCGCAAGCTCCGCCTCGGCCGAGTCGCCCGGGGCGGCCGAGTCGCCTGGGGCGGCCGTGACCGGCTCTCCGTTCCACTGCATCGGCAGCCACTCGGCGATCAACTCGAGTTTCTCCAGCATTCCGGGAGGCAGCATCGAACGGAGGGTCGTGGCCGGCGGCGCCAGGTATTCGGCCGAGATCCACCGTGCGAAGTCGAGCGTGAGCGCCGGAAGGAGCGGACCGTCGGCGCGAACGCGAGCCAGGATCGGCTTCAGGTCGGCAGGCTGATCGCCTGACGCGCGACCCAAGACCACTCCCACGGCCTGGCGCCCACGCCCGAACTCGACGAGGACGGCCTCACCGGCCTCCACGCCGGCCAATCGATCGGACACCGCGTAGCTGTACGTCCGCGAGGCACCGGGCGCGTCGACGGCCACTTCCACCGGACCGCCGAGTCCTGGGGCGCCATCGGATCCGCCCACGGCGCGACCGACAATCTGCCCGACCACCTCCCCGAGTCCCAGGATCAGATCGTGATCCACGCCCTCAGCCCGCCCTACGGCTCCGCTAGACAAGGACAGCAGCACGCTCACCGCGCCGCTCCTCCGCCGAGATGATCTCCTCGATCCGCTGGGCCGTCCGGTCCACGTGGCCCTCCTCGTTCACGACGACGTGGTCGTAGTCGTACTGCCTCGCCAGCTCTACAGCGGCGTTCTTCTGCCGAATGGCCAGTTCTTCGGGAGTCTCCGTCCGCCGGGCCTGCAAATGTTGGTTGAGGGTCTCGATGGACGGCGGGACTACGAAGATCAGAAGGGCCGCGGGCACGCAAGCCTTGACCACCTGGGCACCTTTGACGTCGATCTTGAGGATGGCATGCTGCCCCTTTGCCAGCGCCTCGCGGACGCCGGCCCTTGGCGTCCCATACCAGTGGTCGTGGACTTCGTTGGCCTCAAGCAATTCGCCGGCATCGTGCAGAGCGAGGAATTGCTCGACGGTCACGAAGTTGTAGCTCACCTTGTCGATCTCGTTCGGCCGTCGGGCTCTCGTCGTGCAGGTGACGACGTAGTGATACGGCGGGCGGTGGCCTCGTTCCTGCATCGCGGCGATGATGGTGTCCTTGCCCACCCCGGACGGACCCGAGATGATGACCAGCATCGGGGTCGGCGGGTCCTGTTCGGCTTCGACCTGGGTGGCCCTGTTGGCGTCCGCCGGCAAGCTCATCGTTCGCCCGTCGACATCAGCCCATCCCGGCTCGCGCGCAGGCCCTCGAGCACGTCCTCGAGCTCCGCCGGGAGTGGCGCTTCGGCTCGGATGAGGTGCCCGTCGGCGGGCGACTGGAGCTCGATTCTCCAGCTATGCAGGAACAGCCGCGTGGATCCGTCGGGGCCGCGCCGCGACGTGCCCGTGCCGTACAGCGGATCGCCCGCCAGCGGGTGGTTTATCGCCGCCAGATGGACGCGGATCTGGTGAGTCCGGCCCGTCACGAGATCGAGCTCCAGGAGCGTCCAGCCGGGCAGTCGCTCCCGAACGCGATAGCCGGTGACGGCCTCGCGACCTTCGGGCACGACGGCCATCCTGGTCCGGTGGTGTGGATCGCGCCCGATCGGCGCCTCGATCCGGCCCACCGTGGCGGAGACCGCGCCCATTGCCAGCCCGAGGTAGGTCTTCTTGACCCGGCGGGCCTTGAGCTGCGCCATCAGGCTGGCTTGGCCGCGATCGTCCTTCGCGACCATCAGCAGGCCGCTCGTGTCGCGGTCGAGACGATGGACGATGCCGGGCCGCTGCACGCCTGCGATTCCGCCGTAACTTGTTCCGCGGGCAAGGAGAGCGTTGACGAGGGTTCCGCCCTGGTGACCCGGTGCGGGGTGAACGACGATCCCGGCCGCCTTGTCGACGATGAGCATGTCGTCGTCTTCGTACACGATCGAGAGCGGTATTGCCTCAGCCTCGAGCTCGAGCGGTCGTGGGTCCGGCACTTCCAACTCCACGGTCCCGCCCGGCACGACGGCCATGTTTGCCTTGATGGCGACGCCCGCCGAGGTAAGGCGACCTTCGCTGATCAGCTTCTGGACATAGCTGCGCGACAGCCCGGAGGCATCGGCGACGAAACGATCTATCCGGCCACCCGCGGTTTCCGGCACGGTGATCGTCAGCAGCTTCATCCCGCCGCCTCATCCCCGCTCGCCGTATCGCCTGGCTGGTCGGGCCGGGAGCCGAGCGCTCGCGGGGCGAACACCGAAAGCAGCAGCAGCACGCCGATAGAGACGGTGACGGCCGAATCGGCGACGTTGAAGATGTACCACCGCCACGTGCCGATGCCGAGGTCGGCGAAGTCCACGACGTAGCCGAGCCGGATCCGGTCGACGAAATTGCCGATCGCGCCGCCGAGCAACAGCGCCAGGGCCAGCGTCACGAACCAGTTCGTCCAGCCAGAGCGGTATTCGAAGCCGACGATGAAGGCCACGACACCCAGGCTCACCAGCGCGAACAGTCCGGCCGAATTCTGGAAGATGCCGAAGAGTCCGCCGGCGTTGTGGATGAAGTCGATCTGCAGCCAATCGCCGATGACCGGCGACGGAGTATCGACCTCGAAGTTGCCTACGATCCAGGCCTTGAGCACCTGGTCGCTCACGACGACGGCGAGCGCCACCAGCGCAAAGACGGCCCACGCCGCCAGGCGCCTGTTACCCGTGATGCCAGCGGCCGCCGCGGCTGGGATCGCCCCGGACGCGCGGTCTGGCTGCGTGGCACCGTTCGCGGCTGCGCCGTCCGCGGGTTGTGTGGGGTGCACTTGGATAGGGTCCAGTTCCGGGGCCTCCGATGGGGTGTTCCGCTAAGCCTACTGGGGGGAGGCTTTGTCCATCAAGCCGATCCTTGCGGCGCCCGAATCCAGGTCGACTTCCACCGCCGCCCCACCGGCCGAAAGGGCTTCGAATGAGATCCTGCTGCGAGTCTCGACCTCTACCGATGCCAGGTACGGCGAGAGCGTTCGGCGGACGTCCTCCGGCGCCTCGACCCGAACCTCGACCTCGTCGTCGAGCTCTACGCCTGCGTCCTTCCGTGCGTCCTGGATTGCGCGCTGCAGCTCGCGGGCATCGCCCTCGGCCCGCAACTCGGGCGTCAGCGCCGTGTCGATGACCACCACGAGGCCCTCGTCGTGAGCCACGACCGTACCTGGCCTGGGGATCGCGAGGATCTCGACCTCGTCCGCGGCCAGGGTCACGCCGCCCATGCGCACCGAACCGCCGGGCAGGATCTCGAACGCTCCCTCGCGAGCGGCGGCCATCACGGCAGGGATCGCGGGCCCGAGCTTCTTCCCGATCTTGGGAAGCAGCGGCTTGACCCGCCGGTCCACCAGCTGGGACTCGTCGCCGATCAGCTCGATCTCCTTGACGTTGACCTCGTCCGCGACCAGAGCCAGGAGCGCGGCCTGCTCCACCAGCTCCCTGCCGGGGAGTGCCAGCCACATCCTGGCGAGCGGCTGGCGGGTCTTGATCCCGGCCTGTCCGCGAAGGGTTCTCGCCAGATCCACGACCCGCATGGCGACCGCCATGGAGGCCTGGAGGGAGCGGTCGTTGAGGTGCTTCAGCTCCTCAGTCGGCCAATGGGTCAGGTGGACGCTGTCGGCCGCCTCGGGTACCCCGCCCGCCACCACGAGGTTCTGGTATATGGACTCGCTCAGGAACGGGAGGATCGGCGCCATGATCCGAGATAGCGCGACCAGGACCGCGTGCATCGTTGCGAATGCGGCGGCCCGATCAGCGGCTTCCGCCCCGCGGGCAAACCGCTTGCGCGAGCGTCGCAGATACCACGTCGAGATCTCTTCGATGAACCCGTCGATCTCGCGCGCGGCATCGAGAGTGTCGTAGTCGCGCAGGTCGATCTCGACCTCGCCGGCGAGGCGGGCAACCCGCGCCAGGATCCAGCGGTCCAGCGGACCTCGGTCCGCCACGGCCGGCGCTGCAGCGGTCGGCGCCCAGCCTGCCAATTGCGCGTACGTGACGAAGAACGAGTACACGTTCCACAGAACCAGCAGCCGCCGGCGGGACTCGTCCGCGGCCGGCCAGCCGAACAGGATGTTGTCCTCGGGCCGGGCGTTGGCGAACATCCAGCGCATGACGTCCACGCCCATCCGCTCGGCGGCTTCGTCGAACTCGATGGCGTTGCCCCAGCTCTTGTGCATCTGCCGGCCGTCCGCCCCAAAAACGAGCGCGTACCCGAACAGCGTCTTGAACGGCGTCTCGCGGCGCAGCACCGTGCTCATCGCCAGCATCGAGTAGAACCAGTTCCGGAACTGGCCGGGGAAGCTCTCGGTGACGAAGTCGGCCGGGAACCACTGCTTCCAGTAATCCGGGTCGGAGCGGAAGTGCATCGTCGAGAACGGCACGATCCCGGCGTCCAGCCAGGGATTGCCCACGTCCCTGATTCGCTCGACGGGCGCCCCGCAGCTGGAACAGCGGATCTTGACGGCGTCCAGGTAGGGGCGATGGGGCGTATGGCCCTCGAACGCATCCCAGCCTTCGATCGCTCGCTCGGCCAGTTCCTCGCGGCTGCCAATTACTGTGACCTCGCCGCAGCCGGAGCAGTCGTAGATCGGCAGCGCCAGGCCCCAGTAGCGCTTCTTGCTGATCATCCAGTCGTGCATGTTCAGGAGCCAGTCCAGCTCCCGCTCATAGCCGAACCCGGGGATCCACTTGACGTCCTCGATCACTTCCATGATCTGGTAGCGCAGGCTCGCGTCCACCTCGGCCGGGGTGAGTTCCGAGCGTGGCTTGTCGTAAACCTGGCCCATGCTGATGTACCACTCGTCCACGAGGCGGAAGACGAGAGGCGTCCCGCAGCGCCAGCAATGCGGATAGCGGTGGGTGATGGTCTCGAGCCGGTAGAAGCGCTTCTTGTGGTGCAGCGACTCGACGATCGGCTCCATCACGTCGCGTACGTCCCGGCCGGTGTACGGCCCGAAGCCTGCGATCACGACGCCGTTCTCATCGAGCGGGGCGATCATCGGCAGCCCCAACGACTTGCCCAGCGCGAAGTCTTCCGCTCCGCAGCCCGGGGCGATGTGGACGATGCCCGTCCCCTCTTCCTCGCCGACTTCGTCCCAGACCACGACCCGGTGCTCGTAAGGCGCGGTCACGGCGACGGCCGAAGCTCCCACGGCGAAAGCGGCCTGGACCGCAGGCAGCTCGTCGAACGGGCCGGCGTACCGCCAACCTGCCAGCTCGCGACCCGGCTTCTCTTCCACGACCTGGAAGGGGCCCACGAGCGCATTCTTCAGAACTCCGCGGCTCACCCAGAAGAGATCGTCCCCCTGGCGGACCTTGACGTAGCGAAGGTCCGCACCGACGGCCGCGGCCACGTTGGACGTCAGCGTCCAGGGCGTGGTCGTCCAGACCAGCAGCGCCTCGCCGGGCCGGTCCAGCAGCGGGAACCGGACCGTGAGCCCCGGGTCTTCCCGGTCGGCGTAGCCCTCGGTCATCTCGTGCTGGCTGATGCCCGTACCGCAGCGGGCGCACCACGGCATCGTGTCGTGGCCCTTGTAGAGCCAGCCGCGCCGCTTGCACTCCGCCAGGAAGGACCAGATCAGGTAGTTGTTCTCGTTGGAGAACGTGAAGTAGCTGCCACCGAGTTCCGGCATGCCCAGCCGCCCCACCAGCGATTCGGCCGTGTCGGTGACTTCGGTCCCATCGGTGCTCCTGGTCGTCACCCGCCGGCTCGGATCGTCCGCCAGTTCGTCGCGCAACCGTCGCAACTCATGCGGGTCGTTCCAGTCCATCCACATGCCGAGCCGGATCGACTGCTCCGTCTGGCGCGCCGCGTAGGTGAGGACCCGCTGCTTGCACAGGCTGACGAATTCGGCGATGCCGTAAGCCTCGATGTCTCTCTTGCTCGTGAAGCCCAGGTCCTTCTCGACGTTGACTTCGACCCACAGCCCCTGGCAGTCGAAGCCGTTCTGGTAGCGCTGGTCGCGGCCCTGCATCGCCCAGAACCGCTGGAAGAGGTCCTTGTAGGCCCGCCCCCAGGCGTGGTGGACGCCCATCGGGTTGTTGGCCGTGATCGGCCCGTCGAGAAAGCTCCAGCGCTCATTGCCCGCGTTCTGAGCCCGGAGGCGGGCGAAGGTCTGGCGGTCGCGCCACAGGGTCAGAATCTCGTGCTCCTGGGCGACGAGATCGGGCTTGGAACTGACAGATGCGAACATGGTCCTCTGGGCAAAGTCGGAGCCGGACGGCTCGAATAGGGGCTGCAACCGGCCTCTTCGGTCGCCGGACGTCGATTGGACTCGGTCAAGGTTATCCTAGCGAGCCCGTGAGGACTTCAGTCCGGCCGCCGCAGGGCGCTACACCTTCTCGGTGACCCGGTATTCGAGGTGGCGCCCAGCCATGAGCCGAGTCTGAGCATCGAGCGCCGGGAGGTTCGTGAAGATGATCCCAACCACCGGCAGGCACAGCCACTGCAGCCAGGAGACGATGTACATCCCTAAGCCCCACTCCTTCGGCCGCGGCGGGGCAAGCTGATCCTCGATGAATACCAGCACGATGAGCGAGGCGAAGGCCCCCGTAAGCAGCCACGACGCGTAGATCGGAAGCTGCTGGCCCAGGTAAGTGGGGCGGAACGACTCGTTCAGGAAGAGCGGCAGGTTCGACCCGAAAACCATGATAAACGGCGCGATTGCCCAGTTGATGTGGTCCAGCCAAAGCGATAGGAGCCGCCCGACCCGCTCCCGGAGTGGGATCTCCGAGTGCAGCAAGGCATTGTCGATGTAGTACGGGATGTCCGTCACGCCCCAGGCCCAGCGCCTGATCTGCGTGTACTGCTGGACCAGGCTGCGCGGGTAGGAGCGAGCCCGGACCGCGTCGCCGTACACCGGGATGAAGAGCGGAACCGCGCGGAATTGGCCGCTGTAGCGGAAGAAGCTCTTCCAGAAGAAGCGGCTGTCCTCGGGGATCGCGTCGGTAGCCCAGTAGTCGACCTCGTGCACGGTCTGGAGCGAGACGGCGTACGAGCTGAAGCTCACCAACCGCTCGGGCGTGAGATGACGCCACATCTGGATGTGCGTGGCCCCGACCGCCACCAGACGTACCGGTAGCGGGCACTGCCACAGGTTGTTGTGGAACATCGGGACGGGCTGGTACAGCCGGCGGTACCGGTCGCGGTCGGTGATAAAGGTGTACGTCAGGTAGCCCAGGTATTGCGGATGGGCCCGATAGTCGGAATCGAGGTCCGTGACGACCACTTTTCTGGGATCGAATCCGAGTCCGTCCAGCTCGCGGTAGAGCCACCGCCCGCCGTAGGCCATCGCGCTCGACTTGCCCACCACGACTCCGGATTCCAGCGGGTCGAGGATGTGGAAGAAGTGGAGGAACGCGTCGCCGAACGCCTCCTGCAGCCTGGCGACGTTCTCCCGGCCGGCGGTGTCCGTCTCACGCGTGATGATGGCCACCATCCGTAAGTCGCGCGGGTAGTCCGTATCGGCCCACGCCTTGACGGTCTGGTAGAGCTTCTCGTAGGGCTCGGTATACGTGGGGATCAAGGCCACGTGCCACAACTCGCGAGGATCGAGGAGATCCATTTCCAACGCCACGAGCCGCTCGAGCGAGCGATGCTCTTCGAGGAGCCGCCTCAGCTCGCGCTGTCCACCTCGCGCCGCCGACTTCTGGCCCGAGGCTTTCAGGGCCGCGATCCGCTCGGTGACTCGGCCTATCAGCCCGTTGAGTTCATCGAGCCGGGCCTGCGGATCGGACAGCGAGAACGCACGCTGGCGCCAATCGATCGCCATCACTCGCCGGATGCGGCGGAACGAAATGCCGACGCTGACCGACAACTCGACGGCACGGTACAGCCAATAGAAATCGAAGCTCAGGACGAACCAGCCCACTATCTCCGGGAACCGGAGCGAAAGTGGGATCGGGGCGATGATCAGCATCCAGGTGATCAGGCCCGGGATGATCTCCAGCAGCCGGACCTTGCGCGCAACGCGCTTCCTCTTCCTGGGCTTTCCCGGAGCCTCTTCGACGGCGTCGACCGGCTCTGCGCCGGACGAGTCGCGAGCAGCAGCCTCACTCACCCGTGTAGATAGGCGTCACCCAGTGCCGGAAGGCGCTCAGCCTGCCTCGTACCGCGTCGAAATAGGTGCGGCTGATCTGCCGCGAAATCGGTCCGACGTGGCCGTCACCAACGGCCCGATGGTCCACCGAAGAGACCGGCGAAACCTGAGCGCCTGTGCCGCAAAGGAAGACCTCGTCGGCGATGTACAGCTCGCTCCGGTCGATCTGGCGCTCCTTGACGGGGATTTCGAGGTACTTGGCAATCTCGAAGATCCCGGAGCGGGTGATGCCCTCGAGGATGTCGTCGCTGACCGAAGGCGTGATCAGGACGCCATCGCGGACCATGAACAGATTCTCGGCCGAGCCTTCCGAGACGTGACCGTCCTGCGTGAGGACGATCGCCTCGTCGAAGCCGTTGAGCATCGCCTCGGTCTTGGAGAAGGCCGGGTTGACGTAGCTTCCCGTGATCTTGCTGCGCGACGGCATCGAGGTGTCGGGCGTGCGTCGCCACGAAACCGTGCCGGTCGGAATGCCCTTCTCGGTGTCGATGTAGTCGCCCATGGGGATCGCAAGGACGTAGAAGTCGTGGGTCAAGCCGTGCAGCTTGACGCCGATCGCTTCCGTGCTCTTGTACACCGAAGGTCGGCAGTAGCAGTCTTCGCGGAACTCGTTGCGTCGCAGAACCTGCTTCACGATCTCGGTGAACTCCTCGACCGACGGCAGCTCCGACATCAGCATGATCTTGCTGGAGTTGCGAAGGCGGACGATGTGCTCCTTGACCCTAAGCGCGTAAAGCTGCTTCTCCTCCGGGTTCCAGTAAGCCCGGATTCCCTCGAAGACCGCAGTCCCATACAGGAACGCGTGGGTCATCAGCGGAATTCGTGCCTCGCCAAGCCTTACGTAGCCCCCCTGGAAATAGCAGACGAGGCTCGACTGATCGGGCTTGGCCGCCGCGCTCGCAGCGGGAGCCGAGGCGTGTTCCGTGACCATGATTCGATCGCTCCTGGTGCTTACCGCCGGCATTGACCAGCGTTCGCCGAGTATAGCGGGCCGACCCGCCGATCAGGCGTGGCTGCCGGCGAGCGTGTACACGACGATCGAAAGGTACGCCAGGTAGAAGATGCCTCCGACGAGCAGGGCCCGACCGTCCAGCCGTTTTCGCATCAGCATTGGCAGGATGATCGCTCCCGACGACGCAAAAGTGATTCCGGCCGAGGCGAACGCCACGCCCGCGCCCGAGGCGGACCAGATCTGTGGCGCGAAGACGAGCCCGATCGAGGTCGGGATGGCGCTCTGGAAGACCATCGCCCCGGTGATGTTGCCCATCGCCAGGGTGTCCTTGCCCTGACGGACCCAGATCACGCTGTTCAGCTTCTCGGGCAGCTCCGTCGCAATCGGGGCGATGACCAACGCCAGCAGCGTTCCGTTGAGGCCCAGGGAAAGAGCGAGGTCCTGTACCGCGCTCACGAAGCCCCAGGCCCCGCCGATGATGCAGGCCAGGGCCACGAGAACCTGGATGGTCACGATCCGAAGACGCGGCGGTGCCGGATGCGAGGGCGCTCTTCGATCCAATCGGTGGAATCGCAGCGGCGCAAGATTGGCCTCCGCCGCGGCCTCCGCACGCAGGTGGCCGATCACGTACCAGGCGTAGATGCCGAGCAGGACGATGGATGTGAGCTGGCGCGCCAGCAGGAAGTCGCCCGGCAGAAACGCGACCCCGACGGCGATCGCGTAAGCCACTGCGAAGTAGGCCATGTCGTGGCCCAGAACGCCCGTATCGACGACCACGTCCTCACGGTTCACGCGGCGCTTGCGCATGATCAGGACGGCGGCGCCAGTGACGAACATGGCGAGCGTCGAAAGCATGAAGGGAGCGCCGAGGATGGCGCCCACGCCGACTTCGCTGGCCGCGACGCCGCCACCGAAGACGATGGCGATGAATGGGATCATCGTCTCCGGAAGGGCCGTTCCAACGGCGGCGAGCACCGACCCTGTGGCCCCCTCCGCCAGCTCGAGCTTGTGGCCGAACCACTCGATGCCATTGGTGAAGAGCTCCGCGCCGGCAAGGATGACGGCGAAGGAAATGACCAGGACGAGCAGATCCAAGTCAGACTCCCGCTCCGATATACGCGCTCAGCCCGATGACGGCAAGGATAGCCCCGGCCACGGCGACCATCCGGCCGTCGCGATCCCAGGCGAAAGCCAACAGCGAAGCCAGAACTCTCGCGGCCGGGGTGGCGATGACGACCGCCAGACCCACCCACAGAAATCCCGCGCTACGGAATGCCATGAGATCGGGCAGCAGGCGGCCGGGCTCGAAGGGCGGAAACGGCTTGTCTATCGGCAGCGTGCCGGCGGCGGCCATCCCAACCACGCCCACGCCGAGGAGCGCCACTCCGAAGTACGTCCCGACGGTGAGGACCGCGCCAACGTACCGCTTCATCGGGACCGCAGTGAAGAGAAGCATGACCACGAACAGAGATCGCAAGACGCGGCTATCGACCCGATCGGCGAGCCGCGCCGCAAGGCTGGCGCCGGCAAACACTCCTAGCGCGGCGGGCGCCGTTACGAAGGGATCGATGCCGCCGCGATATAGATACACCACCGCCCCGGCCGAAGCCGTCACGCCGATCATGAGATTGCTCGTGGCAGTGGCCACTCGAAGCGGCACCGCCATTACGAGGTTCATCACCGGCACCTTGACGATCCCTCCGCCCACGCCGAAAAGGGCCGAGACCACGCCCGCGAACAAACTCCCGGCAATGCCCGGACCCAGGTTCCGGACCCGATATCCCGGGCCCGAGAGCGAGGCCATATAGCCCTCGTCGGGCACTTGTCAGGGGCGCGAGCGTCCGATGGGGTGGCTGTCGGGCCCGGCTCAGATTCGGGCGGGAGCTCGTATTGCGGCGGAAGCTCGTGCTCCAGCGGCCGCCGAAGGCCCCTGGCCATGGTCACCGCAACGAACACCAGCAGGGCCGCAAACATGACGGCCAGAACCCGGTCCGATAGCGCAAAGGCGATCAGGCCGCCGGCCATAGCCCCAAGCACGCTGAGCAACTCGAGCGTCATGCCGAGCCGCAGGTTCGCCACGTCTCGGCGCAGATAGACCGACGCCGCGGAACTGCTGGTCACGATCACACACACCAGGCTCGTCCCGATCGACTCGCGCAGCGGCAGACCGAAGCCCAGCGTAAGGAGCGGGACGATCAGTACGCCGCCGCCCAGTCCGAGGAGCGCGCCGAAGACTCCGGCGACGGCCCCGCCGGCCATCAAGAACAGGAGCTGCGCCACCGCGGTGCTATCGAGCCCGGATAACCGGGGAGTTAAGGCCGAACGTGCTGAGGTGCGTAGGGCAGCAGCGCGACGATCCGGGCGCGCTTGAGGGCAACGGCGAGCTGGCGCTGGTGGCCGGCGCAGGTGCCCGTCTTTCGACGCGGCTCGATCTTCGCGCGTTCGGACAGGTAACGGCGCAGACGATTGACTTCCTTGTAGTCGATCGTGCCGGTCTTGTCCGCGCAGAACGCGCACACCTTGCGGCGGCGGCGATCGCGGTAGTAGTCGTCACGCTTCCGGCTGGGCTTCTCACTTCGTCCGTAGGGTGGCATCTTCGTGTAGCTCCTCAAGTTGTGGCCACGGATCTGCCGCGGCGGTTGGTTTCAGTTGTGCGCCCGCGCAGGCGTCAGAACGGCAGCTCGTCGAGGTCGCTCGATCCGAAGTCGTCCCCCGGAGCGGTTGAACCCGCCGGAGCGGCGGGGACGCCTGCCCTGGCGGGCCGAGCGCCGGCCGGTTCCGCGGCACCGTCGTCGTGCGGTCGCGGGTCGAGCGCTGTCACGGTGCTTGCGACCAGCTCAGTGGTGTAGTGCTTCTGCCCGTCCTGGCCGTCCCAGGTTCGCGTCTGAAGCCGGCCTTCGACGTAGACCTTGCGGCCCTTCCGGAGGTATTCCGCGGTCCGCTCGGCAAGCGGTCCCCAGGCAACTACCCGGAACCACTCCGTCTCTTCCTTCCACTCGCCGCTGGCGTCCTTGTAGTTGCGGTTCACGGCGACCGTGAATTGGGTCACCGCCTGCCCATTGGGCGTGTACCGCATCTCTGGATCGCGGCCGAGATTGCCGATGATCATCGCCTTGTTGAGCGACATCGAGCGCCTCCAGCTCCGCTCCGAGCGGGCTTCAGTCGATAGCGGCGGGGGCCGCCTCGGTCTCGGACTCGTCGATCAGCTCGCCTTCGTCCTCCGGCTCTTCGTCGATGACGGGCAGAACGACTTCGGCGTCAGCATCGCCCTCATGACCGTGCGCTGCCTTGAGGGGCCGCTCGACGTGGGTGACGAGATGGCGGAGCACTTCTTCGCTGATGAGGAGGCCGCGCTCGAGCTCGGCGATTGCCGTGGGCGGCGCCTCGAACAGGATTACGTAATACGAGCCTTCTCGATGGTGATCGATTGGATATGCCAGCCGTCGACGACCCCAGGGGGCCTGCTTGACGATCTGGCCACCTCCGGCCGCGATGGCGCGGGCGGTTCGCTCGAGAGCGGCCTGGACCTTGTCGTCCGGCAAGTCCGGACGCAGCACGAGCATGAGTTCGTATCGGCGCATGCGCCAGTGTCTCCTTCCTATGGGAATGCTCCGATGCACGCACGGCAACGCCGTCCCGGTCGGAGCCGAAAGGACCCGCGAATACTATCAGGGCGGCACCGATCACGCCCCCCAAAAGGCAGAACCGGTCCCAACGAGACTCCTGGTCGCGTTTCGGTGGGAGTTGTGCCGCGATCCTTCTGGTACTTATGACCGGAGCAAGAAAGCACCAAACGGGCCAAATGACCATGCGCAAGGCTACTCGGCCGGCTTAAGATCACCAGGTCATTTGTCAAACCCTGGGTATTTATCAAAAGCCCGGGGAATCATCGAACGGAGGCCATCAATGGCTCGTTTCTCTCTCCGGCGCGAAGAAGGTCAGGGCCTTGCCGAGTACGCCCTCATCCTGTCGCTCATCGCCATCGTCGTCATCGCCGTCCTGCTCTTCATGGGCGGCAACATCAAGACCATCCTCAGCACCATCGGCGCGGCCCTCTAACAAGACCGAGGCCAATTGGCCGGACGGGCGGCCACATCCCCCGTCCGGTTTCGCCGGGTAGCGGTTTCGTTGCCACTTTACGTGGTCGGACGTAAGCGAGATCACGAGGCGACACACCTAACCTGACGGTAGAGCCCCTTGCAAGGCCCGGCGCATACGAGCGGATCCACCTTGCCGCTCGATCGGCGCTTTTTTCAGTGTGCCAACCGCCGGACCCTTCAGGTGGATGGAGGGCGCTTTGTCATCGACCAGAAGTTGCGACGAGGGCCAGGGTCTCGCCGAGTACGCCCTGATCTTGTCCCTCATCGCGATCGTCGTGGTCGCCGTCCTCCTCTTCATGGGCGGCGATCTCAAGACTCTGCTGAGTGTGATCAGTAACAAGCTCTAGCAAGTCACTTCGACTCTGGCAAAGACGGGCTGCGAAAGCGGCCCGTCTTTCATTATGGAAACTGGATCGTGGTGCCGGAGGAGGGGTTCGAACCCACACGCCCTTGCGGGCCGCGGAGTTTAAGTCCGCTGCGTCTGCCAGTTCCGCCACTCCGGCGCCCGGGAAGCGTAACGCGCGGCGAGGGCCACGCGAATGCCAGGCGGGCGACGTCGAAGGAAGCGGTGGAGAGAGTGGAGGCGACGAGCGGGATCGAACCGCTGAATAGAGGTTTTGCAGACCTCCCCCTTAACCACTTGGGTACGTCGCCTCGGATGCAGACCGCCCCGAGGGCGGCTCCGCCGGCAAGGGAACCGGCTCTTGGCTTAGAAGACTGGCTGCCCCTCGAGGATTCGAACCTCGCCTAACGGATCCAAAGTCCGCTGTCCTACCACTAGACGAAGGGGCAGAGGCTCGATCAATCGGTTGATGCCTGTCGGGGCTGACAGCGTAAAGGGAGTGGAGCGGAAGACGGGACTCGAACCCGCGACCCTCACCTTGGCAAGGTGATGCTCTACCAACTGAGCCACTTCCGCTCGAAGACCACGCCAGCCCGTCTGTGGTGCCGAGAGCCAGGATCGAACTGGCGACACCGCGATTTTCAGTCGCGTGCTCTACCGACTGAGCTATCTCGGCCCATTGTTCTGACGGACTGGCTGCCCGTCGGCGCGGGGAAAGGTACCACGCGGCACCGAATCGCTGCAAGGCAGCCGACCTGGCGACGGAGCTCGCGGCCGCCCTACTGCAGCCCGGCCAATTGCCGCATTTCCGACGGATCCATCGGGGAGTCGCCGGTCAGCTGCCGCAGGCGGTTGATTCGATCGACGATAGGTGGATGGGTCGAGAAGAGAGCGGATCCGCCGCCGAGCTTCTTCAGGGGATTCACGATGTAAAGGTGCTGAGTCGCGCCGTTGACTGAGTGGAGCGGTTCGTTATCCGTCGCCAGCTTGGCCAGGGCACTTTCGAGGCCGTGCGGGTTCCTCGTCAACTCGACGGATGAAGCGTCCGCCAGATACTCACGCTGGCGGCTGACCGCCATTTGGACGAGCGCCCCGAAGAAGTAGCTGAGTGCCGCCATGACCAAACCGACCACGAGCAGGATGATCCCCAGGCCGCCGCCTCCGGAGTTGTTGTCGTTGTTGCTCCTCCGACCGCCGCCGAACCAGAACGTGTAGCGGAGGAAGAAACCTGCCAACAAGGCGATGCTGCCAACCATCACGCCCACGAAGAGAGTGAAGCGGATGTCGTAGTTGCGGACGTGGGACAGCTCGTGGCCGAGAACGCCCTGAAGCTCTTCCCGGTTCATCTTCTGGAGCAGGCCGGTGGTCACGGCCACCGACGAATGCTGCGGATCGCGGCCGGTCGCGAAGGCATTGGGGGAAGGGTCGTCGATGATGTACACCTTGGGCATCGGGACGCTGGCGGCGACCGCCATCTCGTTCACGACGTTGTAAAGCTGCGGCGCCTGCTCGGGCGTCACCTCGCGAGCGTGAGAGCTCGACAGCACCAGCTTGTCGCCGCCGTAGTAGGAGAACAGGGCGCTGAGACTGCCGATACCGACGGCGATTACCAGTGCTCCGATCCCGAATGCGACTTCCTGGCCGCTGCCGTATCCGATGCTGAAACCGATGACGAAACCGAACACGGCCAGGAAAGCTATGACGATGAACGCGAGCAGGAAGGAATTGCGCCGGTTGGCCGATTCTTCGGAATAGAAAGTAGATGTCACAGGCACGCGACCTCAGACAGGAGTGGCCGACACGCGACGAGCGAGTCGGCCGGACGGCTTAACCGAGATTGACGACGGGAACCTCGGCGGCCTCGGGCTCGGCGGCGAAGAACTCACGCTTGGTGAAGCCGAGCGGGCCGGCGATGAGGACGTTGGGGAAGGTCTGCAGCGAGTTGTTGTAGTCGAGGACCGTCGCGTTGTAGTGCTGGCGCGAGAACGAGATCTGGTTCTCGGTCGTGGTCAGCTGCTCCTGCAGCGACAGGACGTTCTCGTTGGCCTTGAGCGTCGGGTAGTTCTCGACGACGGCGAAGAGCGAGCGCAGGGCGCCGGTCAGGACGTTCTCGGCCTGGGCCTGAGCCGCGGGCCCTTGTGCGCCCGCGGCGATGGCACCGGCACGGGCCTCGGTCACCTGGGTCAGGACGCCCTTCTCGAAGTCCATGTAGCCCTTGACCGCGTTGACGAGGTTCGGGATCAGGTCGTGGCGTCGCTTGAGCTGTACCTGGATCTGTGCATTGGCTTCGTCTATGCGGTTTCGCCGCGTGACGAGCCCGTTGTAGATCCCGAGCAGGAAGACTATGAGAACTACAAGGACTATGCCGACAATGAGCCAGGGGGACATGGCGCTCCATCCGATCGTTGTGGCCGCAGCAGTCGTGCGGGGAATTCAGTCTAGCAGGAGGCGATTCGGGCAACGACGTCCGCCTCCGATATTGAGACTCGCCCAGGGGGCCGGAGGTTCGCCGCCTGTGCGAGACTTTCGGGCGCACCGACGGCTCCAGTGGCAAGGCGCTCTTCAGGCCGTTCTCAGCGAATAGGCCTTATCTTCGTGCGGTCATGATCGTCCCCAGCTCAGTCACTCCCCAGCCCCGGCGCATGTCGGCTGGCGGCTGGTTCCTGGTCATCCTCGTGGCGGGCCTCGCGCTGAGACTCGCGCTCGCCTATTTCGTCTTCCCGTCGCAGGGATTCGCGTCGGACCTCGAGCAGTTCCGCAATTGGGCCTCGAGCCTGGCCCAGGCGGGCCCGGGCAGCTTCTACCAGGCTACCGGGGCGAACTATCCACCGGGCTACATGTACGTCCTGTGGCTGCTCGGGGAGTTGAGCGGGCCCGTCGGGTCGCTCCTCGGCGCTTCCGCTTCGCAAGCGACGCTTCTGCTCCTGAAGCTGCCGGCCATCGCCGCCGACGGGGCGATCGCGGTCTTGCTGTACCGCGCCGCGACGTCGTGGTTCGGCGGTCGAGCCGGCCTCATTGCCGCCGCGCTGTATCTGTTCGTGCCGGTGACCTGGTACGACTCCGCTCTCTGGGGCCAGGTGGACGCTGTGGGCTCTCTGCTGATGCTGGCGGCCCTCGTTGCGCTCGTGGACGGCTGGAGTGAGCCGGCCACCGTCCTGGCCGTCCTGAGCGTCCTGGTGAAGCCGCAAGACGCGGTTTGCCTGGTCGTCGTCGTACCGGTGTTGGTGCGGCGCCACTTGCTTCGGGTCGACACAGGGCCGCAACCGGAACTGGGGGCGCGGATGTCGGCGCTGGACGCTCGATTGGGCGGCCTGCTTCGCGACCAGGGACCGATTCGATTGGCGACGTCGGCGGCTCTCGGCGCACTGGCCGGGATCGTCCTCCTGCTGCCCTTCGACATCGAAAGCCTGGCACCGGCCAGCCTCTCGACCGTGCCCGTCATCGGCCAGGTGGCCGGCCTGATCTCGCTCTTCGGATCCGCCGCCGGCCAGTTCGACGTCCTTACCGCGAACGCCTTCAACGGCTGGGCGCTCGCCGGGCCGAGTCCGCTCTCAGCCATCGCCGGTAGCGGCGGCGGCACGTGGACAGCTGACTCGCTCACGGTGATCGGGGGCGTCACCGCGGTACAGCTGGGAGCGGCGGGGCTGGTGCTCGTCGGATTGCTGGTCGCCGGCGGACTCATGTTGCGCGACGGACGCCTGCCGATCTTCCTTGCCTTTGCCGTCACAGCGTTTGCGTTCTATGCGGTGCCGACCCGTGTCCATGAGCGGTACTTGTTTGCCTTCTTCCCCGTCGGCGCTCTGCTCGCTTCGGGGTTCTTGGGAGGCTGGTTCATCTACCTTCTCACCGGTGCCCTCAACGCCGTCAACCTTCACGCCGTGCTGGGCTCCTCCAAGGAG
>CABEAA010000084.1_pt1 | contig 17551 bp, 13 predicted proteins | sample 3132281 | NCBI WGS metagenome assembly CABEAA01 (sample SAMEA5534341, study PRJEB31848) | metagenome | biome: tundra; feature: field; material: soil | place: USA | collected 2013-05 | depth 0.45 m
GGGCGCGATCTGGAAGACGCCGAACCCGAGCTGCGGGATTTCGACGCCGTTGTTGAGCTTGACCGTCGGAACTGAGCTCACTTGGTTCGCCTCCTCTGAGCGGATCGCGCCAGACAGACGGGTCTTCGCGGTCCCGATTGTAGCGTCGAGGCACCGTCGAGCCCTGAGGGCTGCGCCAGGAACTCGATCGAGGCGCGGCGGTCGTCGTCGACCGATCGCCATCTCGTAGTCAGTTGCCGGCCCCTAAAGTGGCGGCAGCCGCTGTTCCAGGCCAAGAGCAGCCGCGAAAAGGTCGCCACGATCCCGTATTCGGTCGAGGATCGTGCACATCGTCCAGCGGTCGGGGCGCAGGTCGGGGTCGTCCAGCTCGTCCCAGGCGATCGGAGCGGAGACCGGGGCACCCCGCGCGGGCCTGACCGAGTACGGCGCCACGAGGGTCTTGTTCCATGCGTTCTGGGTGTAGTCGAGGCGGGCGAGGCCGTCGCGCTGCGACTTCTCCCACTTCCAGCTGACCAGGTTCGGGGTGGCCGCCGCGACCGTCCGCGACAGCGCCGCAACCCAGTCGCGGGTTTCGTCGAACGAGTAGATCGGCTCGATCGGGATCCAGACCTGGACGCCGCGCTGACCGCTCACCTTTGGAAATCCCCGCAAGCCGAGGTGTTCCAGCGCGGTCCGGTAGAGGCGCGCCAGAAGGAGGAGCTCGTCCCACGACGTCCGTTCGCCGGGATCGATGTCGACGAGCGCCCAGGTCGGCCGGTCCGGGGCCGCGATCTTGTAGGTCGAGGGGTGGATGTCGATCGCGGCTTCGTTGGCGACCCAGGCCAGCGTGGCCGCGGAATTCGCCACGAGGTATTCGGTAGCCTCTCCCCTCGACGCCGACCTCCACGGCCAGCACTCCACCCAGTCCGGCGCGTGCCCGGGAACCTGCTTCTGCCAGAAGCCGGCGCGCCCGATCCCGTCGGGGTAGCGCTGCAGGGTCAGGGCTCGGTCGCGCAGGTACGGCAGCAGATACGGCGCGATCGCGGCGTGATAGCGGATCAGGTCGCGTTTGGTGATCCCATCGGCAGGCCACAGGACTTTGTCCAGATTCGAAAGCTTGAGCTGCCGGCCTCCGATCGACCACAGGCCGCCCTTTGCCGGGAGTTCATCGAGCGCCGCCAGCTCGTCGGCGGTGGCGGCACGCGCGGCGGTGGCGGCACGCGCGGCGGTGGCGGCACGCGCGGCGGTGGCGGCACGCGCGGCGGTGGCGGCACGCGAGGTGGCGGTCCCGGGCGCGGATTCGTCGGCGGGAGCGGCAACGGCGGCAGATCGTCGAGCCTCGCCGGCGTCGCGCGGCAGCTCCCGAGTTACGGCACGAGCATCGGCGTCGAGATCGAGGCCCTTGTATGAGGGCGCTCGGAGGTTGCCGTCCGCGGTCCATTCGGCGAATTCGACGCGAGCGACGAGCCTCGGCTCGACCCAACGCACGCCCTTCTCTCTGGGAGCGGCGCGGAACGCCGGCGAGATGCGAGCCAGCGGCCGCATCAGCTCCATGAGTCGGCGCCGCTCGCGGGCGTCGAAACCGGTGCCCACCTTTCCTGCCGCCCGCAGAACCCCACCTTCGAAGACGCCGACCACCAGCGCCGCCAGATCGTCGGCGGTTCCCTCGCGGGCCGTCCAGCCGCCGATCACGAACTCCTGCTCCGAGCGGCGCTTTATCTTCAGCCACGCGGGCGACCGCTTGCCTGCCTCGTAGCGACTGCGCCGCAGCTTGGCCATCACACCCTCGAGGCCTCGCGCCGCGACAGCTTCGTAGAACGCCTCGCCTTCGCCTTCGATATGACTGGCGTAGTGGATGGCGTCCGTGTCGCGGAGGATCGACCGCAGCAATCGCTTGCGGGTCTCGAGTGGCTCCGCCACCAGCGATCGTCCGTCCAGATACAACAGGTCGAACACCTGGTACACGAGGCTCGAGGAAGCTGCCGGTTCCCCAGGAGGCCGCCGGACGGAGCTTCGCTTGCGCGCCTGTAGCTGGCCGAAGTCGGGCACGCCCGTGTCGTTCAAAGCGACGACTTCGCCGTCGAGGATCGCCTCGCGAGCGTCGATCCAGCTCGGCGGCCCGGCCAGCTCCGGGAAGTACTCGGCGGCGTCGAGGCCGCGCCGCGTATAGAGAGCGACTCGCCCGTCGCGGACGTGAGCCTGGACGCGGTAGCCGTCCCATTTCAGCTCGAAGAGCCAGTCGGGGTCGCTGAACGGGCCGTCGGCCAGAGCGGCGGTCATCGGTTCGACGAACCCGGGCATGGCCGCAACCGGCGTTCCGAGCGCCGGCTCGAGGGAGGGCTCCGGCTCGAGGGAGCGCGCGGCTCTTGCCACGCCCGCCGCCACGGCCCCCGCTAGGCCAGCCGCCACCTCGTCGTTGGTGCGGCCGGTCTTGACCGACTGGAGGTGTCCCTCGGCATCCCAACCGGGCACGGCCCACTCGTCGCGCTTCTTGATGAGCAGCCACGACTCCCGGTCGGACCGATTGCCGCTGCCGTCGGGAAACCCCTTGGTCCGAACGATCGTGAACCGGCCGCGCAGCTTGTCACCTCGCAGAACGAGCTTGAGCTCGCCGTCGCGCACCGCTTTGCCCGGATCGTCGGTCGCCTCCGGCTCGAACGACCCCCAGTCCCAGACGATGACGTCGCCGCCGCCGTATTCCCCGGCGGGGATCGTGCCCTCGAAGTCGAAGTAGTCGAGGGGGTGGTCCTCCACATGGAATGCCGCCCGCTTTAGCGCCGGGTCGAGGCTGGGCCCCTTGGGCACGGCCCAGCTGACCAGCACGCCATCGATCTCCAGGCGAAGGTCGTAGTGGAGGCGGCGGGCGCGGTGCCGTTACACTACGAACCTGCGACCGGCCGACGGGGCGGCGCTCGGGGCCGGGGTCGGTGCCGGCACTGGCTCGCGCTCGGCCGATTCCGCAGCGCCGCTCGGTTCTGGCGTCCGGGCGAAGTCGCGTTTCCGTCGATACTGGTCGAGGCTCACTCATGGAGAGTAGACCGCCCGTGGCGCCATGTCGGGACGCGAGCGGAGGTGGCACCTGGTGGACCCACGCCGTCGATATCGCTGCAGATTTAGTTGCGGGGTTCTCGGAGCACGGATAATGGCGCGACCATGGCCGAGATCCATCTTCGCGGCGTTGTCGCCATCGACCTTGACGGGACCCTGCTCCGCGACACCACCGTGTCCAGCCTGCTGGGCGTCCGGTTCGGCGACCCGCTGGAGATAGCGGAACTTGAGCGGGCGTATTCAGCGGGCGAGATCGGCAACGACGTCTTCGCCGAACGCTCCGCTCGCACACTGCGTGGCGTACGCCTCGACGACGTGGCCGGCATTCTTCGATCCGCGTGCTGGCTGGACGGCATCCGACAGGCCGTCGTCTCCCTGCACGAGTCCGGCCTCGAGGTGGTCCTGGCTTCGATCACCTGGGCCTTCGCCAGCCGGATGGTCGCCGACCATTTCGGCTTCGATGGAGCGTGCGGCACCGAGATGGGGATCGCGGACGGGGTACTCGATGGTGACGTGAGGCGATATTGCCTGCCGGCGGATAAGGCCGCCTTCGCCGTCGATCGCTGCCGCCGCGTCGGCCTCGGACCAAACCGCCTGGCGGCCCTGGGCGACTCGCAGGGCGATCTCCCACTCTTCGCCGCGGCCGGGCTCTCCGTGGCGGTAAACGGCAGTGAGCCTGCCGTTGCTGCCGCTGACGTCTCCGTCAGGACCCGCGACCTCCGCGACGCGGTCCCGCTCATCCTGGCTTACTTCTCGACGCTCGAATTGGCCGAGCGGGCGCTCCCCCTTTGAGCCAAGCTGTTCCTCGGCGCCCATTTCGCGCAGCAAGCCCGGAGAGGACGCCGCATGAGGAGGACGCCCGATGACGCAAACCGAGTTCAGCGCTGGACCGAACCAGTCGATCGTCGTGTATCTATCGCCAGACACGGGCGTGGAGATCGACCCGGCCGCTTTCTACGGCGCAATTGCCCAGGACGCGGAGACGCGTGCTGCGTCTGGCTGGCGGATCGTCTCCACCGCGGCCGTTCCGGTGCGACACGCGGGATCGTTCCTCGGACGCGAGGGCAGCGGCTACGAAACGAAGGTCTCCGTCGCCGTCGTCTACGCCAAGGCCTAGTGGCGCGACCCGCAGGTTCCGCGACGATTTGGCCGGCAGCGGTCCGGGGACAACGGGCCCGAGGAGGAGGGACCACCGCAGGAGCCCATGCCGCTGACGATCTTCACGCAATGCCAATGGCGTTTGCGTTGAGGCGAGACCGGCGCAGCTGAGCCTCCGGGGCGAACGGCATCTGAGCGTGGAAACGCTGCGAGTCCAGGCCCGAGCTGCCGATCCCCTGCCGATTCGGCCACCGGTCCGTGCGCAACGCAACTGGCACTGGCATTCCGCAGAAATCACGGGAGCCTGCCTCGCGGCCCACCTCGTGCTCGCCGCCCACCTCGTGCTCGCCGCCACGGGCCAGCACCGGCCCGGCGCCGGTCAGCTGCTCGCCAACGGTCCAGGCTCCTCGAATCGAGACGTAAGTCTCCGACGCTACACGACGATCTCGGCCAGCAACTCCTGAGCCTGGAAAAGGTTGATGCCGCTGGCGAGCAGGTCGAGCAGGGCCCGCATGGTGCGCTCTTCCTCCACCTGCTCGTCGATGAACCACTGCAGGAACTGGAGCCCGCGATGGTCCCCCGCGGCGACCGCGGCCGTCGCCATCGCGTCGAACTGACCCGTGACCTTGACCTCGCTCGCCAGCGCCGCCTGAACCGCCTCGGTGGCCGACCCGTAATGGGTCTTGGCCGCCGGAAGCCCGGGCAGGTCAAAATCGACTTCGTTGTCGATCAGGAAGTCGATGATCTTCGTGGCGTGCCCGGCCTCCTCGACCGACTGATCGCGGTAGAACTTGGCCCACTTGTGAAGGCTCTGGCGCTCGAAATAGAGCGACATCCCGAGATACACCTGGTGGGCGCCGAGTTCGCTGGCGACCTGGGCGACGAGAAGCTTCGCGAGGCGGTCGTCGATCATGCTTTCCCCTTTCAAGGCGCGGCGGGCCCGACCGCAGACGCTTCGCGCCGCCGATCGAGCGGATTGCGATCTCATCCTAGGGGCGCCCACAGCCGAACCGCTGCAGCGTCCACCGCGATGCGCAGCGTGAGTCGGATTACGCGGGCGCTTGGGCCCGCTGCGGCTCGTGGCGCGGCAAGTCACAAAGAGACGGCAGGTCCGACTGAACGCGTTGTCGGACCTGCCGTCGGTCACTCAAATGGGCGAAGGGACGTCACCGCAAGCGGCGGGCCTCCCTGATGGGCTTCACGGCGAGGACCGTGAACAGGCCGGAACCGACGAACAGGAGCAGGAGCGCGAACGGGAGGGCGTCGCCGTTCTGCGGCCCGTTGGTCGTCGACAGCGCGGATGTCACGGGCGGCGTACCGGACGGCGCACTCGTGGCGCCCTCGACAGTCTGAACCGGGGAGGGGCTGGAAGTAGCGCCCTCGACGGTCTGAACCGGGGAGGGGCTGGAAGTAGCGCCCTCGACGGTCTGAACGGGCGACGGGCTTGCTGTCGGCGCGACCATCGTCGAGCTGGCGGTCGGGCTTGCGGTCGGGCTTGCGGTCGGCACGACCACGTCGACGCTGATGCAGTTGTTGCTCGGAGCGCCGTTCTTTTCGGCCGAGTTGTCAGTGTTGTGGTCGGTTCCACCGGCCGTGAGGCTGTGGTACCCGCTGGCCTTGAAAGGCGTGACCTCGCCAAGGTCATAGACGATCACGCAAACCATGTACGTGCCAGCCTGGGCATAGGTATGCGTGACCGCACCCCACGTTCCTGACACTCCTTGAGACGGGCTCGTCGGCTGCATGACGACGTTCGTGGCTGCGGTTCCGTCGCCGATGTGGTAGTCGCCGCCACCCGGCTTCGGTACTGCGTTGCCGGTAGTTACGTCGCCCCAATCGATCGCGAAGCCCGCGTAGCTGAGCTTGCTGGCGGTCGCCATCTCAGCCCAGGACCAGCTACCTGATGCTTGTACGGTGAGGGGACCGGTCTGCATGACCTGGATTGAGGCCGGGTTGCCGGCGTGGCCGTTTACGACTCCTGCGACGGTCAGGGCCAGGGAAACGCTTGCCAGCCCTGCTGCGAGTCGCCAGATTCGGCGACGGTTGGGACGCGATGCCATCTACGACTCCTTTCGCAGCGCCCGGAATAGGGTTGAATGAAGAGCGCCTGCGTCCGCCAACGTTACGTCCGGCAGCCAGGGCAGAGAAGAAGACGCGGGTAGAATGCCGGCCCACGCATCGGGTGATCTGTCTTGCGCGACGGCCTATTCCAACAGGTGGGTAACCGGCCTACCTGATCGAGCAGCCTAAAGTGACCGCGGATACGACCCGGGCGGGCAGTCCCAGGCAAGCTCCAAAACCGGGTACCGTTGAGCGATCAACCGATCCTCCGACCCACGCGAGGAGCCGCATGTCCGCGATCCGCGATCTGTATCGCCCGAGCCTGGCGACCCTGACCGACCTGTACGAGCTCACCATGGGCGCCGGCTACGAGGCGACCGGCGTCGCAGACCGGGAGGCCGTCTTCTCGCTCAGCTTCCGGAACCTTCCGTTCGAAGGCGGGTATGCGCTCGCGGCCGGCCTGGACGACGCCCTGGAGATCCTCGAGGGCCTGCGGTTCGACGCGGTCGACATCGAGCACCTTCGCGGGCTCCAGGCGGCCGGCGGCAGACCCCTCTTTCGGGATGACTTCCTGGAGCGGCTCGCAGGTTTCCAATTCTCTTGCGACGTCGACGCAATCCCGGAGGGAACGCTCGTGTTCGCCAACGAGCCGCTTGTGCGCGTCCGAGGCCCTTTGCTTCAGGCTCAACTGGTCGAGAGCGTCTTGCTCACCGTCATCGGCTTCCAGACGCTCGTCGCCACCAAGGCGGCCCGCGTGGTCGAGGCAGCCGGCACGGCGGAGATCCTGGAGTTCGGCATGCGGCGCGCGCAAGGTCCGGACGGGGCTCTGTCCGCGGCCCGGGGCGCGTATATAGGAGGGGTGGCGGCCACCTCGAACGTGTTGGCCGGGCGTCTGTACGGCATCCCCGTTCGGGGGACTCACGCCCACTCATGGGTGCAGGTATTCGACGACGAGCAGCGCGCCTTCGACGCCTACGCGGACGCCCAGCCCGACAACGTGACGCTTCTGGTCGACACGTACGATTCTCTCGGTGGAGTCGCCCACGCGATCGAGACCGGCAAGCGGCTGCGGGAGCGGGGCGGCAAGCTGGCCGGCATCCGGCTCGACTCCGGAGACCTCGCGTACCTCTCGATCGAGGCCCGTCGGATGCTCGACGAGGCGGGCTTCCCCGAGACGCGGATCGTCGCCTCCAACGATCTCGATGAGCACCTGATCGCGTCATTGCGCAGCCAGGGCGCCCGCATCGACGTCTGGGGCGTGGGAACCAAGCTCGACACCTGTTTCGACCAGCCCGCGCTGGGGGCGGTCTACAAGCTCACGGCCATCTGCGACGGGGACGGTTCGTGGCGCTATCCGGTGAAGCTTTCCGAGCACACGGCCAAAATCTCGATCCCGGGGATCCTGGGCGTCCGCCGCTTCAGCGATTCGACCGGTCGGTTCCGGGCCGACATGATCTACGACCAGAGCCTGCCGGCGCCGCGCGTCGGCGACGTCATCGTCGATCCGGCGGATGCCCTGCATATGCGGGCGATCGAGCACGACTGGATGCCGGAGGAGCTCGTTCTGCCCGCCATGCGGGAGGGACGCCGCATCGCCCCCTCCCCCACCCTGGCGGACATCCGGGAGCGGGCGCACGGGCAGCTCGAGGCGCTCCATCCGGCGACCCGCCGTCTCCTCAACCCGCACGTCTACCCGGTGGGCCTGGAGCGGCGCCTCCACGAACGGCGGACCGGGCTCGTGCTGGAGCGTCGCCTGGAACAGCCCACGGCCTGAGAGGGCCGAACGGACCTACGCGGTGGTGAAGCGATCTGGCAGGCTTCGCTCACCTGCGGGCGCGTCCGTCTCGCGCCTATGTGGAACCGGAGGAGGCCAACATGCGTCGTTTGCTGATAGTGCTGGGCAGCCTCGTGATCGTGGTGGCACTGGCCGTTTCGTGGCTGGGCGTAGTTCAGGTGCCAGTCCTGAGCGCGGCCTTCGGAATGGACAAGCCGCGCGACCTCCAGATGGTCCAGGATCGCGCTGCGTTCAACGATTTCTGCGCCAAGTGGGGCATCGAGCGGCCCTCGCCCGCAGCGAACTACACGCTGTCGAGCAAGCATCACTGGTCCGGCACCGTCGCGGTCGACGACACCATCAGCGCGGCCGCAATCGCTTCAGTGCGCGAGTTCAACACCTCCAACGCGCATTTCAACCAGATCCAGTTCCGGATCCACGAGGGCTACGTCGCGATGTCCGCCTTCGTGAACGTGCCCGGCTACCCGATCTCGGGCCCCATGTATGGGGAGTTCTCGATTGCCAGAACGGGCAATCGCACAGTTGCGGTCGATATCTCGCACCTGGAGTTCGGGCGGATCGGCGTGCCCGGTAACGTCCTCGACACGGTCAAGACCTCGCTCGATGCCTACCTGAACACGACCATGCTCGAAGCCGGAATCACGATCGACACGCTGCAGCTGCACGAAGGCGCGATCAGATTCAAGGGCACGTGGCCCAAGACGATCACCGCGGACGCACCAAACTCGGCCGACACTCCGTAGCGCGGCGCGTTTGTAAGCAACCGTCCGACCCGCGGGTAGAGATTCTGCGCGCCGGGCGCGCATAACCCGCATTTCGAGCCGTGCGGGCGGCGAGTTGCGCGTCTGGAGATACATGTCCGACAGCCCGACAAGGCGTGAGTCGCCGAGGCATTGTTTCTGCCCGTCTGGGGCGTCATTCCCGACCCGGACGACCTCTTGACGGTCGGAACTGGAGAGTCAGACGCGCAGAAACGACTGGCAGACCCACGTCCCCAGGTCAATGCCGTTGAACGTGTATCTCCAAACGCGCAGCGTTGCGACCCAGAGGCGCGGGCGAGGAACGTCTCAGGATGGCGCGCTCAGAAACTCGGGTCGGAGGACCGCGTACCGCCGCAGGTCCTTGTAGATCCCATCCTGGAGATACGCCTGGCGCGCCGTGCCCTCGAGAGTGAAGCGGGCGTTTTCGAGCAGGCGGCAGGAGGCGGCGTTCTCGGCCAGGCAGATTGCTTCGACTCGCTGCAGATCCAACCGGTCAAAGCCATATGCGAGCACGGCTGTCGCTGCCTCGCTCATGTACCCCTGTCGCCAGTAGGGCCTCGCGAGCGCGAACCCAAGTTCGGCGTTTCGATGAGCGGGCCGAAATCTGACGAAACCGCACCGCCCGATCAGCCGCGTTCCGCTGCTAAGCTCGAGTCCCCACTCGGCCGTTTCACCGCGCGCCTGACTCGCCAGGGCTTCGACCAGGTCGCGCCGATTCTTGTCGAGCGTGGGCAGCGGATCCCACATGCCCGGTCCCGCGACCTCGAGATCGCGCGCATACGCCTGCTGATCGGCGGCGTCGTCGAGGCGCAGGGGTCGGAGACGCAACCGAGCCGTCTCGAGGACGGGCAGGCTGGCGACGCGCCGCGCCTGGCTAGTCGGCCGCGGTCTGGACGTCGGAATGCTCGGTTTCTTCGACGATCGCCTCTTCGACCGCCTCAACGATGGCATCTTCGACGATCGCTTCTTCGATCGCCACCTCGACGACTGCCTCGACCGCTTCCTCTTCGAGCGACTCCACCAGGGCCTCTTCGATGGCTTCCTCGACCGCTTCCTCGACGACGGCCTCGACGACGATGGCCTCGATGAGCGCCTCTTCCATCGCCTCCGCCTCGGCCGGCGCCTGCGGCTCGGCCGCGGTCTGGACGTCGGAATACTCGGTTTCTTCGACCGCCTCTTCGACCGCCTCCGCGACCGCTTCGACGAGGGCTTCGACGATCGCCTCTTCGACCGCAGCGGCCGGCGCGATCGGCTCGGGGAGTATCTCGCCCGCGGCCGCCTCCGGAGTCGTCCAGGACGGATCGAGCGCCAGGTGCAGCACCGCAGGCCGCCCGGCCTCCAGCGCCTGACGGAGAGCCGGCTCGAACTCGGAGTCCGTCGAGACCGTCAGTCCGAGTGCTCCAGCGGCGTTGGCAACGGCCGCGAAGTCGATCGGACCCAGGTTTGTGGCCAGGCCGGCCTCTCCGCCGCGCAGCTCCTGGTGTCGCCAGATCGCGCCGTATCGACCGTTGTCGAAAACGAGCGCCACGACGTGGGCCCGCTCCCGAACGGCCGTTTCGAGCTCGGCCATCGTCATCGCGAAGCCGCCGTCCCCCGCAACGGCAACGCCGAGGCGACCCGGGCGGGCCAGCGATGCCGCGATGGCGGCCGGGAGGCCGAAGCCCATCGACCCCGAGGTCGGACCGATGAATGTGCCCGGGCGGTGGAAGCGGTAACCCCGCGCGACCCACGTCCCAAAATCGCCCGCGTCCGTCGTCACGATCGCTTCGGGCGGAAGGACGCGCCGGAGCGTCTCCACGACTCGGCCGGGATGGACTCCGGGCCCGTCCCAGGGCTGCGCGTCCACGACTGAGGCGGCTTCGTAGTCGGCGCGGTCGGCCAAATTGGCTGCCCGGCGCGCATCCAGGCTCGCCGCTTCGAGGGCGGCGCGCGACAACATCCGTCGAGCCACTCGCAGGAAGCCGGCGGCGTCGGCTGCCATCACGACTTCGGGCCGACTTCCGGCTCCCCCGATGCGCGGCTCCACGTCCACCTGCGCCCAACGGGTATGGGGCGCAGGAATCCGATATCCGAACGTCGTTGCCTCGCTCAGCCGGCAGCCCAGGACGAGCAGTGCGTCCGCTTCCTGGAGCCTGCGCAGCACGCTCGCCGGCGCCCCTGCGCCGCTCATGCCGAGGTACAGCGGGTTCTCATTGGGAAATGCGTCGGGTCGGCGCCACGATGTCACGACCGGGATTTCCAGCTGCTCCGCGAAACGCACGAGCGCATCGGTGCTGCGGGCCCGAAGGATCCCCGCACCGGCGAGGATTAGTGGCCGACGCGCGTCGGCCAGCAGGTGCAGAACCTTTCGCACGAGCGTAGGATCGGGCTCGGCGTGCTGGTCGGGATGGTTTCCGGCGGCGGCCGGCCCGCTCGCGCCCGTGCCGGCTACGACCTCGTCGAAGAGATCCTCTGGAACGGACAGCAGCACCGGACCGGGGCGACCCTTCATCGCCGTGGCCAGAGCCCGCTCCAAGAGCGGGACCACGTCGCCCGGCTCGCGCGCTTCCGCGGCCCACTTCACGAACGGCGTGAAGGTCGAAACGATGTCCATCTCCTGGAAGGCTTCGCGGCCCTTCGCCTCTCGACGCACCTGACCGACGATCGCCACAACCGGCGCCGAGTCCGCCTGCGCGGCCTGCAGCCCGATCGCCAGGTTCGCGGCACCGGGAGCGCGGCCCGCGAGACACAGCGTGGGCCGGCCGGTGAGCTGCGCCACCGCCTCCGCCATGAAGGCCGCCGCTCCCTCGTGGCGAGCCGTGACGACGCGGACGCCGTGGGCGGCCAGGCCGTCGATGATGCCCAGGATGCTTTCGCTCGGAACGGTGAAGGCGATCTTGACACCGGACCGAGCCAGCGATGCGGCCAGGGCTGAGCCGACCGTGGAGGTCGCGCTCTGGCCTTCAGTCGTAGACATTGCCGTTCTCCTTCAGGCCGTCGCGCCGGAGATTCCGGGCGACGCTCACCAGGTCAGTGGGCTGATCGATTTCGGGGCGGTCGGTCTCCTTAGCTCACCTATAGTTCGTGAATTGGAGCGGCACCGGTTCATCGAGTTCCCTCAAGCGGGTGATGACCCGCTGGAGATCGTCCTTGTTCTTACCGGAGACGCGAAGGGCGTCGCCCTGGATCTGCGAATGCACGACCTTGGGGAATTCGTCCCGGATGAGCTTGCTCAGCTTGCGGGCAACGTCTTCGTTCAGGCCACGACGCAGAGTGATGTGCTGGCGCACCTTGTCGCCGCCGGCCGGCTCGATCTTGCCCCAGTCGAAGATCTTGAGTGACAGTCCGCGCCTCACCGCCTTGGTCTCGACCAGGTCGCGGACCGCCTTGGCCCTGAACTCGTCGTCGGCCGTGAGGACGAGCTCGGTCGCAGCCTGCGTCAGCTCGACGAACGCGCCTTTGAAGTCATAACGCTGTTGCACCTCGCGCCGAACCTGGTCGAGCGCGTTGCGCAGTTCCTGGTCGTCGATTTCGCTCACTACGTCGAAAGAGGATTCGCCCGCCATCGCGCCTCCCTACATTGTTGGTCCAGGTCGTGGCACCCGGATACGTGTCCGCGTGCGGCAAGAGACGATTGTGCCGTACTGCGCCAAACCGCGGGGCCCAAACGGGTCTCGAACCCCCCGAAGACCCGCGGCCGCACGCGAGCCGCGACAATCGCCCTCGGCGACTCACGCGTTGAGGGCACGGACCAGCAGCTCGGCGATCAGATAGCTCTTGCCGCCGCCCATCACGAGGACCGCGTCGCCCGGGCGGACCTCGCCCTCGAGCCAGGCGGCAGTGGCCTCCACGGAACCGGGCGAGGCAACTGGCATCTCCGGCCGGCGCTTCGAAACGGCTTCCGCGAGAGCCGCCGCCGAGGTGATCGACGTGTCGGGATCGCGGCTGGCCCAGATGTCGGCGATGGCGACTGCATCGGCGCCGGCCAGCACCTCGGCGAACTGCTCCAGCATGGCGGCGGTGCGGTGGTATGTGAGGGGCTCGTAGACGGCCCAAATGCGCTTCCCGGGCTCTCTCTGGCGGACGGCGGCGAGAGTCTCGCGAATTGCCGTCGGGTGATGGCCGTAGTCGTCGTAGACCACCACGCCCCTCCCCTCCCCCTTGCGCTCCAGGCGCCGACCGACGCCGTCGAAGCTTCCAAGCGCCGCAGCCAGAGCATCGGGCGGCACTCCCAGCGCCAGCGCCGCGCCCGCCACTCCGAGGGCGTTGGCGGCGTTGTGGCGGCCGACCAGGCGCAGCCGCGCGGTCAGCGGCTCCGAGAATGCGCTTCCTTCGATCGCCATGGTCGTGCCGTCGGGATCGGCGTGGGTGACGTAGCCGAGCAGCACCTCCGCCGGCCCGCTCGCCGTCGCGAACCGCTCGGCCATTCCGAATCTGTCGCGCCGGCGACGTTCGATCCCTGCCGAGTCGGGAACTCCGACGCACACGAGTCGGCCGGGCCAGCCGTCGAGCCGGAGCCTCTCGACCACGGCGGAAACTCCGTTGTCGAGCACATGCGCCACCAGGATCGGCCGAGTCACCGACCTGGCGGCCTGCTCGAGCCACGCGACGAAGGAGTCGACGACAGCCGCGCCGTCGGCGAATACGTCGGGGTGATCCCACTCGGCCGAGGTCAGCACGGCCACGTCCGGGCGGTACGCGTCGAAGTTGCCGGCGTATTCGTCGGCTTCGACGACGAAGGCCGCTCCCCGGCCGAACCGGGCCGTGGATGGCAGCCCGCCGGTGACGGAACCGGGCAGCAGCGCTCCGACGAACGCCGAGGGATCCAGCCCGGCTGCGGCGAGCACGTGAACGAGCCAACCCGAGGTGGTGCTCTTGCCATGAGTTCCGGCGACGCCCACCAGGGTTCGTTCCGCGGCGGCGTCGGCGATGACCTGCTGCCAGGGCTCCAGCGGGATGCCGGCGGCCCGCGCCGCTTCCAGCTCGGGGTTGTGCGCATCTATCGCCGTGAGCGCCTTGGTGACCGCCAGCCGCTCGGGGTGGGGCTCGCTGGTCACGTGGCTCGCGTCGTGGCTCCAGGACAGCGAGATGCCGAGCGCCTCGATGGGCGGCGTGTACGGCGAGGGGCCACCCGCGTCGCAGCCACTCACCGCCGCTCCGGAATGGTGGGCGAGCAGCACGGCCGCGCTCGCGCCGGCGCCCGCGGCCCCGACGACGTGAATCCGCTCTCCCGGTCGAATCGGCCTGGCGATCCGCGCCGCTGCAAGCCCGCTCCCCACGGAGGCCGCTCCCCTGACGGCGGCGTGGCTAGTGGTGCCGGCAGGTCCTGTGGCGCCGGCCGGATCGCCCGCGCCGCTTCTCTCGCTCACTCGCCCGATCCCGGCTCGGGCGCCGCTTCCTTCGCCCGCCCCACTCCCGCCTCGACGCGGGCCAGAAGCAGCGCTATCGCCGCCCTGGCGCTTGCCTGCTTGTTCGCGGCCCGATCGCCGCTCCAGACGAAGCGTCGGACATCCACGCCGGCGGCGTCTGCTACGGCGACGTATGCCAGCCCCACCGGCTTGGCCACGCTCCCTCCGCCCGGCCCGGCGACCCCCGTAACCGAAACGGCCACGTCGACCCCGAGCCTGCCGCGGATCCCCAGGGCCATCGCCCGCGCCACCTGGGCGCTCACGGCTCCGTGGGCTGCGAGCAGCTCTTCCCCGACATCGAGGAGGGCCCGCTTGGCGTCGTCGGCGTATGAGACGACACCGCCCCGGAAATAGCCGCTGGCCCCGGGGACGTCGGTCAGGAGGTGGGCGATGAGGCCGCCCGTGCACGATTCCGCCGTCGCCACCCAGAGGCCTCGTTCCAGGCAGATCGCCTGGAGTCGCTCGACCAGAACGGGTAGCGGTTCGTCCGCCATGCCTGGCTCAGGCGTCGCTGGACGGCTGTGGCGGGCCGCTCGCGGAAAGACGCCAGCTGCCCACGATCGCCGCGCGGCTGAGCGGCCCGTACGACACGCCGTTCACCGTGACGTTGGTGACGCTCGCCAGGCCGGTCTTGATCCAGACCGATTGGTTCGCCGTTACGGTGATGGTCGAACCGTTCTTGTGGGGTGCTCCGCCGTTCAGGCTGTTGTCGACGACCCCGTCCCGCCAGACCTTCAGCCAGGCGTCGCCGCCCTTCAGCTCGATCACGACCGTCAGGCCGTTGTACGAGACCGTGACAGTCCGGGTCTGCGCAACCGCCTTGAGACCCTGGCCGTTGTCGGCGACGATGGAGAGATCCCACACGCCCGGGCAGAGCTCGACGATGACGCTGAAGGTTCCGTCGATGGCAACCTTGTTCGTGGCCGGAGGCGGACTGGATCCACCGCATGGTCCGGCCGTGGGGCTGGCGCTGGCGCTGGCCGAGGCTCCCGGCAGGATCGAAGGTGTGGCGGTCGGCTTGGGCGTCGGAGTGGGAGTCGGAGTGGGAGTCGGCGTGGGCTTTGGCGTATTGCCCGCGGAGGGGCTCGCCGCTGCGGCCGGCACCGGACCGACGTAGGTCGGGGTCACGGTCACTGTGATCGCCCCCATCGTCGCCCCGGTAACGGTCACGGTGCCATCCTGGAACGTCGACGCATCCGCTGGTGAATTGACGGTGATCTGGGGCGGCGGACCCTGGCTGGCCGATGCGAGCGGCACATCGATCTGCCGCTTCACCGGGTCGCTGCTATGGGTGGTGCTGAGGTCCATCGCCGTGATCACGAAGAGGTTCTTGTCCGGCTGAAGCGTTGCCTTGTACGTCCAGTTTCCGTTGCTGTCGACGACCACCGTTTTGGGGGTCTCGCCGTTGAGCTGGATCTGGATGGTGGTCCCGGCGGTCGCCGTGCCCTTGAGCAGATACGTCGATGTGCCCTGCTTCACGGTGATCGTCCCCTGCACGGGGTCGGTGACGGTGACCGTCGGGTTCTGGGTGAACTTGTAGACCTGATATCCGAAGTAGATGCCGGCTCCGGCGATCACAAGCGCGAGCAGAATCACGACCAGGTGGCTCGGTCCCAGAAGGAGACTCCGGCGCGGCATGCTGAGCGGCTGCGGCCCTACGACCTCCTGATGCGCCGCAATCTCGCCGCGCTCGTGTCGCCATTCTTCGCCAATCTCGTCGGCATCGAGACCCAGGTAGACGGCGTAATTACGGAGAAATCCCTTCGTATAGACGTCGCCCGGAAGCTCCACGTAGTCGCCACTCTCGAGGGCGGCCAGGAACTTGGCCCTGATCTTGATGTCCCGCTCCACCCGGTTCAGGTCTACGCCCTTCGCCTCCCTGGCACGGCGCAGCCGCTCCCCCAGCAGCGACGGGCCGCCGCGGGTGCCGTTGGAGCCGGAACCACTCCCCTGCCCTCCGAGTGGCCGCCTCCCCGTCCGGCGTGGCTGGTCTTTCGCCGTCATTCCTCATCCTCGTGACCAGTTGTCGGACGTGCGTGCGTCGGGACATCGCGCCGAAGCACCTGCCTCGCGTTCGATCCGTCGAACGGTCCGATGTAGCCTCGTGCCTCGAGCTGATCGATGATTCGTGCCGCTCGGGCATATCCGATCTTCAGGCGACGCTGGAGCAGCGACGCCGAAGCCCGATCGTACTCCCGGATGACGCCGACGGCATCGAGCATGAGGCGATCCGCTTCTTCGTCCTCCGGCTGGTGCGCGGGTTCTGAGCTTTCCGGCGTCTCGACGATCCCCATGTCGTAGTGGGGCTCGGCCTCGGCCCGCCAGTGCTCGCAGACGTTGGAGATCTCCTTGTCGGAGACGAAGACGCCCTGAAGGCGGATCGGTCGTGGCAGGTCGGCGGGCTGGAAGAGCATGTCGCCGCGTCCGATGAGGTCTTCCGCGCCCGGCATGTCGAGGATCGTACGCGAGTCGATCTGGGAAGCCATCGCGAAAGCGATGCGGCTCGGGAAGTTGGCCTTGATCAGCCCCGTGACGACGTTCACCGACGGACGCTGCGTGGCGAGAACCATGTGGATTCCCGTGGCGCGGGCCTTCTGAGCCAGCCGGACGATCGGCTCCTCGACGTTCTTGCCCTCTCTCATCATCAGGTCGGCGAGTTCGTCGATGATGATGACGAGATACGGCAGCCGGTCCGCGGGATCGGCCCGACCGTCGTTGAATCCCGCCAGGTTCCGCGCAGAGGCGCCGGCGAAGCGCCGATACCGGTTCTCCATCTCGGCGACCGCCCAGCTGAGGGCAGCCTTGGCCCGCTCCGGCTCCGTGATGACCGGCACCATCAAGTGAGGCAGGCCGTTGTAGGCGGAGAGTTCCACGCGCTTGAGGTCGACCAGGACCAGTCGCACCTCATCGGGCGTGGCGTTGCACAGCAGACTCGTGATCAGGGCGTTGACCATGACGCTCTTGCCCGATCCGGTGGCGCCGGCGATGAGCATGTGCGGCATCTTGGCGAGGTCGGTGGCGCGGGCGTGGCCGGCCACGTCGCGGCCCAACGCGAAGGTCAGCTTGGAGGCTCCGCTCAGGTCCACTTCCTCGAGGATGCGGCGGAGCGCCACGATATTGAAGTCCTTATTGGGGACCTCGATCCCCACCACGCTCTTGCCCGGGATCGGTGCCTCGATCCGGATCGTGCGGGCCGCGAGCGCCATGGCGAGGTCGTCCGACAGGGCTTCGATCCGGCTGACCTTGATGTCGGGCGACGGCGCCACTTCATATTGAGTCACCACCGGGCCGGCGTTCCAGGCGACGACCTGGGCCGGAATGTTGAAGCTCGCCAGCTTGGCCTCGATGATCGCGGCATTGCGCTGGTGGTCGATCGTGGTATCGCCATGGGTGGGCTTTATGTCTTCGAGCAATGCCAGCGG
>CABEAA010000087.1_pt1 | contig 17363 bp, 16 predicted proteins | sample 3132281 | NCBI WGS metagenome assembly CABEAA01 (sample SAMEA5534341, study PRJEB31848) | metagenome | biome: tundra; feature: field; material: soil | place: USA | collected 2013-05 | depth 0.45 m
ACCTGGATCCGCGCCCCGTGCCGATACTCCCCGAGCGTGACGACGACGGATCCAGGTGATCGACACCGGCGTCGGCATCGACCCGACGGAGCTGCCCCACATCTTCGAGCGCTTCTACCGCGGCGCTCGTGCCAGCGAGGCGCGTAGCAGCGGCAGCGGCCTGGGTCTGGCCATCGTGCGCTCGGTGGTGGAGATGCACGGCGGCCGCGTCATGGTCGAGAGCCGATTGCACGTCGGCTCCACTTTCACGGTCACTCTTCCGACGGACCCGCGGACGGCTTCCGACGGGGTCGAGGCCACGGTCGCCCAAGGCTGAAGTCGGGAGACGGTTCGGCGCTCGCTCGACGCCCGTCGCAGCCGCCGCTCTGGCCGGTACGCCGACGGCACGAATCCGGTTCCACCCTTAGCATCCTCAGTTACCAATAGCGCACCGAGACCCAATCCACATGATGGATCCACCCGAGGGGGGCTGGTCGCCTCCCGACTCGGAGCAGCCGCGGAGTTACGCTCCTGTTCCGCAAGCCCGCTCGAGCTGGGCGCCTGGCTACCAGAGCGAGCAATCCACGCCCGAGCGGTGGTTCGAGCCCGCCCCGACCGAACCGGTCCCGACCGAACCGGTCCGGTCCGCCGCCGCGGCGCGCTGGCCCGGCAGGCCGCTCGTGATAATCCTGATCCTGGCCTCGATCGTCGGCGCGGTCCTTGGCGGCGGCGGCACCTACATGGCCCTCAAAGCCACCGGCGCCTTCGACCCGGCGGCCGCAAGCCCTTCGACCGGCAGCTTGTCGAACGTAATCGTCCAGCCGGAGTCGTCGGCCATCGTGGCCGCCGCCCAGAAGGTCGGTCCGAGCGTCGTCATGATCGTCGACGAAGTCGGTGGCGCCCCGTCAGCCGTCGGCTCGGGGATCGTCTACGACACGCGGGGCTGGATCCTCACCAACAAGCACGTGGTTTCGGGGGCGAGCACGATCAAGGTCAGGCTCCAGGACAAGCGCGAGTTCGATGGCACTGTCTACGGCCTCGACACTCTGACCGACCTCGCGATCGTGAAGATCTCCGGCGCCACTGGCCTTACGGCGGCCCCTCTCGGCGACTCGTCGGCGCTGCAGGTGGGCCAGCTCGCAGTCGCCATCGGGAGCCCGCTCGGAGTCGACTACCCGAACAGCGTCACGTCCGGGATCGTTTCGGGCCTGGGCCGCGACATCACGGTCGCGGGTGACAGCGGCTCGACTACAGGCACCAACCTCCACGGCCTGATCCAGACCGACGCCGCGATCAACCCCGGCAACAGCGGCGGTCCGCTCATCGATGCGTCCGGCCGCGTCATCGGCATCAGTACGGCGATCGAAGCGACGGCGCAGGGCATCGGATTCGCAATCCCGATCAACGTCGCCAAGCCGATCCTGCAGCAGGCGCTGGCCGGCGAGAAGCTGTCGAGGCCGTACATCGGCATCGCCTACATGGCCATCGACCTCGGCCTCCAGACGCAGAACAAACTGGCCCTGGATCATGGCGCCTGGGTGCACAACGAGGACTCCTCGGGCAACGCCATCGACGCCGTCGCGGCAGGCAGCCCGGCCGACAAAGCCGGCATAAAGAACGAAGACATCATCACCGCGATCGAAGGCCAGGCGGTCGATCAAGCCCACCCGCTGGAGGACATCCTGGTCCAGTACGCGCCCGGCCGGACGATCGGCGTCGACCTCTATCGCGGCGGTAAGTCGATGACGGTTCACCTGACCCTGGGCACTCGGCCCGACCCGACGAGCTGACGGCTCAAAGGCGCCGGCGAATCTCCACGCCGGCATAGCCAAGCTCACCCGGGAGAGCGACCTCGGGCTTGCGGACGCGAACGACAACTTCTTCGACCTCGAAGCGGGCGAGCAGTTCGCTCGCGATGACCTCGGCCACGGCCTCGAGCAGAAGGTGGCTCGGGCCCTCGACGACGGTGCGGCACAGTTCGAAGACGTCCCGGTAGTCGACGGTCCTGGTGAGATCGTCGGCGATGCCCGCCTCGCGCAGGCTCAGATGCAGTTCCACGTCCACCTCGAACGGCTGCGCCTGCTCGCGCTCGGTCTCGAGCACTCCATGGCGGCCGCGGAAGACCATCTGCGAGAGGACGATGCGGTCGCTCACGGCGTGCCGGATCCGCCGGCGCGGAGCACGGCATCGCACATGCGCGCGACCCGGACGTTGGCCAGCACGTCGTGGACGCGGACGATGTCCACGCCCGCGGCGATCCCCAACGCTGTCGTGGCGAGCGTGCCTTCGAGGCGCTCGTCGGGCGGCAGGCCACCGAGCACCAGGCCGATCGTCGACTTGCGCGACGTGCCGAGGAGAATGGGGCGGCCCAGCTCGCGCAGCCGGGCCAGCTCGCGCAGGACGGTGAGGTTGTCCTGCGGCGTCTTCCCGAAGCCGAAGCCCGGGTCGACGATCAGGTTCTCCGCCGGCACTCCCGCGCGGATTGCCCGCTCGACGGCTGCGGCGAGGTCCGCCAGCAGCTCGGCCATGAGATCGACGTAGCGCGGCTCGGCGCGGTTGTGCATCAGGACGAGCGGCACGTTCCGCTCGGCGGCGATACGGGCCATCGCGTCGTCCGAGGAGACGCCCCAGACGTCATTGAGCAGCGAGGCGCCGGCGTCGAGCGCAGCCGCCGCGACCGCCGGCTTGGACGTATCGACGCTGATCGGCGTGTCCGGGAGCGCGGCGTGGAGTGCCGCGATGACCGGCACGACCCGCGCAGCCTCTTCTTCCTCGCCAACCGCCGCGTGGCCGGGCCGCGTGGACTCGCCCCCCACGTCGACGAAGTCGGCGCCTTCCGCGACCATGCGCCGAGCCCGGTCCACGGCGGCCGAGACGGCGGCCACGACCGGTGCGGCGGCGCGCCCCGCCAGCAGGCCGTCGCCGGAGAACGAGTCGGGCGTGACGTTGACGATGCCCATGACGAAGGTACGGCTGCCCCACTCGAAGAGCCAGCCGCCGATCGGCGTCGGGGCGGGCGAAGCGTCGCTGGACGCGGGCCGTGAATTCATGGCGTGTGAGTCTCCGCGGCGGAGATTGGCGGATCGGGCGTCAGGCTCGGATCGTCGACCAGCTGCGCCCGGGCAGCGCCTACAAGGTACAGCGAACCCGCAACGAAAACGGGGCCACTCCCCGAAGAGAGCGCGGCATCCAGCGCGGCCCGCGGCTCGGCCACTGTCTCGGCGGACCGTCCCGTCGCGGCCCGCCACTGCTCCGCGAGACTCTCGGCGGGCAGCGCCCGGCCCCCGGCGGCCGCGGTGCAGATCACGCGCGCGTCCTTCAGAGCAGCGGCGCCGTGGAGCGCCCGAATCACGCCGTCCACGTCCTTGTCGGCCATGAGGGCGAGGACCAGGGTTGCGCGGCCCGGGCGGAGGAACGGGGTCAGGTCGTCGATCGCAGTGGCGAGAGTGGCCGCGCCGGCCGGGTTGTGGGCGCCGTCGAGCAGCACCTCCCGGCCGGCGACCTCGATGAGTTCCAGCCGCCCGGGCCAGCGAACCGTTGCGTACCCGTCCCGGCGAGCCCGCTCCCCGACGATGGCGATCCCCGCCGCCTCGAGAGCGTCCAGGGTCGCGTCGGCGACCGCGGCGTTGGCCGCCTGGTGTCGTCCGCGCAAGCCGACACGGACCGTTCCCAGCCGCCCGAGCTCGACTTCGATCCCGTCGCGGTCCAGTCCGCGGAGTGGCGCGGGCGGCGCTACGGTGAGTGGAGCCGCCACTCGCCGACTTCGGCGCTCGATCACGTCGAGCGCCCCGCCGGAGGCGCCGGTCACCGCCAGATCGCCGCGCATCACGATCGCGGCCTTCTCCCTGGCGATAGCCGGGATCGTGGCGCCAAGCCGGTCCATGTGATCCAGCGCCACGTTCGTGACCACGGCCACGCCGCCATCCCATGCGTGAGTGGCATCGAGCCTGCCGCCCAGCCCCACCTCGACGACGGCGAGATCCACGCCCGAATCCGCGAACCAGCGGAAGGTCATCGCCGTGAGCAGCTCGAATTCGGTCGGATCGCCGTGGCGCCGGGCGACGCCGTCGGCGAGCGCCAGGACCTCGCCCGCCAGCTGGGCGAAAGTTTCGCGATCCACGGGTTCGCCGGCGATCTGGAGCCGCTCGCGGTAAGTGACCAGGTGCGGCTTGGGGGTCTCGCCGACACGATAGCCGGCGGCGCGCAAGGCGGAGGCGACGAGCGCCAGCACGCTGCCCTTGCCGTTAGTGCCCGCGATCAGCGCGCCGCGGAAAGAGCGCTCCGGATGGCCGAGCCCGGCAAGAAGAGCGCAGGTCCGGGACAGGCCGAGGTTGATCCCGAAGCGGCCACGAGATTCGAGTGCCGCGAGCGCGGCCGCGTAGTCGATCGGAGCCGAACTCAATCCTTGGTCAGCTCGTCTTCGTAAAAGACGCACTGGTTGAACCGTGGCGTCAGGCAGACGTCGTTGACGTAGCCCTGCTCGAGGTGAACGCCCCCGCGAAGCTGGCAGCGGGAGATGTTCTGATCCTGGCGGATCAAGCCCTTGAGGAGGTGTGGCGCCTGAATCGGGATCGCCCCGCGGCAACCGGTGATGTAGAAGTGCGGGCACACGTTGCGGCGCAAGCTCGGCAGCCCGAAGCCCGTTCGGCCTCCCGGAATCGAGCCGTAGCGCGGCGCGGCAGGGTTGTCGATGCGCGTAAGCGTCGGGGCGCGGCGGGGAGCGAACTGGCCCCCGGGCAGAAACCTGGTGTCGATTGGCCTGGCTGTCGGACGCCCAGCCGCAGCCGGCCCCCGGTTCGGCATCCCGGCTGCCGATCGGTTGGTGGCGCCGGAGTCCGGAGTGCTAAGCCGCTCGGTCTTCGGGTGGCGTGCCTGCACAGTGGCCTCGTACCTGGACGGACGCTATTGAACGTCCGCTTTCCGCAGCAGAGTACATCGATCCGCCCAGAACGCGCACGGCCCACATGCGTAGGGCGGGTGTTCCTATTCGTGTAATCGGTTCGCACTGGCCGGAACACGAGACCCTGCTCGTGCTCGCGAGCGGCGGTCGGCCTCCCGCCGGCAGGTGCGACAATAGCGACCATGTCGATGAGAGAACGGCGAGCCGCCCATGTCCGGCCGCGCCAACCGTCCAGCGACCGGCTTCGGTCGCAAACCATCCGCGCCGCCGCGCCGTCCAAAGAAGCCCTGCGCCGCTACCAACCCGTGAGCATAAAGGCCAAGATCCCGATTCCGATCGGGATCGCTCTTGTCGGCGTCTGCCTGGTCTTCGGGTTCTTGACGCTGTCGATCGGCTTCGGACTTCTCTCCGGCGTGGCGGGCCAACTCGGAGGCGCAATCAACGGCGCCCTTTCGAAGGTTTCCTCTCAAGCCCCGGCGACCATGGGTCCGTCCGGTGTGGCACTCGACACGCCAGTCTTCGACCAGCCGCCGAACCAGGGCTTCACCAACGAGAAACAGGTGGCGTTGACCGGCAGCGTTCCAGGGGGCGCGGCCGGCAAAAGCGGCTATCTCGTCCGCGTCTTCACAGTAGCTACCAACGGCGCCAAGAGCCCGGTGGCCGACATCCCCGTGGGGCTCGTGACGCATTTCCAAACGCCGGCTTTGAACCTGGTCGAAGGACCGAACGCCTTCGTCGCCGTGCTCGTCTCCCCTTCCGGCGCGGGCGCGAGTTCGCCGCCGGTCGTGTACACGCTCGATACGAAGGCCCCCGCGATCAAGATCGGCTCGCCCGCCAACAACAGCACCCAGACCGGCACTTCGGTCCACGTCACAGGCACGACCGACGCGGGCGCAACCGTCACCATCCGGAATACGCAGGTGCCCGGGGGGGGCCTGGGCCGCCAGGTAGTCGGCGGCGACGGGAAGTTCGACCTCACCGTCGCGCTCGTCGCCGGCAACAACCCGATCGTGGTCACGTCCACGGACCTGGCCGGCAACTCGACCCCGGCGAACCTGACGCTCAAGCGCAACTTCGGGCAGCTGGCCGTGCACCTCAGTGTCGTTCCCGCCAAGATTTCGCCCACGACGCCGACTTCGATCACGCTGACGGCCCACGCGACGTCGGCCAACGGCGGCCCGCTCGCGAATGCCAGCGTCACGTTCACATTGACGATCCAGGGACTGGGGCCGATCACTCCTGACCCGATGAAGACCGACGCGACCGGGACGGCGACCTGGACGACCACGATCTCCAACGCCACGCCGGGCGGCAGCGGCCTCGCCACCGTTCAAGTCACGTCGAGTACGGGTGACTCCATCACGAACAGCGCCAAGGTCACGACCGCCGCCTCCTGATCCCTGGGGCGCGGCCGGGGAGCCGGGGTGGCCGGCGAAGAAAGCCGTTCTGCGTGGTGACCGGGCCCCGCAGCCCTGGGCCTTCGCAGCTACAATCGAGCCATGCCCAGCTGGCGATGCCCCTTCTGTGGAACGCCGCAGCCGGAGACGGCACGGTGCTGGGTGTGCCATCGCTCGACGACCACCTGCGCCACGTGCCGCCACTTCCGAAAAGCCGTCACGCTGAGGCTCGGTTACTGCGCCCTCGACCATGCGCACAGCCCGCTCACGGGTGACGAGCAGCGAGCGTGCTGGGAGCGCCAGACCCGCGAAACCGAAGCTGAAGCCAGAGCCGACGCGGAAGCCAGAGCGGAAGCCGGCACGATGGCAGTCGCTGTCGCGCCGCCGGCCGCGGCCTTCGGCTTGTGGGGTCTTGCCGCCTCGGCGCCCGCGGAGCGAGGCGGCTCACCGAGCAGCGGCTGGACCAAGAGCTAGCACAGAAGTTCTGTTCGGGGCGCTGCGGCGCCCTCGCTGACTAAGCTGCGGTCGGATGGCGCTTCTTCAGGGACGCGATGGCGGTCGGGGTCGCGGTGGGTGCCAGGCTCGGCGTAGGCGGCGGACTCGGCGAGTGCGTCGGGCTCGGCGACGGGCTCGGCGACGGGCTCGGCGACGGCGACGGGGATGGGCTCGGCGACGGGCTTGGCGAAGGCGACGGGGATGGGCTCGGCTCCGGGCCCTTGGAGACGACGATGTCGACGGCAAAGCCCTTTGCCACCATCGCACCGACTCTCGGGTTGGTGCTGATCACCTGACCGGAGGGGATCGTCGGATCGAACTGCTCGGTGCGAGTGCCCAACGTCAAGCTGGCCGAGACAATGGCGAAGCGGGCTTCGTCCTCGGTCCTACCCACCAGATCGGGGACGGCGATCAGGCCGGCAGGCACGATCACGGTGACCGTGATCGCGTCGCCACGATGCATCGCGGCGCCGGCCGGGGGATCCTGCGAGATGACGATGCTGTCGGTCTGCGACCCGTTGTTTGTCTGCGTTGCCTCCACGAGCTTCAGGCCGTTGTCGCTGGCCATCTGCTGGGCCTGGGCGAACGTGATGTTGACCAGGTTCGGGGCGTAGACGGGTGCCGCGCCCTTCTGGTTTATCAGCAGGAAGATGATCAGCCCGACGATCGTGACCATCAGCAACGCGAGCAGCCCGGCGATCCAGAGCCACGGGCTCGGGGCGGCTTCTTCGGGTTCGAGCGGTTCCGCGAACTCGGGGCGACGGCCGACGCGATGAGGCGGGCTCATGTCCGCTGGATAACCGCTCGGCGGGCGCGAGTCCGGGGCGAAGGAGTCGGCCGACATGGGCCCAGAGACGTACGCGTCGGGCGTGTAGTTGACGCGTCCTGTCGGGTTGGGACGAACCACGCCGGGGGCGGCACCGAAAGGTACGGCCCCTGCGGCCGCGCCCGCATCTGCCGCCGCGGACCCTGCAGCCGCTGCTCCGGCCGCACCTGCGGCAAGACCGGCCGCACCGAGCCCAGCGGCGGCCGCGCCGGCACCCGGGGCCGCGGTCCCGCTGGCGGCGGCAACAGCTGGCGAACCGGACGCCGCGAGGAAAGCCTCGAGGGCGCCCGCCATCGCCCCAGCCGACTGGTATCGAGCTTCCGGCTCCGGGGAGATCGCCTTGACGACGATCGCTTCGATGGCGGATGGGATCCCGTATCGGAACTGCGAGGGCTTGGGCGTCGGATTGGCGGCCCGGGCCGCGGCGACCGCGCCGGCAGTGTCCCCGTCCCACGGCCGCCGGCCCGTGATCAGCTCGAACAGCAACACCCCGAGCGCGTACACGTCGCCAGTCTTGTCGGCGGGGCCGCCCGCTTCCTGCTCGGGAGTCGAGTAGCCGGCCGAGTCGCCTGACGATTCGTCCGCCGATTCGTCCGCCGAGTCGTCCGGCGCGGCTTCGGCCTTGGCCTCGACCAGCGCCAGCGAGACGCCGAAGTCCGTCACCTTCACGCGGCCGTCCTGGGTGATCATCACGTGGGCCGGCCGGATGTCGCTGTGGACGAGGCCTCGCGCATGAGCGGCTTCGAGAGCGCGGGCAACTCCGGCGGTCACGAGCGCCGCGCGACGCGCGGGCAGCGGGCCGTGGCGTCTCAGGAGCGAGCCGAGGTCGGCGCCGTCCACGTACTCCGTAACCACGTACGTTCCGGCCGCATCGGTGCCGAAGTCGTAGATCGAGACGACGTTGGAGTGGCTGAGTCCCGCGGCGGCACGGACCGTCTGGCGGAACTGGGACACGAAGTCGGCGTTGCGCCCGTATTCGGAGCGAAGGAGCTTGACGGCCACGTCCCGATTCAGCTCGATGTCGCTGGCCCGGTAGACGGTGGCGACATCGCCTTCGCCGAGCAACTCCATGAGCCGGTAGCGGCCCCCGATCATCCGTCCGATCTCGGCCACGTGAAAACCTCTTGCGTCCGGCTGGAACCCGCCGGTGCTTAGATTTGGCCCGGCCGTCCGGGCCTGCTAGTTGAGGTCGAGCGCCTGCAAGTACCCACGGAACTCGGCGCCGATATCGGGACGCTCGAGCGCCAGCTCTACAGACGCCTTGAGCCACCCCATCGTGGTGCCGGCATCGTATCGCACGCCGTCGAAGGCGTAGCCATAGACGTCCTGCTCCTGCATGAGCGCCTGGATCGCGTCTGTCAGCTGGATCTCGCCGCCGGCCCCGCGGGCGGTCTGCTCGAGCTTGTCGAAGATCTTCGGCGTCAGGACGTACCGTCCGATGATCGCAAGGTTGGAGGGCGCATTGTCCGGTTCGGGCTTCTCGACCAGACCCGAGAGCTTGTAGAGGCGTGAATTCGGACCGTCGACCTGCACCCCGTCGATGACGCCGTACCGGCACGTGTCCTCGTGCGGCACTTCCATCACGGCCACGACCGAGCAGTGGGTCTGCTGGTAGGCGCGGATCAGCTGGCCGATGCACGGCTGCTGGCCCACAACCACGTCGTCGGACAGAATCACTGCGAACGGCTCGTGGCCCACGAGCTCCTTCGCGACCAGCACCGCGTGGCCCAGACCGAGCTGCTCCTTCTGGCGCACGTAGGAAACCTGAGCCAGATCCGATATGGCCCGAATCTGACGCAGCATGTCGATGTCGCCGCGGGATTCGAGCAGCTGTTCGAGTTCGAGGTTCAGGTCGAAATGGTCCTCGATCGCCCGTTTCTGGCTGCTGGTGATGATGATGACCTGCTCGATCCCGGCCTCGACCGCCTCTTCGACGGCGTACTGGATGACCGGCTTATCGACGAGCGGGAGCATCTCTTTTGGCTGGGCCTTGGTGGCCGGAAGAAAGCGGGTCCCCCAACCCGCTGCCGGAAAGACGGCTTTTCGAACGCGCATCCTACCTCAGCTCAGTTCCGGTCTCGACGTTGCCTACCGCGGCGAGTATACCGTCGGGCCTGCCTCAACCACCCGATCGAGGACCGCCGGCTACCGGCCCGAATTGGCGCCGACAGGTCTGGGCCGGCCCTTCCGTTCAGGGAGCGGGAGCCTCCGCCACCGTCATCGGGTCGACGAACTCGTGGTCGTCGCGATGGATTCCGTCGCACAAACCCAACCGGCGGGGCTCGACGGGCAGCCATACCGGCCGCATCAGCTCGCGGACATGCGAGCGACGGCAGAACAGCGCACCGCGCTCGGCCATCCAGGCGAGCACGTGGCTGGGCTCGGCGTGGAACTCGAACGGTCCGGGATTGAGGCCCGCGGTTTCGTCCCAGAAGACGGGCGCCTCGGGGGCCACGATGTCCAGGATGCTGATCCGCCAGGGCGTGCCTTCGATGATCCCGCCGCAGCCGGCGCAGCGCGCGGCCACATTGTCGGTGACGATCGTGGAGATCTTGACGCCGTACAGTTCCATGGCGGCCGGATCGTAGCAGGTCACCGCCGGCCCCGCCGCCGGGCGCCTGCCGCGGCGCGGGGTGCCGGCCGCGGCGCGCCTCTTGACGAGGGGTCGAAGCTCATGTGGTGGACGAAGACGACGACAGCGACGAGTTGGCGCTCCCACCGGCGGAGGCAGCGCGGGAGAAGCGGCGCGACCACGACGCCGCAGCCCGGACACGCGCCGGAATGCGCACCGGCCTGGCCAAGCAGTTCAAGCAGGTCCTCGACACGCAGCGCAGGCGCGCCGAGGAAGATGAGCCGCCACGCCACCACGGCCCGCGCCGCGCGCCCTGATCCCCTCAGCTGCCGAAGGTGAAGGCGTAGCCGCGGGCGCCCGGGGCGTTGAAGGTGATCGTCACCGTACCGTTTCCGAAGGCCGGCAGGTGAACCAGGTGGTACAGGCGCGCCGGGCCCACGGTCATCGACCCGTCTGCGGCAACGTCTTCTGTGCCTCCAACGCTGCCCGCTCCGGTAACGCTGACCTTGACCGACACGGGCGTATCCGCGGACATCACCAGGTACACGTCACGCGCCGCAAACGCGAATTCGAGCTGGTCGCCGGCCGCGGTCGCCTGCGCGTATTCCGGCTCGAAATCGAACGTGCCAGACACGGCGAATGAGTCTGCGGAGAGCGAGCTCGGGAACGAGAATTGGCCCACGCCGTTCGACGGCACCGCGGTCACGAAGCCGCTTTGGCGGTCGGTCCCAAGGTATGTTTCGGGGGTCTGCTTCTGGGTTATCGGCGGCGGCGAGGCGGACGGCGCGGCTCCCGGCAGTGCCTTCGCGCCGGCTTCGGCGAGAAGGCTTCGGATCTGGGCTTCGGTCGTGTTGTAGTCGCCCTCGCCGGAATGGGTCGCTCGCACATTGCCGTTGGCGTCGATGAGGTAGTCGGCCGGCCAGTAGCTGTTGCCGAACGCGTTCCATGTCCCGTACACGTTGTCCTGAGCGACCGGGTAAGTGATTCCGAAGCGCGAGATCGCGGCTTGCACGTTGGAGGTGTCGTGCTCGAAGGCGAACTCCGGCGTGTGCACGCCGACGATCACCAGGCCTTCGGCTGCGTACTTCTGATACCAGCTTTCGACGTAAGGCAGCGTGCGGATGCAGTTGATGCAGGAATACGTCCAGAAATCGACCAGGACCACCTTGCCTCGCAGGCTGGCCATCGTCAGTGGGCTGGAGTTGAGCCAGTGGTCGATGCTCGTGAAGTCGGGCGCCTTCTGGCCGACCGGCAACCTGGCGATCGAACCCCCTGGACCGGGCGAAGTGTTCGCGGTCGGGACCAGACTGCTCTGCCCACCCACGCCCAGGCCGCCCAGGGCCGACTGCACCTGGCCGACTCGCTCGAGCGTTTGGAGGGTACCGGTCCAGTCGGGCAGCGCATTGGTCAGGTCCGCGGAAATGGTCGTGTCGACGCCGAGCGCCATCAGGCCGGCGGTGACCAGCACCAGGACTCCGAAGACCTTGCTTGCCCAGGCCGACGCCGAACGGAAGCGCAGCCGGGCGATGGCGGCCCGACCGCCGAGAGCGATCGCGAGCAACGGCAATCCGGCGCCGATCGAATAGGCGACGACGAGGATGAGGGTGGCGCCCGAACCCGGGGCAGTGACCGCCAGGCTGGTGATTGCGACGAGAATCGGCCCGGCGCAGGGCGTCCAAACCAGGCCCAGACCGACGCCGGTGATCAGTCCGCCGGCGACACCGGGCCGAGCGAGCCGCACGCCAACGCCGGGAAGACGGGCGGTCAGCCGCTCGAATCCAGTCGTGAGGGCGGGCACTAGCAAGGTGAGACCGAACACCGCGATGACCGCGATGGCGATGTCGCGCAGCGTCGAGCTGGGCAGGTGCAGAGCCTGGATGATCTGGACGCTGGCCAGGGTGAAGAACGAGAAGCTGGCGATGAGACCGGCGATCACGAGATACGGTCGGCGGCGGTCGCCGTCGGCCCCGGTCGCCAGGACGATGGGCAGGATCGGCAGCACACACGGGGACACGGCCGTCACGAGCCCGGCCACGAACGCAACAACTATGAGTAGAAGCATCGTCGATGTAGTACCTCCGAACCTGCTGGACGTCAACGCGGACGCTATCTCGGCTCGCGGGCCGATTCTGGCAGGGGCATATGACAGGCGGATGACAGGTCCTCGACCGCGCGAGCCTGCAACATCCTCGTGTCGTGCGGTGTTAATCGAGGTACAAGGAGTGTGTCAACGAGGAGTGGAGGCGGTGGTGGTTCTGGCGACGGGTGTCCCTTCGCTCGACGAGGCATTCCGCCTGCATCAGCCCTGGCTGGTGCAGCGGCTGGCGCTCGTGGTGGGGGATGCCGAGGAGGCGCGCGATCTCGCCCAGCAGACATTCGTCCGCGCAGCCGAGAAGTGGCCGTTGCCGCCAGAGCAGGACGTGCCGCGCTGGCTGGCGGTCGTTGGGCTCCGCCTCGCGCTGAATGAGCGCCGGCGTCGGCGGCTCTGGGGCTTTCTTTCGGTCCGCGAGACCGACGCCACCTGGGCGATCCAGACGAACCCGGACTTGTGGCGGGCGCTGATGAGCCTCGAGCCGCGAGCCCGAGCAGCCCTGGTGCTGACCGTCCTCGACGGCTACACGCAAGACGAAGTCGCCACTGCCCTCGGCGTCGCCAGAGGAACCGTGGCGAGCTGGATTTCACGATCGCGCGATCGGCTGCGGCCGGTCCTGGAGGACAAGGTCCGATGAGCGACCACATGGACGACGACTTCGATATTCGACTGCGCGCCCAGCTTCGCGCTCTCGCGAACGCTGTACCGACAAGCCCGGCCACTCGGTCGTCGGCGACTGCTCTTCCACGTCCCGCCATCGAGCGGCCGCGGAGCATGCGGCCGCGAGTGCGCACGGCCATGCCGATCGGGTCGCTGCTGGTAGCAGGCCTGGCCATCGTCGCCATCATCGTGATCGGCCCTCGATTCGCCCCTGTGGCGCCGGCGACTTCTCCGTCGGCTACCGCCTCTCCGTCGGCTACGGCCTCGCCGTCCGCAACCCCTGAGCCCGGCAGCGCGAGCCCCACCGCGAGTTCGGCTGGCACCGGCGGCCTCGTCGGCACCTTCATCCGCACCGGCGCGATGAAGACGCCACGCTCCATCTTCTTCAGCGCCACGAGGCTGAAGGATGGCCGCGTCCTCGTTGCCGGAGGAGACAGCACTACGGGAAATGGCTCAGGTGCGATCCTCGCCCCGGCCGAGTTGTACGACCCCAAGGCGGGCACGTTCAGCGCGACGGGATCGATGTCGACGCCGCGCTACTCGCACACTGCGACGCTTCTCAAAGACGGCCGAGTTCTAGTGGCGGGGGGCGGCAACGGGCAGCAGGAGCTGTCCTCGGCCGAGCTGTACGACCCGACGACCGGCCAATTCAGCCTCACCGGATCGATGCTGACCGGGAGACTCGACTTCACGGCGACTCTCCTGGCCAACGGCAAGGTGCTGATCGCGGGTGGTCAAGGCGCCGTCGGCGCTATCGCCGAAGCCGAGCTGTACGACCCGAGCACTGGCAAGTTCAGCCCAACAGGCTCGATGACGGTCGGACGAATCGGGCCGACTGCTACGTTGCTGATCGACGGCCGGGTCCTGGTCGTGGGCGGCACGAGCGTCAACGAGCCCGTGCCCTACACGCCGGCCGACGTGTACGACCCGAAGACCGGCACGTTCAGCGCCACGGTCCCCATGCCCTCGACGCGAGAGTGGCACACCGCGACGCGCCTCGCGGATGGCCGAGTGCTGATCGCAGGCGGTGACGACGGGACGGCTACGGCCTTCTCGTCCGCGGAGATCTACGACCCCAAGACCGACACTTTCAGCGCCACCGGAGAGATGACAAGCCGAAGGCTCGGGCACGGGGCCGCGCTGCTTGCCGACGGTCGAGTCCTGATCGTAGGTGGCACGGGCCACGAGACCGCCGACCCCTTTGTCACCGCTGAGTTGTACGACCCCGCAACCGGAACCTTCAGCCCCACCGGGTCGACGCTGACGCCGTCCTTTGGGCTTGTCGCTACGACGCTGCTGGACGGTCGCGTGCTAATCCTCGGAGAAGACGCCGAACTGTACGAGCCGTAGGGAGCGCTCGTCCGAGCTCGGGCGCGCGACCCACCAGGCGTGCCCGGCAAGCTCGTGGCCTGCCTCGACCGAGCAACGGGGCCATGATCGGCATGGTCGAGCGTCTCGAAGCGCTCGCCGATCGCGCAGTAACCGAGGTTCCGTTCCATGCCCGCCATCACCGTCCCCGACATCACCGTCCTGCCCCGCATCCCCGGGCCCGATCCGACGGTCGCCCGCATGCGCCCTGTCCGCAGCCTTACCACCGCCCCGAGTGGACTCGAGGGCGAGGGATTCCCTGTTCGGCGGGCATTCGCCGGCGTCGACCTCGGCGACCTCGACCCGTTCGTCCACCTCGACCAGATGGGCGAGGTCGAGTACGCGCCGGGCGAGCCCAAGGGCACGGCCTGGCATCCGCACCGCGGCTTCGAGACCGTGACCTACATGATCGACGGCACGTTCGAGCACAACGACTCGAACGGCGGCGGGGGCGTCATCACCAACGGCGACACGCAGTGGATGACGGCCGGCGCCGGGATCCTGCACATCGAGAAGCCGCCGGAATGGCTCGTGACGAGCGGCGGCCTGTTCCACGGGTTCCAGCTCTGGGTCAACCTGCCGGCTGCCCAGAAGTGGTCTGCGCCGCGCTACCAGGACCTTCGAGCGACGGAAGTGGCGCTCGCATCGTCGCCGGACGGCGGCGCGCTGGTCCGGATCATCGCCGGCGAGGTCGGCGGGCACAAAGGCCCAGGTTCGACCTACACGCCGATGACGCTCGTCCACGCAACGCTGAGCCCGGGCGCGCGCCTGACGCTGCCGTGGCGGGCCGACTACAACGCCCTGGTCTACGCGATGGCCGGGCACGGCACCGTCGGCCAGGAAGCTCGGCCGATCCAGACCGGACAGCTCGCCGTTTTCGGGCCGGGAAACGCGATCACCGTTGCCGCACTCCCGCTTCAGGAGAGCCGCAGCCCCGACTTCGACATCCTCATCCTCGGCGGCCGCCCGATCGGAGAGCCCATCGCGTGGATGGGACCGTTCGTGATGAACACGCGCGAGGAGATCATGCAGGCCATGGCCGACTACCAGGCCGGCCGCCTCGGCACGATCCCAGCAATCACGGCTGTGCACAACACGCCCACGACGATCGTCGAAGCCGGCCAGCCTCGGGACGGCGAACCCGCTTGACCTGATCCCCGATTCGCCGCGGAGGCCAGTCGTCCGGGCCGTCCTGCCCTAGTCTGTCCGGGCAGATGATCGAACGTCAGGCCTCCACTCTCCCGACCCTGGTCGTCTCCGCGGCGGCGCGCCTTTCATACGGTCGAACGCTCGCCCTGGTGACCGCGTGCGGGGCGCTGCTCCGGATCGCGTTCATCGCGCGACAGCCGCTGGGCCTCGACGAAGACTTCACCGCCGTCGTGGTCCACCAGCCCGTCGATCGGATGATCGACATCGTCAGCCACGACAGCGCGCCACCGCTCTTCTACCTGGTGGAGCGGGCAGTGGTCGCGCTTTCGGACGTGTTGGGCCTCGCTTCGTTCGGAGGCCCGGGCGGACCGGTGGCCCTGCGCCTCGTGCCCACGCTGGCGGGGATCGCCCTGATCCCGCTTCTCGCCGCCCTGGCGCGGCGCGTGGCCGGCGACAACGCCGGCCTTTGGGCAGCGGTCTTTGCGGCGCTTGCGCCAACCACGGTCATGCTCTCGGGCTTCGCCCGGATGTACGGACTGGCGGCCACGCTGACTGTCGCCGCGACTCTGCTCCTCTGGCGCGCGGTGGAGCGACCCGGCTGGGCCCGCTGGACCGCCTACGTGGCCGCAGCCGGGGCAGCGGTCTGGAGCGACTACTTCGCGGCAGTGGCGCTAGTCGGGATCTTCGCGGCGGGACTCTGGCTACGCCCCGGCTGGCGAGCGGCGGCTATGGCGTTCGGTGCCACCGCGATCTCCGTGGCGACGATCGCACCGTGGCTGATCGTCGCACGGTCCCAGTTCGAACACGCCGGCGAGGGCTTCTGGGTACCGTCCCTGAGCCCCACGGTGCTGATCGGCACTCTCGCCCAGCTCTTCGTCGGGCCTGCGGTCGACGGCAGCGTGCCGTTTGGATGGGCGCTGTTCGGCCTCCAGGCTGTGGCCGCGCTGGCGGGGTTCGCCTGCCTGGCCGTGGCGGCAATCGCGTGGCGCAGGCTCGGCATCGAGGGCCGTCGGGCCGCCGCGTTCTGCCTCCTCGCTTCGAGCGGGGTCGCGGTCCTGGCGGTGGCCGGCATCTGGCGACCTCTGCTGGATGCTCGCTATGCCAGCGTCATGTGGCTGCCGCTCTTCGCGATCGCCGGAGTTGGCCTGGCGGCGATGCCGCGGCGCGTGGCGTGTTTGCTGGTGGCTGCCCTGGCCGTGCCGACCCTTGCCCTGAGCGTGGCCACGACCCATACCGAGACGTCGTCGCTCGTCCCGGAGCTCAACTCGCGGGTCGAGCCCGGGGACCTGGCCGCGGCGGCCTATGACCACTACCTGATCCTGCTCGACGAGACCGATCCAGCGGTACAGGCTCGGCTCCACGTCTTCGTTTCGGGCGTCCTGCCGTGGTACGTCGGAACGGCCGCATACCCGCCGGGCGCGGTGATCCGCGCGGTTCCAGCCGACGTCGTCGCCAGTCGCGGTCGAGTCTTCTGGATCGCCGACCCGGGCGTCGGTCCGCCGCCGCTGCCTGCGGGTTACCACTCTCTGGAGACCCACTGCGCGATCCTGGTCTGCCTCACCGTCTACGGCCCAGCCGGCGGCTAGCCGGTGCTAACCTCTTGTGTATCGCGATAGGCGCGAAGGCAAGAGGGAGGGCGACGTGATGGACTCGGGAAGCGCGCCGGACCAGCCAATCAGAGTGAACGCACGCACGCCCGGCAGCTTTCTGGTGCGGGTGGCCGTGGCTGCTGCGCTGGCTGTCTGGACACTGATCTCGTGGTCGGTGCCGCACGTGGGGCCATTCTGGTCGGACCAGGGCTCCGGCAGGTCCGCGCTGGAGCTGGCGGCCTGGGGCGCCATCTTCTTCGTAGTGACCTCGAGCGTGCTACTGAGAAGAACCACTGAGTGGACGTTCACGGCCGACGAGCTTCGCAGGCGGAGCTG
>CABEAA010000091.1_pt1 | contig 16877 bp, 21 predicted proteins | sample 3132281 | NCBI WGS metagenome assembly CABEAA01 (sample SAMEA5534341, study PRJEB31848) | metagenome | biome: tundra; feature: field; material: soil | place: USA | collected 2013-05 | depth 0.45 m
CGAAGCGAAAGGGCTCACCAAGAAGTTCCGCCAGGCCGTCAAGGAACCCGGTCTGGTCGGCTCGCTAAAGCATGTCTTCACGCGCCAGTACCGCGACAAGATGGCTGTGGACCACATCGACCCCGGCCACTGACCGTTGGGGTGGCCGGGCGCCCGGGGCTCGGCCCGAGGCTCGGCCCGGCGGCCCTGTGCTAGACTGCGGCTCGCTCGCGTGGGGATGTAGCTCAGCTGGAAGAGCACCGCGTTCGCATCGCGGGGGTCAGGGGTTCGAGTCCCCTCATCTCCACCACCCCCTCGCTCTGGCCAGGTCCGGGATGCTGCCCCTCCACCATCAAGGCTGGACCAGCAGGACCTGGTCCGGCGGATGCATCGACGAGTCGGAGCACACGACGAGCAGGGTCGATCCGTCGGCAGACCAGGCCAGGACTCGCGCATACCCGGGCAACTGCGTCGTCTCCCGTTCGGCACCAAGTTCGAGCGTCAGCGTCAACGATTGCGTGGCCTGGTTGCTCGCCAGGGCGGCCGCGACCCAGCCGGTGCTCGACAGGGCTACGGTGTCGGCGTCGGTATCGAGAGCCGTGGCCTGGAGACCCTTCGGGGCCGGCGCCCCAGGCGTCTGCGAGGCCACGAGCAGGCGGTCGTCGGCTAGCCAGCCGCGCACGGCGCCGAGGCCGGCATCGAGGACCGACACAGTGCCGGAGGCGATGTCGAGGATCGCGAACCCCTCTGTCCATGGGGGCTCCGGCATCCTCATCAGGTAGGCCACACGCTTGCCGTCCGGACTGAAGATGACTGTGGTGCCGTACGCCCACCCCACGTTGCTGGCACGGGCGACCGATACCCCGGTGGAGGTCCGGACGATATCGAGCGTGGCCTTTGGCGGCGGACTGGCCGAGGGATCGGGAGCAGGGCCGCCCCCGCAGCATTGGGTGGGATCGTGGACGACGGCGAGAAGCGTGCCGTCGGGCGAGAACGCGACGGGCACTCCGGACCGAGGTGCGCTCAGACCCTTCGGGGTCCAGATGACGTATCGAGTCGGTGGGTCCGTGCACGTCGCGTCGGTCATGAGGGCAACGACGCCCGGTGAGCCGCCCAGGAGGCCGCAGGGGTAGGCCCCGGGCAGGTCGGAATGAGCCGAACTGCCGACGTGACCGACGAACGCCTTGACGGCACCATTGAGCGCGACGTACGTGGTGTCGTCGATCCAGGCCAGCTCCGATGCGTCCACCGTCTCGATCGGAGTCCCGTCGGACCGGAGAATCTGGATGTGCAAGCTCTGGCCCGAATTACCCAGCACGACCGCGATCTTCGTTCCGCCCGGAGACCACGTGGCTGCCCCCACAGACTCAGTGCCGGAGTCCAGGATCGTCTTCTGATGGACCGAGCCTGCGGCCGAAGGCGTGGCGGTGGGCCCGAAGCTGGCCGGGGTGGTCGCCGTGGCGGTCCCTGCGGGACCGACGACTGGAACCTTGACCGTGACCGGAGGCGCGACGGCGAACTCGAAAGTCACTTCAATCGTTTGCCCCGGCGCCAGTTGGCTTGCCAGTCCGTTCAGGATCACCTCACCACTGCCTGCCCGCAATTGGATCGTCTCGTTCATTGCGATCGCCCACCAAGGCATTCGGCTCCTGTCGGCCAGGCCGGTGCTGTCAGTTGGCACGGGCGAACAGGCGCACGTTGCGTACAGCCCGCCCGAGGCCGCGATCGGGGAGGATGCACCCAGAAGCTTGTCATTCGAGTCGGTCTGATTCGTGATGACGGCTGTCACGCTCACAGGGTTGCCGCTCCCGGCTATGGGGCGTGCCTGGGCGTCTGATACGAGCATGCCGGCCATCGTGGAAGCAGTAGCCGACGGGGTGCCTCCCGTCCCTGCCGGACCTGTCGGGGTCAGCCAGAGGCGCGGCCCGAGCACCAGCGCAGTGGCCATCACGATTGCCGCAGCCGCCAGCAGCGTTCCGAACGACTTCCGCAGCCGACCGTGCCGACGCTCCCCGAGATTCCTCCCAGACCGCCAACCGGCCGCGCCGGGACGAAGCCGCCCTTCGATGCTATCGAACGGTGGCGGCGCCGGAATGTACGGGTCGAGGCCGCTGATGTGCGACTTGATGTGCGCGGCCACCGACAACTCGTCCCGCCCCGCGCCGCCTGCGTTCTGGTTCATCGGTCCACGACCTCCGGCCTCTCTCGAAGCGTGGCCAGGCCACGCGAGACCCTCGTGCGGACGTTGCCGACGGACGTTCCGATTACCTTCGCTGCCGCCGCGTCGGATAGGTCGAACTGGAAGCGCAGCAATAGCGCCTCACGCTGTTGCTCCGGGAGCGTCCGGCACAGCTGGTCGAACCAGAGCCAGACCTCCGAACGGCGGAAGGCCTCCTCATCGGCCAGATCCTCGGGCTCCGGCACCGACGCGAGCGGCAGCCAGCCGACCAGTCTGTGCCGCCGCCGTCTGTCGATCACGATGCGCCTGACGATGAGGAACAGCCATGGCAGGGGCTCGCCGCGTGGTCCTCTACCTGCGGTCCAGGCCTCGAGCGCCCGACGGTACGCCTCCGCCGCGACGTCTTCCGCGTCCTGGCGCTGGCGCAGCAGAAACCATGCGTAGCGGAAGACATCGGGCCACGTCGCGCGGTAGACGCCCTCGAATTCGAGGTGGCTTTCCGTCCTCGTTATCTCGGCCACCGCTTCCCGCCCCTTCAACGTTTGCACGAACGCCATTCTGACCTCCACATAGGTCAACGAACAGCGGCGGCGAAGTATGTCAACGCGATGACGATTCGGACTGGCCGCGCCCGTTCCGCGGCATCGTCTCTCCGATTGCACGGACCGGACGATCAGCGAAGTGCAAATTCAAGCAGGGCACGAGGCAAGACGGCCCCGCGCCACGGAAGCCTCCGTCTCACGGTTCGGCGCACGGAACGGCTCTGCCGGAACCCTGGGGCCTTCCGCTTGACGTATTCGGCGCACGTCGAGCATGATTCCGGAATGAACTCGTTCTTCTTCGCCTGCTTCTGTCCATGCGGCGGCCCCGCCGTGTGAGGTAGCAGGCTGTCTCGCTCCCAGCCGGGAGTCAGACGAGCAGCCCAGGGGCCGCGGTTTCCATCGGAGCCGCGGCTTTTTTGTTGCCCACCGCGCAGGCTGTCGTACCCCGCGCCCGTCCGTTCCACCAGGATCGAGGAAACCCATGGTCCTCCCGCTCAGATCGATCCCAGTCGCGTCAGGCACCGACGCCCACCGCGATGTCGCCGATACGCTCGACGAGCTCGCGTCGCAACTCCACGACGTGGTCGCCAGCGACCGCCGTCCGCGGCTGGCCAAGGCGCGAGTCGGGGCTTGGGTCAGGGCTCTGCTCGACACGCTCTTCCCGCAGGTCGCGGAACAGACATACGGCACGGCCGGCGAGGTCCGCGACGCTCTCGACGGGCTGGCCGCCGACCTGCGTTCGCTCCTCCGCTCGATCGAGAGCGAGCTGGCCATCGACGCGACCGAGGTTTCGGCCGCCTTCTTCGACTCCCTTCCGGAGATCCACCACCAGATCATGGCCGACGCCACAGCCATCGAGCGCGGCGATCCCGCGGCCGAGAGCGTGGACGAAGTCATCCTGGCGTATCCCGGCTTCCTCGCGATCGCCGTATACCGGATCGCCCACCGCTTCAGCGAGCTCGAAGTGCCGTTGCTGCCGCGCGTGCTGACCGAATGGGCCCACGAGCGGACCGGCATCGACATCCATCCCGGCGCCACGCTGGGTCATCCCGTGGTCATCGACCACGGAACCGGCATCGTCATCGGCGAGACGGCAGTGCTGGGCAACAACGTCAAGCTCTACCAGGGCGTCACGCTGGGCGCCCTTTCCGTGGCCAAGTCGCTGGCCTCCACCAAGCGCCACCCGACGATCGAGGACGACGTGGTCATCTACGCCAACGCCACGATCCTGGGCGGCGAGACGGTGATCGGCCACGGCAGCGTCATCGGCGGCAACGTCTGGCTCACCGCCAGCGTCCCGCCCGATTCCACCGTTTACCACCGCAGCGAAGTCCACGTCCGCCCCGGACGAGCCGAATTCGAAGGCCCCGACTTCGTCATCTAGCCGTTCATCCCATTCTTCAGTCGAGGAGATCCCCGTGGCCAAGTTCAACAACATTCTCGAAAGCATCGGCGAGACCCCCCATCTCCGCATCAACAAGCTCTTCGACCCGCGCGTCGAAGTCTGGGTCAAGCTCGAGCGGCAGAACCCGGGCGGATCGATCAAGGACCGCATCGCCCTCGAAATGGTCGAGGACGCGGAACGCCGCGGCATCCTGAAGCCTGGCGCGACGATCGTCGAGCCCACCTCCGGCAATACCGGCGTCGGTCTCGCGCTCGTGGCCGCTGTGAAGGGCTACAAGCTGATCCTGACGATGCCGGAGTCGATGTCCATCGAGCGTCGCAAGCTCATGTCCGCCTACGGCGCGACCTTCGAGCTGACGCCGCGAGAGCTCGGCATGCGCGGCTCCGTCGAGAAGGCGGAGCAGCTGCTCAAGGAGATCCCCGGCTCGTGGCGGCCCGGGCAGTTCGACAACCCGGCCAATATCGCGGTCCACAAGCGAACCACCGCCGAAGAGATCGCCCGCGACTTCCCCGAAGGGCTCGACTACATCTTCGCCGGCGTCGGGACCGGCGGCCATGTCTCTGCGATCGGCGAGGTGCTGCGGCCGCGCTGGCCCAAGCTCCAGGTCTTCGCGGTGGAACCCGAAGCCTCGCCCATCCTGAACGGCGGGAAGCCCGCGGGCCATCCGATCCAGGGCCTCGGGGCCAACTTCATTCCGGACAACTTCCACCGCGACGCGGTCAACGGCGTCATCGACGTGGCGGCTCCGGACGCGTTCAGGTTGACGCTTCGAGCCGCTCGTGAGGAAGGGCTGCTCATCGGCGTCTCGTCGGGAGCCGTGCTCGCAGCCGTCGCGCAGAAACTGCCGGAGATCGCCGACGGAGCGCGCATCCTGGCGTTCACCTACGACACCGGAGAGCGGTACCTCTCCATCCCGGGCGTCTTCGACGTGGAACCCGAGGCGGTGGCTGTGGCCTGAGCCCACGCGGCTCGTTCCTCGAAACCAGAAGTGGCCGCCCGACCGGGCGGCCACTTTCGCATACGAGCAGCCCGCAACTCAACGATGAGCGGTCTACTCGAAGGCCTTCGACCCCCCGGAATCCCATCGAGGAGCACTTTTGGGCGATCCCGCCCACGCAGATAGTGGGTGTGAGGTTAGTTTCGCCTAAGGGCGTGGGACGCGTCCCAGTCGGGGGCTGTCAATGCGAGAAACGCTGATTCACCACTTCGATGTCGTCGTCGTCGTCTGGGTGCTCGCGCTTCTCGTGGGCTGGAGCATGGTCGCGCTCGCCCGCGCTCCCTTGAGCGACGCCCAGTGGTCGTTCGGGACGCAATCCGGTCCAGCGTGGGTGGTTCCGACGGATTCGCCGCCCAACTGACGACCGTATCGCAACGGCGGTCGATAACTTGCGCACTTATATATAATGCAGGAGCTACTCCTTTAGCCCCGCTTCCGAGGCCCGCGAAATGCGAGAGCAGCTCGTTCGCCACTTCGATGTCGTGCTCGTCATCTGGGTGTTGGCGCTGTGCGTCGGCTGGACCATGTTCACGCTGTCGCGCTCGCCGCTTGGCTACGATCAGGGTTCCGGTTGGGCGCAGGTTGGCCCGGACTGGGTAGTCTCCGGCGGCAACGGGTAGAACCGGCAACCACGATCCCCGGGGCTCCTCGACTTTGCCGCCCCGCGGCTACCCGACCGTCGCCGGCAGCGGCTCGAGTTCCTTGAGCCCCCGCATGATGATCTCCGACGTCGCCGTGTAGCCGATCCGGCCCGTGTTGACGACCAGGTCGTATTCGTCGGGATCGCACCAGTCCCGACCGTACAGCTGGTGAATGTAGGCCGCCCGGTTCGAGTCGGTTTCGTGCATCTTGCGCCGCGCCTGGGCCTCGCTGAGGCCGAACCGGGCCATCAAGACCTTGACTCGAGCCGCCTCGGGAGCGCGCAGGAAGACGCGGAACACGTCCGCGCGATCGCGCAGCACGAAACCGGCGCCACGCCCGACGATGACGGCGTTGCCGCTGACGGCAACTTCGCGGATCACCTGCTCGGTGATCTGGATGATCGCCTTGCGGGGATCGAATAGAGAGTCGGGATATGGCGGCGACCAGCCTGCCCCAATCCCGGGTTCCAGCGTCGAGAACGACCTGACCAGGCGCTCGAGCAGGGTTCGGGGCCGCTCAGCCTCCGCTTCGACCTGGCTCGGCTCCAGAGTCAGCCGGCCGGCGACTTCGTCGATGAGCTTCTTGTCGACGATCTCGGCACCCAGCTCGGCGGCGACCAACGCCGCGACGCTGGAGCCGCCGGCTCCGAACTGGCGTGAGATCGTCACGATGGGCATCTCAGGCTCCTTCGATCCGTTAGCGCCGCATCCCCACCGGCCGCTCGGCCGAGGCTCCGCACGTCCCTCACTTTAGGCAGGCGTCGGCCCGCGCGCCAGAGCCGTGCGGACCGGAGTGGCGGAGGCGGGGAGGGCGCAGCTCCCGGCGCGGCTCCCCGGAGTACCGCTACTCTCCCGCGGACAGAGCCCCGTGGAGCTCCAGAGCATGTTCGCGCAGCCAGCGCCGCCACTGTCGGTGGTCGGGCCGCCGGCTTGCGACGATCTCCCAGAACTCGGGCCCGTGGCCGAAGACCCGCAGGTGCGCCAATTCGTGGATCACCACGGTCTCGAGCGCTTCCGGGGGCGCCAGCACGAGTCGCCACGAGAAAGAGAGGCGGCGGGCCCGCGAGCAGCTCCCCCAGCGAGTTCGGGTATCGCGGACCGTGACGGCCGCGGGCGTAACCGCGAGCGCCTCCGCATGTCTGTCGATCTCGCGCTCTATGGCGGTCCGGGCACGGACTCGTAGCCACGCCTCGAGGATCGACGCCAGCTCCCGCCTCTCGCCGGCACCGAGGTGCACGACCAGCTCGTCGCCTTCGTCGCCACCCTCGCGACTCACCGTGGTCCGGCGGCGGCCGGTCGAACTGGCCACTACGCGCAGTCGGTGCAGCTCGCCGCGGAATCGGAACATGCCGCCGTCGCGGAGAGGCCCCAGCGCCGCGAGCTCCGCGTGCTGGCGGGCCTGCCGCTCGAGGTGCCGCCTCAGCCACGGCTCGCGCTCGGCCACGAACGACTCGGCCAGCCGCTCAGCCTCTCCCTTGCTGCGGGCGGCCCGCGCGGGGATGGTGACGATGGCCGCGTGCCTGGGGTCCACGGTCAGCCGGATGAGGCGGGCGCGGGCCGATCGACGGACCGTTAATTCGAGCCGACCCGTCGGCAGCCGCAGAGACGCGCGCCATTCGGTCGTGGTCGCCATATCGGAAGCGTAGCGCCCGATCGGCTGCGTCGTGACTCGCCGATGATCGCGCCCCGAATTGCGGCGGTCGCGTCACACCCTCAGAAGCGATGGCGTCTGGATGCCGAACGAAAACATGAGGCCGCCGGAACGAGTGGGGACGCGGCGGCCAGAGGGGAACAGCCAGGGGTCCGGAGACGGGCCCCTGGTTCGTTTCTGGCGACCGACGTTTCGGCCGTCGAAGGTTCACCGCGCAGACGCCTCCTCTTGCTGTAACATTCGCGGTCGCGTGGGGCTATAGCTCAGCTGGAAGAGCGCCTGCATGGCATGCAGCCACCGCTGAGCGGTCAACTTCCAAGCTTGGCACGAGGGGTTCCGGCGAGCGATTCGACCTCAGTTATCGGCTCTCATCGAGCGTGACGCGCCGTTCACTGGCGCGGCCTGGGATGGCCGATCATTTCTGGCATGCGATCCCTGCTCCGGGTGTCAGCGTCTGCTTCGACGGGCATGGGTTGCTTTCCGAGCTAGACCGCGATGCCACGGTCCTTCGCGTAGCGCTCAACGGCCGCTAGCAGCTGGCGGCCGGCCTTGATCGCATCGAGGAGCGCGTCAGGATCAAGCACCTCCAGCCACTCGCCGTGGACTGACGTGTTCCGTCGCGTATTGAGTCCAACCAAACGGGTGGCGGCCGGCACGTCCGGAACGCCGGCCTGACCGAGGGCGAGCACGGCGGAGCGGATCCGAGTCGCCTGTTCGGCCTCGCGCGCCTCTCGGCGAAGGCCGCTCGTGATCAGCTCAAACGCGTCGACGACGTGAAAGATGCCTGTCACGACGCCGTCGAAGTTGTTATCGAACTCCCCTTCGGTCGGGTCATGTCGCGTCGCGGCCGCGGCCGCACCGTTGAAACGAGCGGCAGCTCGGGCCAGGAGACCCCGTGCTGTGGCCAGTTGAGCCTGCGTTGGAGCGGCCATCACACGGTGCCCATGATGCGAACACCGGCCAGCGCGGACTCCACGTGAGGATCGTGCTCTCGAGCGGCGCGATCGAACTGTTCAGGCGTCAGGATGAAGGGGTCGATGGGGCGGCCGATCCTGGCCCCAAGCACGGCGAGGCGCTCGGTGAGTGCGTCACGATCTGCGATGTCACCGACGATCAGAAGATCCAGATCGCTTCCGGAGTTGCCTCCCCCAGGTTTGGCGAGGGACCCGTAGGCGAACACGGCCTGGACGGGGTCGCCGCGAAGCGCCTCGGCGAGGGGGAGATCGACGATGGCTGTTCCGTAGGCCATTGGGTAGTGCGGGTCGTCGCGGTTTGGCTCGAACGCATCCTGTCCCAGCCGCCGGACACGGCGGATCAGGCCACGGCGGTCGAGGGTGGCAAGCGCGGATGCGGCCGGGGTGTACTTCAACTCCGAAGCGCGTGCAACATCGGCGATGGTGAGCGGCGCCTCGGGATGCAGCATCAAGACCGAGTTCACCATGGCCACGGAACGGGGAAACATGCCTCTCCATACTTTCTATGCTTCTGCCATACAAAGTGTGGTCACATTCGGGCGCTCCGTCAAGACCGTGCCCTGGGCGCCCCTCAACGTGGTGCCGCGACCCTTCGTGCGGGAGGGTGGTCGTGCCGACGCCGTCATCAGTGATTTCCTGGGTGAGTCAGGTTCCCGCCGAGGCCCCCGCTGGCGGGCCGGCACCGCGAGGGTGGGTTGGCATTCTGACCGAACGAGCCCGGCAGGGCGGGAACTTACTGCGCCACATCGGACAAGACCGCGGCGAGGGCCTCGATCCACGCATCAAAGGAAGCGGCGAAGGCCGAGCCGCGCACGGTGAGGTCGGGACGCGGCAGGCCGGCGTCGCGCAGCCTCGGGCCGAGCGACTCGGCGGCGAGACGCTCTTCCACGATTACCGCACCATCAGGAGCGTCAGCGAGCCGTTCGGCGAGGCGGAGCATCTCGATCGCAACGGTCCAGCGAGAGGTCCAATCGGGCGCCGCGACGGGGCGGGGCAGGAAGGCGCGAAGCGGCGAATCGGCCGGGAGTGCCACACGATCCGAGTTGCCCTTCCGGTCGGCCTCGACGACGCCTGCAAGCCGCATCGACTCGATGGCGAGCGCGGCGTTGCGCTTCGAGAACCCGGTTCGCCGGGCGATGTCGGCGACGCGCATCTCCGTCCCGGCCGGGCACGAGAGCAGCAAGGCGAGGACGTCGGCTCTCGCGTTGACGCCGAAAGCCGAGCGGAGCCGCCATACGAGACGGGCGGGGGTCGAAAGGTCCCGGACAGCGACCTTGCCGCGCAACGAAGCCGCCATCGGTGTGGCCCCCGAGCCGTCGGACCATTTCGGGCCGCCAGATGCCCCGACTCCGACCGCGAAGGAGGCGAGAGCGGCAGTCGAGTCCATGGCTCGGGCAATGCGCCGGAGGCGCGCGGAGTTGACGGCGTCGCCATAGGCGACGCACCAGTCGAGAGCCACGCCAAGGATGCGGTCTTCGTCAGCGGCGAGTTCGGCGGTGGCAGCGATCAGAGCTTCGGGATCGACGACCGTCGCATCTGGATCGCCCTCAAGCTGCCCACCTAGCGCGATCCAGCCGGCCGCGATCCGATCGATCGATGCGCGTCGCAGGCTAGTCGAGGCGCGCATCGGCGTCTTCCACCCCGAGGTGCGCGAGCACGGCGGCGAGCTGGCTCCGGAATGCAGGCGAGGGGTCTTGGGTCATCGACCAGCGGGCCGATGAGAGGAGATCAGCCTCGCTAGGACGGAGGGCGCGCAGGTCGTCGAGATGTCGGTCCTGGCTCGGCGGGTGGTCGGCGGCCGCGTACAACTTGAAGCAGACAAGGTCGTATGGACCCGCGAGCCACACCGTCAGGCCGCCGTAGTGCCTCGCGGTGAGCCGGTCCTCGAACCAGGCGGGGAGCCCGAGGTCGAGGAGCGACTCCGGCCCGACGTTGAGCCAATCCGGTGCGAGGTCGTGCGCGGCGGCAACCTCGGATACGGCCTTCGCGAGGGCATCTGGAAGCCTGTGGAGCGGCACGATGCGGCCGTTGCTCAGACGCTGGCCCACGATGTCGGCATCCTTGGTGGACCGCGAGATGATCCCGCGAAGTACGAGGTCCCCGCCCCCGACGAGCACGATCTCGTACGCCTCGCCCCGGTAGGCGACCAGGTCGCCGAGCGCGGCGAGGGCCCCTTCAAGTCCCGAGCGGTCCATTGGCTGTGCCATGGCGAGATTGTCCGCGCAGATAACGCGCAAGTCAAGTGCGCGATACGAGCATCTTAGCTGCTTGTTATCGCCACGTGCGAGTCTGATGGACGGGCGGATGAACTCCAACAGAAAACCGAGCTCAGCCGCGGGAGGGCTGTACCGGGTTGGTGCCGCGATGTCTCGGGGTAGGATGCTTGCCATATGACGAGCTGGATCTGGGTAGGCTTGAGCGCGCTATCTCTGGGCGGTCTTTGGTTGGCCGAGCTGCCCGAACTTCGGAAGGCGCACGCCCGACGTCAGGTCGCACTGCTAAATGGGGTGCGCCTTGGGGCAGCCGCAACTCTGTTCGTCGTTTTGACAAGCGTCGCGAATCCTCGCACGCTCGCCGGCGTGGCTATCGCGACAGTCGCTGTCGCGCTTCTGCTAGTGCCTATCCGATGGGTAGTCCGGGTGGGCGGGATTGAACCTAAGTGGGAGCTACGCGCCCTTCAGGATGCGGCCGGTAAGTTGAGGAATCGCTACCCGACTCCGCCTAGGCCGTCCGAGTTCGTACGGCCTATGGAGCGATTGATCGGTCGAATGAATGGGATCAAAGGAGCTTCCGAGATTGCAGAGATGCGGGACTTGCTCGTAGCCGACTTCACCGACTCGATCGTTGGTCTTCACCACTTCAACGATCTGGGGCTGCGGGCCATTCGGATGCACCAGATCGAGGGCAAGATCTTTGGTGCGACCGGCGCGTCGGGTTGAGCTCGATCCGGACGAGGCTACCTTGCGCTGGCACCTGTATCGAACATTTGGCGACATGATCGACGCCGGCGCGGCACGCGAGCCAGAGTACCTCGCACGCATGACGGAGTTGATTGAAGAGCTGGAACAGTACCGGCGACCCCACACGGGGGCATTTATCGACGGCCTTCAGGTCTCCGCCCGCGAGTGGCAGGCCTCGCAGACGTCCGCTCAGTGGGCCGAGGGTGGGGCACTCTCGCTCGGGCCGACGATTGAGCGGCCGTATCGCGAGATCTGGCCACGCAAATCAGTATTGTGGGGAGCGGAACTCGATGACCGTGACATCTCGGCTTTGCCAATGGTGATGGAAGCGCGGCAGTTGCCAGGGTAGGCTGGCTGGGTGCCGCATGTTTATGAACTGGCGATTATTCGTCGGCTATTGACCCTCGAGTGGTCGCGGAGGAGGTCGTTACGGGTAGCTTCGAGCCTGCCCCAGGCGCGAGGCCATGACCGACTCTTTGCGCGACGAGTTCCTCGAACATGCCAGCGCACCGAACGGGAGAGCATGCTCCTCCACACTTTCTATGCTTCTGACATACAAAGTGTGGTCACTATCGGGCGCTCACTGACCGTCGTTGTCGAACCCGAGGTGATCCCGATGACGGTGTTCGTTGAGCATCGTCAGGTTCGGTGCTCGTTCGCTCGGCGGATCGCGAGTACCTGATGCGGCATTGCCTTGAACGCGATATAGAACGTCTCGGCCGCGGCCAGGTACTGCTTGAGCTGGCCCTCGCCAGGTGGAGTTCTGTCGTACTTCATCGCATTGCGAGTGGCCCGCAGCGCCTGGAAGCGGCGAGCGTAGATGCCCAGGCCGGGCTGGTATGCCTCGGTGTAGATCACGAGACACTCGATTGCCCGGGCATGAAAGCCGGCCTCGGGTCCCTGAAGCCTGTAGCCGTGGGCCAACGCAATCGCCTCTCCGCAAATCATCATCGCCTCCTCGAGGTTGTTCAAGGTTGACGATGTGTGGTTCACGCTGACGGCATGGCGGGCGTCGTCTATGTCTTCTGAGGCGATGACAAGGTTCGCGGCGATTCTGCTGTAGGTATCCTCATCAGAGTCAGAATCGAGGCGGGTGGCGTTTCGGTTGAGGAACCGCAGAAAGTCAGCCTGGGTCGTTATGCGCGGCATCATCGCCCCCCTTGAGCCAGATGACTGGTCCGTTTAGAACCTTGCTGAGGAATTCGTTGCCACCGGTGGCGGCCTCGGATTCGGTGTAGGTGGTTGCGTTCACCTGTCGACCCGAATGGCCAGCGATTGTCTCGATCTTCCCGAGCAGATCAAAGAGCGACAACGCCCCAGGATCCCGTGCCACCAGCATTAGGTCGAGATCGGAATCGGCGCGCTGCGAACCTTTGGCGAATGATCCGTATATCGCCGCTGTCACGACGTTCTGATCCTGGCCGATCTCTTCGACGAGTTCTTCGTACCCACCGAGCGTCTTGACAGCGATCGACGCCAGCTCGTCGAACACGAAGCATCGAGGGTTGGCCCGGTAGCGCGGGGGTTCACCCTTGCTGATCTTCTCCACGAAGCCGTCGGCAATCAGCTGGTTCAGAGTGTTGATGGCGGCCCGGCGGTTCACGGAGTCGCGCAGAGCTGCCACGATCTCGATCAGGCGAAACGAACTCTCAGGGTTGATGTAGAAGAGGCCGATCAGCCGCATTGCGGCCGCCGTGCCGAAGAGTCCCGACTGGCGCACGTGTGAGGTCCCTGTCTGATGGTGCATCTATAGTGCACTACTAGTGCAGTATATGTGCACCAGGGCTCCGAGTCAACAGGGTCGGCGCCGAATGGCCGTCGGGGTCCACCAGCGTGGCCGGGTTGGCGTTGGCGTAGAGATAGCCGTTGAGAAGAGCCGGGTTCCCTGCGCTGCCATGGAGCGAGTCGAGACTCGTGAAGGCCCCGATGGTCGGGTTGTAGCTGCGGGCCCCGAAGTCGTACAGGTCGGGGGTACCGGGCGCCGACTCGAGGATCCGGCCCTGATAGCGCCAGGGTGTCGGTAGGGCGCTCGTGACCGAGGCCACGGTGTTTCCATATGCGTCATAGGCGAAGGCGTCGGTGATGCTCGTACAGGTCGAGTTGAGGGCAGCTGCGGTATTGCCGTGGAGATCGGGCAGGAGGAAGCCAACTGCGCCACCACTGCCTGTGGCGACTCTATCTCCTACCGCATCTATGGCACTGACCGTCGTTGTCGAACCCGAGGTGATCCCGATCACGGTGTTCGTTGAGCCTAGATACGAGTACGTCTCAGCCGGGCCCGTACCTGTGGTCCGGCTCGCATGACGCCCCAGGGCGTCTATCGTGAAGGTCGTGGCCGATCCCGAGCGCTCGTGACCGCGGTCAGTCGATCGGCGAGGTCGTACCTGCTCGGACGCGTGTAGGTCAGCGGTCAGGAGTCTCGCGCCAAGAACGGCCAATCAGGACCAGGACGGCCGCTGTTATGAAGACGCACGCAACCAGGGCCGTCGCAATGTCGATGTGACGCGGGTCGGCCTGGCCAGGTGCCGGTGTGAGACCGCCCAACGGATAGGTAGCGACGGACCAAATGAACGCGCCGTATAGAGCGGCGACCAGAACCCCAACTATTCGAGCGCCGGGTATCGCGCGAAGAACCATGTAGCCCGCCCCGAGTGGCGGCAACGCGAGTGGCAGGAAGATGACACCGCCGCCCGCAAAGATCAGGCCGCCGATCGCGACTGCAGCTGAGGCGGCTCCCATCACAAGCAGGATCATGCCCCCGGCCCGCCAGGCCGCCCAACGAATGGAAACCGCACTGCCTCGGACTACTTCGTAGGCGCTCATGTGGGACCTCCCTCTGCGCGAACCTTCCTCACTACGCATCCGAAAGTCAAGCGGGTCACGGCGCGCCTCGTCATTCGGCTTCGGCAAGAGGCGGAATTCGTATACAGACCCTGAGTCGAGGTCGTGAATGTGCTCGCCCGAATCGTGGTGAGCCTCGTCCCGTCGGTGCCGGGCGAGGCTTGATGTCGAGCGTTCAAACGCCTACACTCTAATACACGACCCGTGGAGTTCCGTGAAGGAGGCCGGCGGTGGCCCGCGAACAGGGTAAGCGTATCAATGTCGTGCTCGACGACGAGCACGCCGCGAGGCTAAGCCAGATGGCGGCCAGGATGTACGTTCAGCCGGGCACGATCGCCCGCTCGCTATTGTCGACCGCGATCGACCAGGTCGATGCCGAGGCGACGACGATCACCGCGATCCTCGACGCGATCCCCGGAGCCTGGGAGCGGACCCAGGAAGGCCTCGCCGACGTGAAGGCCAATCGCGTCGTCCCGCTCGACCAGCTCTAGTCGATGGCGAGGGTCGTCGTCGCGCAACGTGCGCGAACGGACCTGGCCGAGCTGATCCTGACACGCAGCTTGCCCGCCGACACCGCGTCGCGAGTCCAGGCCTCGATCGAGCCTCTTGCCTCGTTCCCTCAGATCGGCAAGCGTCTCACCAGCCGCTGGCGCGGCTTCCGGTTTATCCTCGGTCCCTGGCCCTGGATGCTGATCGTCTACCTCTACGACGAGCCGGCGAACACGGTCGCGATCGCTGCGATCCATGACGCCCGCGAGGCCTCGTCGGCCACCTCTTGATCCTCGCGAGACGTGTCGCCTCGCGTACCAGCGAACCGAGCATCTCAGCGTGTCAATGTGACACGAGGCATTCGAGATCGCCTCCTCGCTAGCCTCCGCTATAGATCACGGTGTTCGTTGAGCCTAGATACGAGTAGGACTCAGTCGGATATGCGAGTGCCGATTTGTTATCATTCGGCGCGCTGGCCGTGGATCAGGCTGTCTGAGCGGTCAAGTCAAAGACCTCCGACCAGTTATACGCTCTGATTGAGCGTGAATCGTGGGGCTATAGCTCAGCTGGAAGAGCGCCTGCATGGCATGCAGCGAGCGCTGAGCGGTCAAGTTTCGAGCGTGGCACGAGGGATTCCCGCGAGCGATTCGGGCTCAGTTATAGGCTCTCATCACGCGCGAATCTAGGTGCCTGCCGAGACAGGCCGAGCCCGATCCGCCGGTCAATGTCGCACCTCCATCTCGCATAAGAGCCTCTGCCTGAATCGCGCCAGAATCCGTTCCTTAGAAGCCCTCTTGCAGGCCGCCCGTGTGACGCCAATCGACCGCATCGCGCAACGGGGAGCGACTCAACGAGACCCCTGGTCGTCGACTTCAGCCACCATTGAGAGGCGACTCGCCGCCGTCGCGGCGGCGCTTTCGGGCGCGGGCGAGACTGCTCTTCAGGCTCAGTTGTGTCATATACATCCGCTTGGCAACTTCGGCTCGTTCCAATCGCTCGTGCTCCGGCAGCGACGGGTCGATGCCCCCGAGAAAGCGAGCGAGGAAGCCTTGCCGGGCCGCCCTGAGATTGGCGTTATCGGCGCCATTCCTCGCGACCATCGAAAGGCCGCCGATTCGGCTGCGGAGCTGCCGCTGAGTTTCGCTCATGCTCATCCCGAGCAGCTCCCCTGGCCCGACTCCCCCACCCTTAGCGGCCTCCTCGACCCGAAATAACAAACGGCGTTATTCCTGTTATTTCCGCTTGCCGGCGGAGATAGGGGCGGAACAGCGGGAGGGCGAAGTCATAGGCGCCTCGACCGTGCCGATACAGAAGGCCTCGTTCGACCAGTCGGCTGGCTAGTTCGGCAGCACCGGGCGTCTCGGGAAGGCGAGTGCGGATCGTCGCGAGATTGACGGCGCCAGCTTCCCGCGCCATGGACAGGAGCACTTCCCGCTCCAGCGGAGTCGCGGCCTGGAACCGGTCATCGAAGAACGCAGTGTCAAGTTCGTGTAGCAGGCTCGGCTCGACCCCACGGTAGGCAGCAGTCGTGACCTCCGGGGCGGGCACGGCTCGCCAGAGGTATGCGCCGAAGAACTGCAAGAAATAGGGATACCCGCCAGTGGCCTCGACTATGTGGCCGACTACCGATGTCGCGAAACGGCGAGAGGTTTGCGAGAGCGGGATCGTGAGGGCGTCCCAGGCGTCGCCGCGCTCAAGGTTCGCGAGGACGATGTGGCGGAACATCCGCTCGGCATATGTCCGAGCCCGCTTGAGGTTGATCGTGAGGGTCGGCAGTCCGGTGAGAATGATGCGGACGCGTGGCTCCCCCGAACGCTGCACCGCACCCAGTGCGGCGAGCAATGACGACAATGGGTAGCGCTCGCGGGAGCGGTCGTCGGCCAGAAGATGGGCTTCGTCGTAAAGCAGAAGCGCGCCGGGGCGATGAGCCGCCGACAGGGTCTCCGAAAGCCGGACGAGGGCGTCGCGCATCCGATCCGCGGGCGGGCGAGGCGTGAATGGTCCGCGTTGCAGCTCGACTCCCGCGACAGACACACGAGAGGGTCGCAGCAGGCGCGCGCTTCGAATGACCGATTGCTCGATCGCCCCGATGAGACCGCATCGGCTCCTAAGTGCGTCTACATCTTCTTCGAGCGCATCCGCAAGTAGTGCGTCGTCGCGATGGCGTTCCCCCAGCTCGCGTTCGACTGTCAGCCAGCCGGCGGCTTCGGCATGGGCAG
>CABEAA010000098.1_pt1 | contig 16527 bp, 17 predicted proteins | sample 3132281 | NCBI WGS metagenome assembly CABEAA01 (sample SAMEA5534341, study PRJEB31848) | metagenome | biome: tundra; feature: field; material: soil | place: USA | collected 2013-05 | depth 0.45 m
GAGCGGAGTGCAGGTTTTGGCGCTGCAGCCGGCAGAACCTGCCGCGTCGAAGGCGTAGAGCTTGCCGTCAGACGACCCGATGTAGACGATGCCGTTGTCGACCGAAGGCGAGGAATGGATGGCGCCGCCGGTCGCGGCAGTCCAGAGCGGAGTGCAGGTCGCGCCGCCCGTGGCGCACCCAATCTGGAACGCGTACAGCTTGCCATCCGCGGAGCCGACGTAGACGTGGTTGCCGGAGGTCGAAGGCGACGAATCGATCGCCCCGCCGGTGGTGGCAGTCCAGATCGGCGTACAGGTTGCGCCGCCTGTGGCACACCCGACCGCGAACGCGTACAGCTTGCCGTCGCTGGAACCCACGTACACCACGCCGTTGGCCACGGCCGGCGAGGAATTGACAGCAGCTGCCGTCGCACCGGTCCACGCCAGGCCCAGAGCCGGCGCGTTGATGTCGGAGATGGTGTGCTCGTTCGTATTGTGGGCCTCGTGGGTCTGGCTCTCGCGGAATTGCGGCCAGTCCCCGGTCGCGGCAACGGTCGTGGCCGGCATCAGGACCGGGACCACACCCGCCGCCACGATGAGCGCGAGCAGTCGGACCGCGAGCCGTCGAGAAAGGCGGCCCCTCCCACCCCGAGACCTTCCGGTTGACGAGTCTTTCTGAAGCCGATCCACGGCCGAAACTTGTGACTCCACGGCGCTGCTCCTCTGACACTTTTCCGGTAGCCCGATTCGCCCACTGTGTGTAGGTAGGTAACGTTCCTACTCTAGCCATCATCGCGAGCCCACCGATATGGTGTCCCGTCTGCCAGGTCTCCGCGCCTCGAGCGACCCGCTGCAGGCGGTCAGTCCCAGGGACGAAGCGGCGCCAGGAAGTCGAGGATCAGGGCGTTGAGGCGGTCCGGCGCCTCCATGCCGATCATGTGGGCCACGTCCGGCCACACGACGGCGCGGGCGTTCGGGGCGGCGGCTTCGAGGCGCTGTGCAGTCTGGACCACGTCGGAGACGTCGAGCGTCCCGGCTACCGCCAGGACCGGGCAACGCAACTCGCTCAGGCGGTCGTTGGCGGGCGGTTGCAGGGGGATCGGGCGGCCCCGGACGCGCCCGGGCTCGCCGAGGGGCCGGCACATCGCTCTCACGGACTCGCGAATCGCCCGGTCCACACGGTCCGGCGGTTGGCCCGGACCGTCGACCCAGATCCGCACGGCGAGATCGGCTATCGCATCGAGGTCGGGCTCGGCGGCCGACATCGTCTGCTCGGCTGCCTTGAAGACGGCCAGCTCTTCGGGCGTCGGCTCGCCATCGAACCCGTCCAGCCCGGCTCCCACGCCCACGACGGCGACCACTCGCTCCGGGAATTCGATAGCGGTGTCGAAGGCGATCTGCCCGCCCCGGCTGTTGCCGACGAGAGCAGCTCGCTCGATCCCGAAGGCGTCGAGCACGGCCACGAGATCGGCCCGATTGCTGAAGTCGACGTCATCGGTGGTCGACCTGCCGAAAGCTCGATAGTCGTACCGCACCACCCGGAATCCCGCGCCTACGAGGCCGGGGATCATCGCGTCCCAGGCCCGAAGATCGGCGATGGCCGCATGAGCGAGCACGATCGGCGGCCCGTCGCCCTCGCCGACCGCGAACAGGCGGCCGCCCGGCACATCGATAAACCGCTCCATGACCTGAGGATAGCAACAAGCCGGGGCCGAGGTGCGTCACAGGTGCCGGTGCCACCGAGCTCCGGTGCGCGAACGAGAGAGGGGTGAGTTCATGCTCACGAAGAGGCTGCACGGGCTCACTGCGATACTGGCGGCGGTCATCGTGGCCGGCGCCTGCGGCACGGCAACGACAACGCCATCCGGGACGGCGGGGACGCACTCCCCGTCGGCGAGCCACTCGCCCGCCGCAACCTACTCCCCGTCGCCGACAGACTCGGCCGCGCCGACCTCCTCGCCGTCGCCCTCCGATGCACCCTCGCCAAGTGCGACGGGCGCGATGGCCGGTTTCGACGTCGCGATGGGCCGGGCTCCACTCCTGGCACCGGCCGCCGACTTCGGAACGCTGGCGGGCACGGAGATCGACGACTTCGGGCTCGACCTGCTCCGCCGCCTCGCCTCGAACGGAAACCTGTGCGCTTCGCCGACGAGCATCGCGCTGGCGCTGGCTATGGTCCGAGCCGGCGCACGCGGCACCACGGCCACGGAAATGGACAAAGTAATGCACGGCCTCGGTTCGGATGGGCAGGAAAGTGAGATCGTGGCCCTCATCAAGTCCCTCGAGTCCCAGACCTCGTACGACGATTCGGGCTGGTCTTCGAACGATCCGCAGGCGACGCCGGACCACACCAGCCAGCAGCCTGCCGTCGAGTTGGACGTCTCCAATGCAGTCTTCTCACAGAAGGGCATGAGCCTTGAGCAGGCTTATCTGGACGCGCTCAGCTCAGGGTTCGGGGCGGGCGTCGGGCTTCTCGACTACAAGACGAATCCGGAGGCCGCCAGGCTCGCCATCAACCAGTGGGCCAGCGATCGGACCAAAGGCCGCATCCCCGAGGTTCTGCAGCCGGGCGACGTCGACGGACTGACTCGCATCGCCCTGGCCAACGCCATCTACCTCAAGGCCGGTTGGACCCTTCCCTTCGACCCGGCCGCCACCAAGTCGGTGCCGTTCACTCGCGCCGACGGCTCGAAAGTGTCGGTGCCGACCATGGCCTTCGACCGCCAGCTCTGGTACTCCTCAGGCAACGGCTACCGTGCAGTGGAGCTCCCGCTCGGTGGCTACGAGTCAATGTCGATGATGATCGTCGTCCCCAACGACATGGGCACGTTCGTCGGCGGCCTCACGGCAGCCAAGCTCGCCGACATCCGGGCCCACGGCGACTACTACGACGTCGACCTGACTCTGCCGCGGTTCTCGGCCGAGTCGAGAGTCGATCTCAAAGACGTGCTGAAGGCCATGGGGATGCCGACTCTGTTCGACAAGACGAAAGCCGATCTCACGGGCATCACTCAAGACGCCCAGGACGGCAAGCTCTACATCGGCAAGGTGATCCACCAGGCCAACATCGACGTGGTCGAGGAAGGCACGACGGCATCTGCCGTGACCGTCGCTATCGGCCGGGCGACGGGCGGCGGCGGGCCAGCGCCCACTCCTCCGCCCCACGTTCAGTTCCACGTGAACAAGCCGTTCCTCTATTTCCTTCGCGACCGGACCACGGGCGCGGTCTTGTTCATGGGCCGCATAGCCGATCCCTCCGTCAAGAACTAGACGAACCCGCCACGCGCTTGACCGGGCCCAGGGATATCCCCGCGGCCCGGTCGCCATTTCCAGGGCGCACGCCTCAGGCGAGTTTCGCCATCAGGTGCGGGGAGCGGAGGCGGACCAGCAAGGCGCCGAGTTCGGCCGCGCAAAGCAGCACGAACGCGGTCAGGTAGAACCACAGCATCAGCACGGGCGAGGAATGCCGCGAACGTGTGCACGCGTCCGAATCGTCGCTTCGCGCGTTCGGCCTTCGGCTAGCTCGCTCTGGTCTTGGCGGGGCAGTAGGTAACGCTGGCGGCTTTGCGCTGAGCCCATGTCTGCCCTGCGCGAGTGCGGCGCTTGAGCCAGGCCTTGCGATCGCGGAGGTGGCTGCGCTGGACACCCGAGCCGCCGTTGGAGCGGCTGTCGGTTACGGCCGCGGGAGCCTGGCGGTAGGAGGACTTGCTACGGTCGGGTTCGGGGCGCGTACTTGCGGGCGGCGCAATGGGTGTCTGTTCGTCGGTCATATGAGTTTCCTTTCAGGCGGGCACGGGATCACAGGCAGGTCGGAAGTGCGGGAGAAACGCCGGGAGACGACGAGGGTTACGGCTTGCTGTCGTTGCGACCGAAGCCGAGATCCCCGCGCACGGCGGCTGCGCCGTGGTTGCCGGACCATGTGGTGACCGCAGCGTCGAGCGCGACCGAATCTGGGCGCACGGACAGGCGGTCGTCCTGGCCTCGAACCGTCGGTCCCAATTCCGCTATAACGCCGCGGTAGTTGGGCTTGTCGTTCGACGACCGTTTGGCGGGCGGGAACACGTCAAAGTAGCCGTCGGTGCTCACGACGATGAGCGCATCGGCGGTGTGGAAGCTTGTGCGGGCCACGGGGAATCCGATCTGCCGTGCGCTGCGAGCGACGAAATCGTGACCCGGCGCCGTCGGCTGGCTGCCAACGATGGGACAGCGGCGGAATTTGGTCAAGCCGACCGCCTATCCGGTCGAGCCGCCAAAACCGCGCCAAACGCCAGACTCGAGGCGGAACGAACGCCCGCGCCGCGCCCGCGGGACGCCCCGGCGATGCTCCCGCCCGCGCTCGCGCGAGCCCGAAGTTGCGTTCCGGGACCCGCCGTTTCGAGGGCTCGTCGTTGTGCTATCGGCCCAAAGCGAGTAATGTGAGTTGGTTGCTGCAACTTGCGGCGCGCTCCGCGTGGTCGACCTTCCTTTCCGACAGACCGTGCGTCTGCTGTTCGGATCGGGAAGAAGAAAGGGTCACACATGACCACCGGTACTGTTAAGAAGGTCGTCGCGGATCGCGGCTTTGGCTTCATTGCTGCCGAAGACGGGAAGGAATATTTCTTCCACCGCGGCGGCGTTCAGGCTCCCCTCGAGTTCGACCGCCTCATCGGCGGCGAGCGCGTCTCGTTCGAAGTCGAGACCAGCCCCAAGGGTCCTCGCGCCGTCCAGGTAAGCGCGGCTTAGTCCGTCTACTTGGCACTCGCGGTCCGGACGACAAGCCTTGGGGCAAAGCGTGCGGGCCGCGAGGAGCCCCCTCTTCGAACTCTCGGAGTCTCGCCGTAGGGGCTGACCTGACAGGAGCTAGCTCATCTCGAGGACAGCGTTCGTTTCCACATACATTCCGCGACAGTGCGGAATCGCCACGTTCACGTACGACCTCGCCACCACCATCGGCGAACGGGAGATCGTGGCGCTGCACCCGGCCGGCGAGCCGGGCCCTTACCCGGCCGAAGTCCGTCACCGCATCCGACGCGACTTTCAGGCCGACCACGTCGGCGCGGCGCAGGCTCTCAACGACTGCGGCGTCAGCGTGGTCTCTCTCCAGCATGAATTCGGTATCTGGGGCGGCGAAGACGGCGCTTACGTCCTCGACTTCGTCCATGCCCTTCGAATTCCGTTCGTGGCCACCCTCCACACGGTGTTGCCGCAACCCTCTGCCGCCCAGCGAGAGATCCTGCGCGATCTCGCGGCCAATGCCGACACCACCGTGGTGATGTCGCGAGGCGCATCGACGCTGCTGACGCGCATCTACGGCGCCGACCCGTCACGAATATCCGTGATCCCTCATGGCGTGCCCAATCTACCGATCGTCGCCGCGGACACGATGAAGCCCCGCTTGGGCCTGAATGGTCAGGCGGTCATCCTGAGCTTCGGTCTGCTCGGACCCGGCAAAGGTCTCGAGTCGGCGATCGCTGCGATGCCGGCAGTCATCAAGGCTGTGCCATCCGCGTCCTACGTGATCCTCGGCGCAACCCATCCCGAGCTCCGTGCTCGCGAAGGGGAAGCCTATCGAGCCACGCTCGAGGCTCAGGTGGCGGCGCTCGGAATCGGCGAGCACGTCAAGTTCGTCAACCGTTTCGTCGGTCGAGTGGAGCTGGGCACATGGCTCCAGGCCGCGGACGTCTTCGTAACGCCGTATCCGAATCTCCATCAGAGCGTTTCCGGCACGCTTGCCTACGCGATGGGCGCGGGCAAGGCTATCGTCTCGACCCCGTATGCGTACGCAGCCGAGATGCTCGCCGGAGATCGCGGTCGGCTCGTCGAGCCGGGCTCCTCGGCTGTCCTTTCCAAAACCTTTATCGAGCTTCTGCTCGACGCAGATTTGAGAGCCTCCCTCGGCACCCGAGCCTACGAGCACAGCCGGGGAATGGTGTGGTGGGAAGTCGGCAGCCAGTACAGGCGCCTCTTCGACGGAGCCGCGCGCTCCGCCGCCACTCCGATCCGACGCAACAACAGACTTGCGGCCGTCGTCGCTTGAGCCATCACGCCTGCGCCCCACGGCGCAAGCGGTTCAGCTGCGATCCCGTCACACCTCGCGTCATTTGACGCACCCAGGAGTTCTCTTTTGACTTTCGAAAACCTCGGCCTGTCGGCCGACCTCCTCGCCACTGTGGCGCGCGAGGGCTACACCGAACCAACGCCCGTCCAGAGCGCGGCGATCCCCCACATCCTGGCCGGCCGCGACGTTCTAGCCGCCGCCCAGACCGGCACCGGCAAAACGGCCGCGTTCGTCCTGCCGATCCTGGAGCGCCTTCGAGGGCACGCCAACACCGGCTTCTCGCCGGCCAGGCACCCCGTCCGCGTCCTGATCCTGACACCCACGCGAGAACTCGCGGTCCAGATCTCCGAGGCCGTGAAGACTTACGGCCGAAGCGTCCCGCTCCGCGCGGCCGTCGTCTACGGCGGCACCCGGATCGACCCCGAGATCAAGCTCCTGTGGAAGGGCGTCGAGATCCTCGTCGCCACTCCGGGCCGGCTGCTCGACCACATCGGCCAGCGAACGGTCAACCTCAGCCAGGTCGAGATCCTGGTCCTAGACGAAGCCGACCGAATGCTCGACATGGGCTTCGTGCCGGACGTCCGCAAGATCTGCGCTCTCCTGCCGGAGAAGCGCCAGACGCTGCTCTTCTCGGCCACTTTCTCGGACGAAGTCCGGCGCATGGCCAAGGAGTTCCAGCACGATCCCGAAATCGTCGAAGTCGCGGCCCGCAACAGCATCGCCGACAACCTGACCCAGGTCCTCTACCCGGTCGACCAGAACCGCAAGGCCGACCTGCTGATCCACCTGATCCGGCGCGACTCGATGGAGCAGGTGCTGGTCTTCACTCGCAGCAAGATCGGGGCGAGCCGTCTGGCTTCGTATCTCGATCGACGCGGCGTGAGCACTTCCGCGATCCACGGCGACCGCAGCCAGGCGGAACGGACGCGAGCGTTGGAAGCATTCCGCGGCCGTTTCGTGAAGGTACTCGTCGCCACGGACGTGGCTTCGCGCGGCCTCGACATCGAGGACCTGCCGTACGTCGTCAACTACGAGCTGCCGTACGAGCCGCAGGACTACATCCACCGCATCGGCCGAACGGGCCGAGCCGGTGCGAGCGGAACGGCGATCTCGCTCGTGTCGCCGGACGAGGTCGAAGAGTTGCGGGGCGTTCAGCGCCTGTTGCGCAAGTCCATCCCATGCGCGGTCGTGGAGGAGTTCCTGCCCGACCCAGAGCGCGAGCCCGATCGCTCGCCGAGCGCGTTCGGCCGTCCGGGCGCCGGCTATTCGTCGGGTCGCGGACACCAGGCCGCTCGATCCGGCTACGGTGGACCTCGCCGCTCCATAGCCGCCACTTCCTGAGGCGCGTCAGCCGATCGAATCTCGGAGCGCCTCGACCTCGGCTGGCAGCCCGCCGAACCCGGTCGTCACACTCCCGCTCGCAGCCGGCCCAGGTAGACGTTGCCTTCGTGCAGCGACAGATAGCCCCGTTCCTGTGCCAGCCAGAAGAGGCGCTCGGCGCAACCGGGCCGGACATCGAACTCGCACTCGAGCAGATCGAGGACATGCGACAAGGGTTCCGGCCCGAAATGCAGCACGGGGTTGAGCCGCAGGACCGTCCTCCTCACCAGCGCATCCTGCTCGTCGTTGCCGAGCCAATCCATGGGCGGGCACTCGAACACCGTCGTGACTTCTATCGGCACCGCCGCAGATTCTGGCTCTTCGATGTCTACCGCCACCCGTTTCCCGGGCGGGTGGGGTCTCGGCGGCGGCACCGCCATCGACCGGAAGGCTCTCTGGAGATCTACTTGTCCCATTTTGGCCCTCCCTTCCGTCGGCGCGGGCCGCTTGGAACACTGCCGGCGCGTACCTCGGTCGGGAATTGAGTGGCGTCTGAACGCTGAAATCGTCGTTCGAATGCCGGCATGGGCGCGCCGGATGGGCGCCTCGGAGGCGACGCAGACGGTGCCCTGGGCGGGCATCGCGCGCCGCCAGATCGACTCAATGCAGGGAGGCCCTACGTGTGGGGCCGCTCCGCCCTGCAGCTACTTGGGCCTACTTGTTCGGGCAGCTCCAACGCTCCCCGTTCGACCCGTTTCGAGTATACGCGGGTAGTCCAGAGAACAATGGTTGGCCGCGGTTCGGGCGCCACGCAGGCTGCGACGTCGGGGCGAGAGCGCGGCCCGGGTCAGAGTCATCCGCTTCCGTGTTTCGAACGAATGCAGAGTAGGCTACTCGGATATAGAGCCACCCGCACCTCGCACAACGCCGGCTTCGACACCGATCGCCGCCCATCCGCCCCCTCGGGCAAGGAACTCGAAATGACTTCCGCCAAATTCGCCGCTCTCGGCACTCCAACTCAGGACGACTACCGAGCGGGCGCCTGCAACATCGGGCCCGCTGAGATTGCTCGCCGGCGGCAGGCCGGCCACGTGGGGCTTGCGATGACGATCGCGCTATTCGTCGGACTGGTCGCGATCGGGGCTCCTCAGCCGGTACGACTCCTCGTGGCGCTACCGGCGGCGGGCGCCGCGTCGGGCTACCTCCAGGCCTTCCTGCACTTCTGCGCCGCCTTCGGGTCGCTCGGACGGTACAACTTCGGAAGTCTCGGCAAGGAGCAGTTGGTAACCGATCCCGTCGCGCGAGCGCTCGACCGGCTGACGTCCGCCCGGATCGGGATCGCGGCGGTGGCAATCGGCGCTGCCGTGGGCCTGATCGCCGCGCTCTTGCCGCTGCGCTGACGGAGCCAGATCGCGGCGTCCGCGGGCGTTCCTACTCGACGCCCAGCGCCCGCGGCCTGGCCCCGATCCTTGGCCGCGCGCCGCGCGCTCGCCCGATCCTCTCCCGCCGGCGATCGTATCCGAATATGCGCAGGACCAGGCGGACCAGTACGTAGGCGATGATTGCCCACGGAACGCCCGCCTGCGGGCGATGAACGCCCACGGCAAGGGCCGCGGCCAGCCACGGCGAGCGAAGGGGCAAGGCGAACGTCGCGTAGAAGTACTGCGTTGCGGGCCAGACGGCAGGGACGGCGAGCCAACCGGCGGAGCGCCGGTCCATCAGGGCGAGAAGGCCGATGGCCGCTAGCGCCAGGACGAGCAGGCGGGGATCGCGGGCGGCCGAGAAGCCGCCATGCGTCGCTCCGACGATCCAGTCCTGAGTTGAGGCGTAATCGGCGGCGTATTGCGTCCACAGCGGCCAGAACAGGATGACCGAAACCGCAACCCCGACCGTCACGAGAAGCAGGGCGCGCCACTGGCGCTCCCCCACCATTGGGATGACGGCGTAGGCCTTCATCGGGACCGCCAGCGCCTGCAGCCACTTCGAGCCGCTCAGCAACAGCGCGAGACACACGACGTGGGGGTTGGCCACGAATATACCCTGAGCCAGTGGCGGGAAGAGGATCCACCACGCCGGCAAGTGCAACCGGCGCAGCGTGTAGAGGGCGGCCGCGACCGTCGCTCCAAGCCATGCAATGACGAAGACCGGCTCGGGTATCCAGGCGAATGGAACGAACGCCAGGACGGTCGGCGGCGGGCCCGTAAACAGAAAGCGAACCCAGAGGCCGGACAGCGGGAAGGAGTTCTGGGTGACGTAGGCCGTCCAGGGATCTCCGCCGGCAAGCCACACCTGTGCGGCTCGGTAGTACAAGCGCCCGTCGGTTCCGACCACGTCGAGGTGGTAAGGCCACTGCCCGAAGTTGTCGCCGATTACCTGCCAGGTCCAGTAAGCGAACCAGGCGAAGAGGAGCGCCGGCCCAAGCCGTCGAGTCCACGGCGATCGCCAGATACGTATGGCTGCGCCACCGATCCGTTCTGTCACCGCTCCTCCCAGGGGTTGCCGCCTGATCCAACTATATCCAGGCGGTGCCGGCGGGACGCGTTGGCGCTCCGAGCCCGCGGACGGAGACCCCGTCAGGAGTCCCGTGCGGGGCCGGGCTGGCTAAGCGAAGTTGTAGGCCACGACCACCGTCACGACCAGCTGAGCCGACGTTGGCGGGGTCGACTTCGTGTAGTTGCAGACCGCGGGCAAAGGGACGGGAGCGATGGCGGGTGCGCTCGAAGCGGCCGCGTTCGGAGCCGCTCCGCTCCCGCCGCTCGTGGCTCCACTGCCCAACGCACCGGGCACCGCTGGAGGCACGATGCAGTCGGGCACGGCATATGCGTAGCTATCGGCCGTCGACACCGTGACCGAATAGACGCCCTTGAGCGAAACGCCCATCGACGTCGCGACCGCCTGGGCCTGTGTCCTGGCGTCCGCCAGCGCGGCGGTAGTGGCTTTGGGCAGTGCGCTCGCCCTATCGGAGCCGTCCGACTTCATGTCGGCGGTGCCGCTTCCGCCGGCCAGGATCGTGCCCTCGGGGGCCGCTCCGAGCGATCCGGGGTAGATCGGCCCGGGGTACGCGACGGCAGTTCCGCCGCCCACGCCAGATGCCACGCCGGGCCCCGAATAGGTCGTGCCGGTACCAGTATTGAGGCCGATCTGCGGTTCCCCTCGAGCGATCAGTTCAGCGGGATTGGAGTTGGCCTTGTCAGTCGAGATCGTCGGCGATGACCCTGCCTGGGTACCGCCGGATGCGGCTACCCGTCCGGCAGTCCAGCCGACGGCAAGCGAGGCCAGCGAGACGACGATAAAGCCGGCCAGGAGCTTTCGGGTCGGAAAGGCCAGATTCGGGCGGTTCATGGTCGGGCTCCTCGGGATGGGGACTGGACTGTTGGGTCGAACGAACGATGGACGCCCGAACGATCCCAGCGGTTCCCCCGGAACGCGCAATCCGGCCGAAATATGGACCTCCGCAGTCGATAGAATGCGCGACGAACGGAGCCTCGCCGGACCTGCGGAATCGGGTGGGAGGAACCCTCTGCAGAGCGACGTCGGGGAAACCGACCCGTTCGGATCGGGTTGGCGGTGGAGGATCGTTACCCCCCGGTTTGATGCAGACGTCGCATCGTCGGCCGACCGTTGGGAACCGACTCCCGGCATACGAGTGGTTGCGCACTCGCCACAGGCCGCCCCGCAAGCTACGGCAACGCCAGGTGCCCAGCCACTTGCTAGGGTGATGACAGGAATGTCGATACGAGGCGATGACATGGAGGCGAAGCTGCTTCGCTGCTCGGTCTGCAAGCACCCCGTTTCACTGCAGGCGGGACGTGGGCGACGGCGAGCGGCTCTGATCGAAGACGGTCTGACCCTGTGCGACGTGTGCGCCCCCTCGGGCAACCAGCAGCCGGTTCGCTTCGAGGCCTGATCCCGCCCAACGGCAGCGTGGCGCTAGAACTCCTGCGGACACCAGGGATCGATGCCCGTCCGGAGCAGGCGGTCCGCCATCGCGAGGCTTCCTCGGCGCAACTCCACGATCCGCCCTGTCAGGCCCAGCACGGTCGCCCCGATCCCACCGAGAAATAGCGCCCCGAGGTCGCCCGCGTCGAGCGCCAGGTCGGCCGGTCCATCTGAGCGCCTTACCCCGGCCCGCCCATGCTCGACATCGAGCGTCCAGCGGCCGGCGTTCCATGGGCAGTATTCGTCGCGCAGGTCGAACGTCAGATGCCCGTTGGCCGCGCCGTCGACCCCGTAAATCCGTCCCTCGAGCGCGGCGACGACGTCCACGATGCGCAGCCACAACCCGTCGCCGACGCTGGTCCCGAGCCGCCTCGGTTCGGCGGCCAGGTGAAAGAGGGCGTGGTCCGCGGGCAGGCGCCAGGCCTTGAGCGTCCGCATCAGATCGACGTTCAGAAGGAATCGCCAGATTTCTCGGGTTCCGCGTGGCGTGGCCCCAAGCGCCTCTTCTACCGTCAGGACGCCGGCCGGACCGCGCACGTTCCATTCGACTTTCGTCTTGTAGACCGCATACGCCTCGGGCCCGTCTGCGGTCTCGTAAACCACCAGGCGCTTTACTTCGCCGCCCGTGGAGTCCTTCTCGGCGCGTGGGAGAATCCCGACCCACCATTCGGGCGTCCGGGCCAGGAATCCCGCCCGCTGTGTCCGTGCCGCCTCGTAGACCGGAGCCACGAGGTCCAGCCCCTCGCCGACGGGAACGAGGCGACACTCTCCTTCGGCTGCCCACTCCCGAGCGAAGCCGACCGACCGTGTCTCGGCCTCGAGATTCAGGCTGAGCGTGGCGAGCCCGAAGCCGAAGCGCTGGTAGATCGCGCCTTCGGCCGCCCACAGGATCGCGATCGGCTCGCCGCGGGTGTGGCAGTCGTCGACCATCAGCCGCATCATTCCGCGCATCAGCCCGCGGCGCCGATGAGACGGCAGCACCGTCACCCACGTCAAGCCACCCGCCGGCAGCTCGCCGCCGGGAACGCCCAGTCGCATCGAAAAGACGCCAGACGTGGCGACCATCCGCTCGCCGTCGAGGGCTGTGAAGAAGCGCTCCCGGTCGGCGACTCGCTCGACCCGCTCGATCAGGTCTTCGGGCACGTCCTCACTGAAGGCGACGCCCGCCAGCTTGAGCAGCTCGAGGAAGCGATCCGGAGGGCAGACCCGTATATCGACGCCCATGGCTCCCCTCGGTGCGGGTTCGCCAAGAGCTTACGCCGCCGAACGAGCGAAAGAGCGGGCTCCCAGCGTAATGGTCACGCCGGAAAGGAGCAGCAGCGGCACGGCCGCCCCGGTGGCCACCGGCGCGAGAGCATCCTCGCTGACGGCGCGCTGTCGGACAAGGGCCGGCACAGGCTGGGCGCAAATGCGCTCCGGGCGTTCTCGGCCGCCTCGGCGGCGCTCTTCGTCGCGCTCGCCGTCAAGGTCTTCGTGGACGGGCTGGCGATCGCCTGATCGCCTACTCCCCTGCCCGCTTCTGGAAGTCGAGCGAGGCCGAGTTGATGCAATAGCGCAGGCCGGTCGGCGAGGGGCCGTCGTCGAAGAGGTGGCCCAGGTGGGCGCCGCAATTGGCGCAGTTGACCTCGGTCCGATTCATGCCGAAGGTCGAGTCGCGCTTCTTCGTGACCTTCGCCTTGTCGAGGACGTCGGAGAAGCTGGGCCAGCCGCTGTGGCTGTCGAACTTCGTGGTCGACTCGAATAGCACCTCGCCGCAGACCACGCACTTGTAGCTGCCGGCATCGTGGTTGTCCCAGTAGGCGCCGGTGAAGGGCCGCTCGGTCGCGGCTTCCTGCGTCACCGAGAACTGGAGTGGACTCAGGCGTCGCCGAAGCTCGTCTTTGTCGACGTTGACAGTCATGCCGGTACCTCCTGGCCGCGCAACATGCCGATCAGCTCACCGACCTGCGCAATGGCCTCCGGGGTGCGCACTTGTGCGTTGCGGAAGACGAAGCCGTCGAATCCCGCGTCGAGGTAGCGGCGCAGAATCTCGGCGCCCTCCTCGACGAGGACGGGTTTCATCATCGACCGGCGTTCCTCCGCTACTGACTCGAGAACGCGAGCCTTGTCGCTTTCGCTCGCGACCGGGATGACCGGCGACGCGACGGTTCGCAGGATCGTGGACGGGTCGCGTCCGACAGCTTCGCAGTGGCGGTCCAGGACCTCGAGCTTGCGGGTCGCGTCCTCGAACGTGCCGAACCAGTTGGTGATATCCGCGTATTTGGCCGCGAGCCGCAGCGTCCGCTTCTCACCGCCGCCACCGACCAGGATCATCGGACCGCCCGGCCGGATCGGACGTGGCCGGTTGAGCGTTCGCTCGATCCGGTAGTAGGAGCCCTGGAAGCTCGGGCGTTCTTCGGTGAACATCGCCTTGCAGATCGCCAGGGCTTCCTCGAGACGATCCTCACGCTCGCCGATCGCCGGGAAGTCGAAGCCCAGGCCCCGATGCTCCGACTCGTTCCAAGCGGCGCCGATTCCGAGGATCGCGCGACCTTTCGAGATGACGTCGAGGGTCGTCACCGTCTCCGCGAGCAGCGCCGGATTGCGGTACGTAACGCCGGTGACCATCGTCCCGAGCATGACCCGGTTGGTGCGCGCGGCTAGAGCTCCGAGGGTCGTGTAGGCCTCGAGCATGGGCTCGTCTTCGAGGCCGACGACGCCGATCTGGTAGAAGTGGTCCATGACCGTTACGAGGTCGAAGCCGGCAGCCTCGGCCGACGTCGCCAGCTCGACGACGCGATCGAAGATCTCCGCGTCGGGAATGCCCTCGAAAGTGAAGTTGGGCATGTGGAAGCTGAAAAAGGGTCGCATTACTCGAATACCTGGCTTGAGATGCAGTCCCGGGAGTGGGAGACGGTCCGCTGGACCGTAGCACGGGAAGCCGCCGATCGCCCCGCGAACGGCGCCGACGTCGCGCGCCATGCGCTCCAGGACGCGCGGCCCACCTGCACGCGCCTACGATGCAGCTGCGAAGCCGCTATGCTCCGTCTCGGTCTCGATTGGTCGCGTTTTCGCATCTGGAGGCTCTAATGGATCCGACAAACCAGCCCCCCGGCCAGCCGACGCCGCCCTGGGGACCCCCAGCTGAGCCGACGCCCTGGGGGACGGCCCCGGAGCCGGGCGCGCCTCAGCCAGGCCAGCCGACGCCGCCCTGGGCCGCTCCAGGGGAACCGACGCCCCCATGGGCCGCCCCCGGTCAACCGGGCGCACCGCAGCCGGGCTACCCCCAGCCGGGCTTTCCACCGCCGGGAGTGCCCGGACAGCCGTGGCCTCAGGCGCCGCAGAAGTCCGGCGGAAAGCGGAGGCGGATCGCCCTTTCCGCCGTAGCGGCCCTGGTGGTCATCGTCGCCATCGTGGCCTTCAATGTACTCAAGGGCTCCAATGACGGGAAGGTGCTCTTCTCGACCGACGTGCCCACCTCCGCACAGAAATGCAACCCGACCAACGTGGTCACGACTATCTCGGCCAAGACGTCCGTTTACGCCACCTACGAGTACACGGGTCGGATGGGTTCCGACCAGGTGACCCTCAACATCTCCAAAGACGGCACCGCTTACGGCGTCCCGGTCACGTTCGCGGTCACGGACACGAGCGGCACGGACTGCGGCTACGATCCCACCGATTGGAGCGGGGAGCCAGGGTGGGGCGCCGGCACGTGGAAGTTCACCCTCACGGCCGCCGGAAAGACCGTTTCGGAGGGCTCTCTGGTAGTAACCCCATAGGTTCGATCGGGTGGAGCGCGGTGTCGCGAAGCGGCGGCGCGCTCCACTTTGCAGCTACCTCGAGCTCTCGCCGGAGGTCTCGCTCGAGAGCGCGGCCGGCGGGGATTGAGGCAGGTCGCCGGACGGCGCGATGTCAGCCGCGCGCCCTCGAGGCGTGGCCCTGGCGGCGTGGCAGAGTCGCTGCCGCGACCACGACCGGCGTGGCTGCGGCTAAACGTCGAGGCCGACCCGCTCTGGCCGCGGTTCCCGCCGCCGCAGGCATCACCGAGGCGGCCATGATGATCAGGCCGTCGAGACAGGCTTGCCGCCGGGCTTCCCCCTCGAGCCGCCCGTAGAGGGTGCGCCACAGGGCCGCGATGCTGACGATGGCGCCGATCACGTTGCAGCCTTCGGAGACGACCCGGAGCAACGGGCCGGATGTGCCGGGGAATACGTCCGGGATGTCGGCTACGAGCTGGCCGCACGCGGTTATGCCCAATGCGATGGCGAGCACCCATCGGTACCCTCGGTGCTCCGGCGTGCTTCGTGACGCTGCGATCGCCACCGCCAGAGCCCCGGCTCCGGGCGCCACGGCGGATGAGATGTCCTCGAACAGGAGCCAGTAGTTGCCCGGATTGGCGAATTCGAGTACCGCGCTGACGGCCGTCACGAGCAGCCCGGCCAGCAGGATCGTTCGAGCCCGGCGAGCGGGCGCAAACAGGGAGATGCCGGCTTCCCGCTGAACCCGCACGCCCAGCCAGCCGACCGCCGTGAGGTTCACAGTGCCGGGGCGGCCAGAGCCCACCCGGGTCTGGTGCGGCTGTATCTGGACATCGACTCCATCGTTTCCACCACTGGGGGGCGATTCGCGCCGAGCAAGGTGGCAGGAGGCCATAGTTTGCGGCCGGCCTGCTCTCTAGGTATCGGCTTGCGCCGCTCTTCCCTGACCTGCGATTCGCTCCTCAGGAAAGCCGGAGAAGGTACCGTAGTCGCGTCGATCGACCCCATGGTGCGGACTAGCGAAAGACTTCATGCGGCTACACGAATTCGCCCTGGAACGGTTCTTCGCCCGCTGGGAGTTCACGGCGGAGTTGCTGCTCTGCGCGTCGGACGTGGAGGGCTGGCGACTGCGCGACTTGCTGGATCTCGCGGACGAGGACGGCCTGCGGCGCTGGGAAGACCTCCGCCTCGGGTACACGGAGTCGGCGGGAGACCCTGCCTTGCGAGCGGAGATTGCGCGGCTGTACGAGCACGTCCAGGCCGACGACGTGCTCGTTTTCGCCGGCGCCGAGGAGGCCATCTTCGCCCTGCACAACGTGTTGCTGGGGAGCGGCGACCACGCCGTCGTCGTTCGGCCCGCGTATGAGTCGCTGGCCGAAGTGGCTCGAGCCGCCGGCGCGGAAGTTACACGCGTGGGGTTGCGCCCGGACGAGGGCTGGCGCCTCGACACCGCGGACGTGAGCGCCGCGCTCCGCACGAACACGCGGCTGATCCTGGTCAACGAGCCGCACA
>CABEAA010000101.1_pt1 | contig 16492 bp, 15 predicted proteins | sample 3132281 | NCBI WGS metagenome assembly CABEAA01 (sample SAMEA5534341, study PRJEB31848) | metagenome | biome: tundra; feature: field; material: soil | place: USA | collected 2013-05 | depth 0.45 m
CGCCAAGCCCAGCGCCGCCAAGCCCAGCGCCGCCAAGCCCAGCGCCGCCAAGCCGACGGCCAAGAGGCCGGCCGCCAAACCCGCCGGGCGCCAGCGCACCGCTTCGACCGCTCTCGTCCGGGCGCTTGGACCGGGGACGGCGACTCATCCGGTTGCCGAGCTCGCGCCTGCGGAGACGAGCAGGATCGCGCCTCACCCGATCTTCGCGCCGGTGTCCACGCCCCCAGCTTCGGGGGCGAACGCGGAATCGGACGAGTGGGGAGACGCCAATTCGGAGGATCGTGCGGACCGCGAGACCCGACGCCCCAAAACCTGGGCACCTTGACCCCACCCAGCGCCGGCTCCCAACCGAAGGGCGCTCCATTTCGCGGGATCGAAGCCGTCGTGTTCGATCTCGACGGAGTGCTCGTGGACACGGAGGTCTGGTGGGACGAGGTCCGTATCGCGTTCGCGGCCGGAGTGGGCCGACACTGGACCGAAGACGACCGCGCCGCAATCATGGGCTCCAACACCCGGGAATGGCGTTCACGCATGAAGCGGCGCCTGAACGTCGACATGCCGGAGCAGGAGATCGAGCGGGCGGTGATCGGAGGCATGCTCGAGCGGTACGCACGCCAGGGACCGCCAGCGATCGAGGGCGCGGTCGAGGCTGTGCGCAGGCTGGCCAGGACATACCCGCTCGCCGTCGCTTCGTCGGCGCCGCCCGAGGTGATCGAGACGGCGCTCACGGGCCTGGGAGTTCGGGCGCTCTTCCGGGCGCTCGCCTCATCCGACGAAGTGGCGGCCGGCAAACCCGCGCCCGACGTCTACCTGCTGGCAGCCGACCGGGTCGGAGTGGGCGCTGCCGGCTGCCTCGTGGTCGAGGATTCTCTCAACGGCGTTCTAGCCGCCAGAGCGGCCGGAATGCGTGTGGTCCTCATACCGAACACGAGCATTCCGCCTGCTCCAGGGGCTCTCGAAGCCGCGGATTTCGCCCTCGAACGCCTGGCCGACCTCGAACCCAGCCGGCTTTCGACGGCAGACTGAATCTGCGCCCGAGTCGGGATGCCAGGGGGCTCCGATTCGCGGTTACTGCCAGGGCGAGGTCGCGCTGTCGCTGAAGGGCTTCTGGTCGAGCACATGCCACAGCCCGTCGTCGGTCTGCCGCAGGAGCAACCACGCCACAGGCTCGCTGGCGACTGGACCGACCTTGTAGACCACCTCATTATCTGAAACCTTGCTATCCAGGATCGAGCAATAGTCGCCGGGTCCTGGCGTGTCGCAGTCACCGGCGTACGTCACGGAGTGCTGCACGACGTAGTCCCCGATTGCTTCTTCGCGGGTCGAATAGCCCGCCGTGAGGAACGACAGCGAGGAACCGGGCGTCGCGGTTGGGCCGGTGCTGGGGCTCGTGCTCGGCTGTTCGGAGGCTCCGGACGGCCTGAGAGAACCGCTGGCACCGGGCCCACTAGACTTGTTGTTCTGGGCCAGGAAATAGGCCCCGCCGCCGACGGCGACTGCCGCGACCAGCACGAGGGCCAGCACGGTCGCCAGGCCCTGGGAGCTACCGGCCTTCGATCCGGCCGGCGCAGGCCTCGAGGTGAGGCCCACGAGCCCGCCGAGCCCGGCAAACACGACCGCGCCGACTCCCACGAACAGGCCGAAGCCGTAGGTGAGCCCGTTGTCGTTGACCTTTCCGTACGCGGAGAACTCGATGGCGCCCACGCCGACGGCACCCGCAAGCGCCCCTAGGCCGAGGAGCATTCGGGCGCCCGGTGATCGTCCGGCCCCGATGATCAGCAGGAGGCCGCAAACAGCCGCGAGGGCGCCGGCGCCGATCAGGTAGTAGCCATTGGCCAGAGTGGCAAGTTCCTTGGTCAGGTCGATTGGCCTGCCCCAAGCCGCGGTCTGCATGGGATCCGAACTGGCCATGTACCAGGGCAGCCAGGCCGACCCGATCGCAACCGCGCCGCCGATGAGTGCGAGCAGGCCGGCGAGCGGGTTGCTGGCGGAGGCCGGAGGAGTAGCCGCGAGGGTGCCATAAGGTACTGGCGGCGCGCCATAGGTTGCGGCGCCGAAGGGCGCCGGCGGAGCGCCGTATGCCGGAGGCGGAGCGTTGTAGGGTGCGGCGCCATATGGCGGCTGAGCCGGCGCAAGCGGCGTTGTGAGCGGCTGCTGCGCCCATGGCGGCGCGGCGGGAGGGACCGGGAGCGCTGCGGGCGGCGGCGTCTGCCCCCAAGGGGGCGCGCTCGCGATCGCCGGGGGCGGCGCCGGCGCCCACACAGGTATAGCAGGCACTTCCGGCTCGGCGGCCGGCGGTTCGGCCGGCGCCACGGGCTGCGGCGGCGTCTGCCCCCAGGGCGGCGCCGCGAGCTCCACCGGCTCTGCGGGCGCGACCTCACTCTCGGGCGGCGTCGAGGGATCGACGGCGGGAATCGGTTGCGATGGGGGTGCTTCGACCTCCGGCTCGGGGAGGCGCGTCGATCGCGGCGGCAACGGTTCGCCGCACGACCGGCAGAACTTGCCTGGGTTCTCTATCGAGGTTCCACAGTTAGGGCAGAACATGGCAGCATTCCGCTCCGCAACTAGTGAGACGGCGTGGCGTGAGGGCCGGTGCGCCAATTGACGATACGGGACCGAGGGTCAACCCTGCAGGGCCGTTCGGCATGAGGCGCGATACGCGTGCGGCGTACCATAGGCCGGCATGGGCGAAGCAGTGCGGGCTTGGCGTGCCGAGCCGGCCGCGGGATCCATTGGGCGGCAACCGAAAGGCTGGAGGATCCGCTGCGATGACCGACGTGCTTGCAAAGGCACATCCCGATCGGCCCACCGGCGCCCGCAATCAGGATGCATCCCTCGCCGGGCGAAGCCGGCCGACGTCGCGGGTCACGTCCAATCTCCTCGTGCTGGGCCTGGCGGGTCTCATTGCCGTCGTTTCCGCGGGGGTGCTGGCCGGATGGACGCTGCGGTGGCCGCTTCTGACGAGCTGGGTGCCGGACGCGGTGCAGACGAAAGTCAACGCGGCCATCTGCCTGCTCCTCCTGGCCGTGGCACTCGGGGCTGGCGCAGCGCCGCTTCCCCGACGTAGTTCGCGGCTGCTCGTGGTCGGGCTGGCGCTTCTCGCGGCTGCGCTGGCCGGAGCCACTCTGTTCGAGCACCTCAGCGGGGTCGATCTCGGAATCGACCAGGCCTTCGTCATGGACAAGGCCAGCGCGGGCTCTCCGCACCCCGGCCGTTTCGCGGTCCAGACCTCGATCGCCTTCCTGAGCGGTGCCTTCGCTCTGCTGGCAATGGGCAGAACTGTGCGCCGCGTGTACGTGAGCGAGATCTTCGGCGTCGTGTGTACATGCATAGGCGGCATTGGCGTGCTGGGCTATTTGTTCGGGGCAAATACCGTGCTTTTATTGGGTTCGGCGACGCAGGTCTCGTTCCCGGCGTCGTTCGCGCTGGCGCTGCTCGGCCCCGGCCTGATCGCGGCCAATCCGGAGCATCGCCTGATCCGGCTGCTCAAAGATCCGGGGGCAGCGGGGCAGGTGATCCGCGTCTTCATGCCGGCCTCGCTGCTGGTCGTCCCCGCGAGCGCGTGGGTCCGGCTTTGGGGCGAGCGCGCGGGCCTGTACGACGAAGAGATAGGCCTCACGCTGATGGTCGCTTTCGAGGCGATCATCCTGGCCGCGATCGGCGCCTGGACGACGTTGCGCGTTCAACGTCTCGAGGCTGAACGGGCCGAGGCCCGACGCGATCGAGACCGGTTCTTCGAACTGACGGCCGATCTCGTCTGTGTCGCCGATGCCGACGGTCGCCTGGTCCTGGCGAGCCCGAGCTGGCAACGGGTCCTCGGCTACCCGGTCTCCGAGATCACCGCTCGCCCATTCATCGACTTAGTGCACCCCGACGACCGCGAGGCCACGTTGGCCGGATTTGGGTCCGAGCTGCTGGGCCCGGGGCAGGCGTACTCGTTCCTGAACCGCTTTCGAACGGCGGACGGGAACTATCGCTGGCTCGAATGGAACTCGATGCCGGACCCCGATTCGGGTCGCGTCTACGCAGTTGCTCGCGACGTTACGGAGAGAATCCAGGCGGATGCGGCTCTGGCGCGCCTGGCCGCGATCGTCGAATCGAGCGCCGACGGCATCGTGGCCGTCGACCCCAGCTTCCACATATCCGAGTGGAACGCCGGGGCGGAGGCTTTGTTCGGGTACACCGCTGCCGAGGCAATCGGACGGGAGCTCTCTCTCACCGCACCGGAAGAAGAACGCGCGGAGCAATTCGAGCGCTGGGCGGAGGCCGCAGCCGGGCGACCTCAGGTCTACGAAAGCTTCCGGCGAAGGAAGGACGGCAGTCGTTTCCGCGCCCTTCTGACGCTCTTCCCCATACGCAGCCGGGACCGCGCTCATCTCGGCGTCTCGACGATCGTCCACGACATCACCGACTCCTACGAGGCTCATCGACGGCTCGAGCGGAGCTCCAAGGAGTTGGCTCGGTCCAACTCCGAACTGGGGCAATTCGCCTACGTCGCCAGCCACGACCTGCAGGAACCGTTGCGGATGGTGACCGGTTTCATGGGGCTGCTCCAGAAGAAGTACGGCAGCACGCTGGGCGATGAAGCCGACGAGTACATCGGGTTCGCGGTGGATGGGGCCCGCCGAATGCAGGGCCTCATCGACGATCTGCTCACCTATTCGCGTGTCGGCTCCCGCGGTGGAAGCCCGGTCGAGGTGGATCTGGGAGACGTGGCCAGGTCTGTCACGCAGAACCTCCACACGCTCATCGAAGAAACCGGCGCCACCATCGGCCAGACCGATCTTCCCACCGTGACTGCCGACCGCCAGCAGATGGGTCAGCTCTACCAGAACCTCATCGGGAATGCCATGAAGTTCCGTGGAGAGCGGTCTCCGCAGGTCGAGCTCGGCGCCGAGCGCGGCAATGGCGAGTGGCGATTGTTCGTTCGCGACCACGGCATCGGCATTGCGCCTGAACACCGCGAAAACGTCTTCGTGATATTCCGTCGCCTGCACTCGCGAGAGGAATATCCTGGGACTGGTATCGGGCTTGCAGTGTGCAAGAGAATTGTCGAGCGCCACCGTGGGCGCATTTGGGTCGACTCGACAGTCGGGGGTGGCTGCACGTTCTGGTTCACCCTCCCGGATTGGACAAGGAGCGGCAGCGATGACTAGTGGCGGTTCGGTCCAGATCCTCCTGGTGGAGGACAACCCGGGCGACGTTCGCCTCACTCAGGAAGCCTTTCGCCACGGCCGGCTTGCCAACGAGCTCGTCGTTTGCGGCGACGGCGATGCGGCCATGAAACTGCTGCGAGATCATCAGGCGAAGAACGAACAACAGCCCGGCCTCGTCCTCCTGGATCTCAATCTGCCCGGGCGAGGAGGCCTCGACGTGCTGGCCGAGATCAAGGCGGACGTTGAACTGCGCGTCATCCCGGTCGTGATCCTCACGTCCTCCGCCGCGGAGCGCGACGTGCTGCAGAGCTACGAACGCAACGCTAACGCTTACGTGACGAAGCCAATCGACATCGACGAGTTCCTGGCGGCGATTCGGTCATTGGGGGACTTCTGGCTGGCCGTGGTCCAGCTTCCGCGCCCATGAACGATGCGGCGCCGGCTCCCTCCGATCCGTGCGATGAGATCAGGCTGCCCGCGGACTCCTTCCGCGTGCTCCTGGTCGAGGACAACCCCGGCGACGCCCGTCTCATCGAGGCGGCTCTGTGCGAGAGCGGCAGCGTCCGCCTTACGAGGGCCGATCGATTGGCGGAGGGACTCGAGCAGCTGAGAATCGCGCCGTTCGATGCGGTGCTCCTCGATCTGGACCTGCCGGACAGCCGCGGCTTCGACACGCTCGCCGCGATTCTCGCCCAGACCAGGATCCCGGTCCTGGTGCTGACCGGTCTGGACGACGAGTCGGTGGGTCTCCAGGCGATCCGATACGGCGCGCAGGACTATCTGGTGAAGAGCCGTGTCAGCGACGACCTGTTGCGACGATCGCTGAGGTATGCCATCGAGCGCTCGCGTCTTCAGGCGGCCGTCTCCACGCCGCTGATCGAAACGGCGCCGATCGGGCTGGCCGTTCTCGACTACCAGTTGCACTTCCTGTACGTGAACCCCGCTCTGGCCACCATGGACGGGCTTCCGGCGGTTGCCCACCTCGGCCAGCACATAGAACGAGTCGTGCCCGAGCTCGGCATCGAGACCGTGGAACTGCTGGAACGTGTAGTCGCGACGGGCCAGGCGGTGAGCGATGTGGAGGTCAATGGGCGAGCCCAGTCCGGTGCGGAGCCGGCGACGTGGCTCCTGAGTGCCGTGTCGTTGCGCGACGCGGCGGGCGAGACCGTCGGTATCACGATCAGCGTCGTCGAGATCACGGAGCGCAAGCGCCGCGAACAGGCTCTCGCCGCCCTGGCCGAACTCCGCCGCCAGGCCCAGGCGATCGGTGAATCCATCCCGTTCGGCATCTGGATCGCCGAGCCCGACGGGCGGATGAAGTACCTCAGCGAATCCTTCCTCGCCCTCCTCGGCATGACAATCGATCAGGCACGCGACTTTGGCTGGATGGAAGCCCTGGTGGGGGACGCGGCCGTGCCCAACAAGCGCGACTGGCTCGACTCGATGGTGGCCGCTCGGCGGTGGAATTACGAATATGTCGTCGACGGATCGGACGGCAGGCGCCACACCGTCCTCTCTCTCGGCAACGCGGTCGGGGACGACGCGGGCGCGGTAACCGGCTGGGCGGGCATCAACCTCGACATCACGGACCGCCGAGAGGCCGACGCATTTCGAGACGCGTTCGTCGGCATCCTGTCGCACGAGCTGCGAACGCCGATAACCTCGATCTACGCCGCGAGCACGCTGCTCGGTCGCCCGGGGCTCGACGATGCGCATCGCGCTGAGCTCGTTGCCGACGTCAGCGAAGAAGCCGAGCGGTTGCGGCGTCTCGTCGAGGATCTTCTCGTATTGGCCAGGGCCGAACGCGGAGCAATCCAGGTGCAACTCGAGCCGGTTCTCCTTCAGCACATCCTGCCCCGGCTGTGCGAGGAAGAGCACCGCCGCCGGCCCGGTCTCAAGATCGATGTCACGGTCGATCGCCCCGTGCCGGTTGCGAAGGCCGAAGAGGCCTTCGTCGTGCAGATCGTTCACAACCTGTTGGGCAACGCCGCCAAGTACGGACCTTCCGACGGTCCGATCGACATCATGCTGGACGCTCCGAATGGCTGGCCCAGAGTCCGAGTCCTGGACCGAGGCCCCGGAGTCGATCCCTCAGAAGCCGACCGGCTGTTCGAGCTCTTCTATCGCTCGGATCGAACGGCGCGAGTCGCCGGCTCGGGGATCGGGCTATTCGTCGCCAGACGTCTCGTGGAAGCGATCGGCGGCACGATTTGGGCCCGCCCTCGCGATGACGGCCCCGGCGCCGAATTCGGGTTCCGGCTGCAGCCGCTCGGCGAAGACGCGCTCTAGCACATGGGCCTCGAGATCGAGCGCAAGTTCCTCGTCCGGGACATGGCAGTACTGGCTGGAGTCGACGGCGTCGCGTTTCGTCAGGGCTATCTTTCGACCGAGCCCGAACGGTCCGTCCGAGTGCGGCGCAGCGGCGATGTCGCATTCATCACGATCAAAGGGATATCGGACCCGAGCGGCGTAAGCCGGGCTGAATTCGAATACCCGATCCCCGCGGAAGACGCGGACGCAATGCTCGACGAGCTCGCTTTGAGGCCGCTGATCGAGAAGACCCGCTACCGGGTCGAGGCCGGCGGTCGGGTCTGGGAGATCGACGTCTTCGCCGGTGCCAACGAAGGACTGGTGGTAGCCGAGGTCGAGTTACCGACCGAGCAGGCAGAGGTGGCGGTTCCGGCCTGGGCAGGCGCGGAAGTGACGGGAGATCCGCGCTACTACAACGCTAATCTCGTCGCGCATCCCTACCGGGACTGGGCATAAAGAAACGCGGCTCCCGTGAATGGGGAGCCGCGCGATTGGTTTCGGCCGAGGGTTATGCGAGAGCGGCGCGGCAGGCCTTGGCGTCCTGCGCGGCGGACTTGAGCAGGTCCCGAGCCTGGACCAGGGCAGGCCGCGCACTGTTGAGGACGGGGCCGGCCGTTCCGGCGTTGTACTGGGCGGGCGTGAGCGGCAGGAGGGTCGCCGGCAGCGGCGTTGCGAGCCCGACGGCCTGAGCGACCGCGGCCTTCATGGCGTCGAGGTCGGCCTGGGCGGCGGTGGTGTCCTTGCCGGCGGCCTTGGCCTTGGCGATGCGAGCGGTCAGGTTCGTATCGATCTTGGTGAAGACGGTTTGCGAAGCCACGACGCCGTCCGCTCCGGAGACGAGGTTCACCTGAGGAGCCACGAGCAGGTACACGCGGAAGTCGGTGGCGATCCTCGCAACCTCAGCCTTCAGAGCGGGGATGGAGGTCTCGGCGTCGATGGTTGCCTTCAGGCTTGTCAAGCCGGTCTTAGTGGCGCCGATCTCGCCGGTCAGGGCGGCCGCGTCCGAGCTGGTGAGGGCCTTCGAGCCGGCTATCCTGGTGGTGAGGGCGCTCAGGGTCGTGAAGCGACGCTGGATCTCGCAGTCTCCAAATGCACGCAGGGCGTCCACGGTGACCGGCGCCTTCATCGCCGCGAACTGAGTGGCGCAGACGCCTCTGCCGGCGGGGCCGCCCGGAATGAGCGGCGCGGTGGCCGTGACCGTAGCGACGGACGATATCGCGAGTGCGCCAGCGATGGCGAGACCGGCGATCAGGGTAGGAATTCGAGTCTTCATTCGAGCTACTCCTTTGAATTGTTGGGCGGGTGAGCCGGGACGGGCGCCGAGGCGCTATTCCCCACCACTCGCTCTTGCGTCGGTGCCGGAGATTGAGCCGTTGACGTCGTTCACGATCTGGTCGAGGGCCTGAAGCTCGGAGTCGAGCGGGTCGGGCGTGGCCGCCGGGGCGGTCGTGCGGCTCGAGGAGAGGGTCGGTGAAGCCGCAGTCGACCCGGAAGCCGAGGCATCGGGCGAGCCGAGCGAGGTGCTCGTCAAGTCGTCACTGGCGACCGTTGAGTCCGCCGGCGCGGCCTCGGTTCCCTGGATTGCCTGGGAATTGCCCGCCGAACCCAAGGTCGATGGGCTGCCGTGGCGGGCACAGGCCCCACTGGCGAGCGCCACGAGCCCGACGACCAGCACGACTGCCGTGAGCCTCGTGACTGACCTGTTCTGACGGTTCACCTGGTTTGTCTCCTTGTCGGATGGCCGCGTGGTGACGATTGGGATCATCGGGCGGCTGCCTTCGAGGAGTTGATGGCGCAGGTAAGCCGGTTGTAAGGCGAAGAGGCGTCGCGGCCCAAGGATGTTGATGCAAACATGACGCCGAGGGCCCGCAAAGTTACGCCCCTGTAATTCCCACGCCGGGCCGCATCGGCGAAAATCCCCCGGGGGTTGGGAAGGGGCGACCGGGAGCCGCTGTTTGATCGTTCGAATTGTCCGAGGGAGCGTCGCCGCCGACCTGGTTCCCGGCTTCCACGATCTGGCGAGAAGCACGATGCTGGAACTCCGCTCGTGGAACGGCGTGGTCTCGGCCAACGTAGCCCGTCAGATCGCTTCGGACGGTGGCGAGGAGGTCATGTTCGTGACCGTCTGGCGCGATATGCCCGCTCTCTACGCTTGGATCGGCTGTTCGGACTTGCTCGGTGTGCCCGCTCCCGTCGCGACATTCGAGGAGTACCTCACGGGCCGCGACCTCCAGTATTACGAAGTGATCGACACCGACGTGCCCGCCGGGCAGGCAGGAGAGCCCCGGCCGCGCCCCTAGGCCCGGCCGCGCCCCCAGGCCCGGCGCACCTTCGTTTGCCGGGAGAGGGAAGAGGGGCGACACTACAGCCATGAGCCCTCAGACGAAGCAGAGCCCCAAGGCCGGCAAGAAGCGAGTGCCGGAAGCCCAGCCCACAAAGCTGGCACAGTCGAAGGCGAGGCCCGCGCCGGCCGCGCCCCCGAAGCCGGCCACGCCCCCGAAGCTGGCCGCCGGGGAGGACATAGCTCGATACCGCGAGAATCTCCAGGGCGAGATCGACGCGGTCGCGCTGTACTCCGTGCTGATGGACAAGGAGTCGAGCCAGGCCCTGCGGGAGTTCTACAGCCGCATGGTCGAGGTCGAGGAAGTCCACGCCAGGGTCTGGCGCCAGCACCTGGAAGCGGCCGGGTTCGATACCAGCGGGATGCGGCCGGCCTGGCGAGCGCGTGTGTTGATGTTCGTGGCGCGCCGTTTCGGTCCCGGGATCGTCGTCTCCACGATCGCAGGACGCGAGGCTGCCGACGAAGCCATGTACGACGACCAGCCCGAAGCGCTTGCCCGCATGCCCGGCGACGAGCGGTCCCACGCCCGGCTGTTCCGGGAACTGGCCAACAGTCGCGGACTCGAGGGCGCGGCGATCGCGCGTATCGAAGGGCGCCATCGCGGCGGCGGCGGCAACCAGCTCAGGGCGGCGGTCCTTGGCGCCAACGACGGACTCGTCTCCAATCTCAGCATCTGCATGGGCGTGGCGGGGGCTTCAGAAGGCGGCCACGCCGTTCTCGTGGTCGGACTCGCGGGGATGCTGGGGGGCGCACTTTCGATGGCTATCGGGGAGTGGCTCTCGGTTCAGAGCGCGCGCGAGCTGTACGCCCACCAGGTCAAGGTCGAGCGCGAGGAGTTGCTCCAGGTCCCGGACGAGGAGGAAGAGGAGCTGGCTCTGATCTATCAGGCCAAGGGCCTGACGAGCGAGCAGGCGCGCCTGATGTCGAAGTCCATCATCGGCGGGAACCTGGGCCACGCGGTGGACACTCTGGCGCGCGAGGAGCTGGGCATCGATCCCGACGAGCTTGGCGGCTCCGCCTCGACCGCTGCAGCGACGTCGTTCTTCCTGTTCGCGCTGGGCGCTATCGTGCCCGCCTCGCCGTTCTTGTTCGCGAGCGGGATGGCGGCGGTGGTCGCCTCGATCATCGTGAGTGCCCTGGCGCTGATGCTGGTCGGAGCCGCGATCACCGTCGTGACGGGATCCAGCGTGCTCAAGACGGGTGGCCGACAGGTCCTGCTTGGCATGATGGCGGCGGCCGTCACGTTCGGTCTGGGAAGCCTTGTGGGGCGCGCGGTCGGGTAGCGGCTTGGCTAGCGGCTCTGCGCGCGGGCTCGCGGGCTCGCGGGCTCGCGGGCTCGCGGGCTCGCGGGCTCGCTAGCTCGGAGCGTTTTCCACAGGCCAAACGGCCATCCGGTAACCGACCCCGTACACCGATTCGATCACGGGCCGGTCCGTGGCCAGCTCCATGCGGGCACGCAGGCTCCGGATCGTGACCTGCAGCAAATGGATGTCGTCCTCGTATCCCGCGCCCCAGACCGAGTGGAGCAGTTCTGCATGGCCTACCACACGGTCGGCGTGCTCGGCCAGATAGCAAAGCAGCCTGAACTCCGTCGGCGTCAGGTGCACATTCGAGTCCAGCACTCGGACCGATCGGCGGGCCGAAGAGATGTCGAGCGGGCCAAGCCTGATGTGGCCCTCGTCGGAATGAACTCCTGCTTGCAGCGAATCGACCCAGGCGTCCAGGTCTGCGTACGTCGTGGACGGAGAGCCGCCATGGGGCTGGACGATGTCGACCGATGGCGGTGCGTCCGTGTCCGAGGCGTCTTCCACGGGCTCGGCCACGATCAGGAAAGTCGGGCTTCCCCGGTCGAGCATCTCGGCCTCGAGCCGCTCCCAGAGCGGATCTACGACGCCAATGCCGGCCGCACCGGGTGCGCCCGGAGCCCGTCCCGGCGAAGTAGCTCGGCCGCTTCCGCCACGAATCGGGACTGTCTTGAGGCCATGACGCGCGAGCCACGCATCTATGAGTCCCTCGAGGTCATCTTCGTCCTCGAGGACAAGGACACGGGCCCGTCGCGGCATGTAATCGAGCCGCTCGCTCACGCGACCATCTCACTTTGGAGTGGGATCGTTCCCTCCACACCGCAGTATGCGCCGCCTCGGCAGCGGGGTTCAGCAGGAAGGATGGCCATATCACGATACGGTCCAGGTCCGGTACTTTGGCTTAGGCAGTTTCCCCCTCTTTCCCGCTGATCGCAAGGGCACAAGGCGGAATCGCTCGTGGAATCTGATGCAACTGCGCCTTCTGAGGCTTCGGGCGGTCAGCCGCGCTGTTTCTGAGAATGGTTTGAGATTCCGCGCGGCCCGGCCGCCTTAGATTGCTAGACGGCGGTTCTCCCAAACGGCAAGAGACTGCCCTCGATGCAGGCCCGCTCCCAGAGAGGAGGTAAGGGCGCAGGTGTCTGGCGCCCGTGCGCGGCAACACGCGCAACCAGATTCCTAGCGTGGTGATTGGCAGACACTCAACTCCACAAGAACACCGTCGGCCGCGTTACCGACGGCTAGCCAGGGAGATCACAGAATGGTCGAGAAGTTTCTCGCCGAGGTCTTCGGAACGGCGGTGCTGATCATCTTAGGAGACGGCGTCGTGGCGGGGGTGCTGCTGGCGAAATCCAAGGCCCAGAACGCCGGCTGGATCGTCATTACCATGGGTTGGGGTCTTGCTGTGTTTAGCGGCGTGGTCATAGCGGGACCGCTCAGCGGCGGCCACCTGAACCCAGCCGTGACGCTCGGCTTGGCGGTAATGGAAGCGATGAAGCAGGGAAGCACCGGTATCACATGGGACAAGGTTCCCTGGTACCTCGCCGGTGAGTTCGTGGGAGCCATGATCGGAGCGACGATCGTGGCCATCCATTACTGGGACCACTTCAAGGCAACTGAAGACCCGGGCCTCAAGCTGGCCGTCTTCTGCACCGCCCCGGCAATTCGCAACTACCCCCTCAACCTATTCTCGGAGGTCATCGGCACCTTCGTGCTCATGTTCGTGATCTTCACGTTCGGCCAGCCCCATAGCCTGGCCCCGGCGTCGCTGGGTGCGCTGTCCGTAGGGCTGCTCATCGTGGTCATCGGGCTTTCGCTCGGCGGCACCACCGGATACGCGATCAATCCCGCCCGCGACCTCGGCCCTCGCATCATCCACGCGATCTTGCCGATCCCCGGCAAGGGTGAGTCCGATTGGGCCTACTCGTGGGTGCCGGTCGTCGGTCCGCTCATCGGCGGAGCTCTCGCGGCGATCGTCTACTACGCGGCCTTCACGAACTTCATCGTCCTCAAGATCGCGGTCTAGTCGTCCCGTTTTCGTCGGACCGCCGGCTCGAGCGAATTCGTGCCGGCGGAACGGCGTGCGCGGGTCGCAGCGTCGTAGCGAGGAATCGCAATGAAGAAGCTCATCAACTCGCCGGATCGCGTCGTGGAAGAGGCGCTGGCCGGCATGGCAGCGGCTCACGCGGACCTCATTCGGGTAATTGAGCCGAATGTCATCGTCCGCAAGGATCCGCCCAGGAAGGGCAAGGTCGGCATCATTTCCGGTGGCGGTTCCGGCCATGAACCGATGCACGGCGGTTTTGTCGGCATGGGAATGCTCGACGCCGCTTGCCCGGGCGCGGTCTTCACTTCGCCGGTACCCGACCAGATGGAGGCCGCGACCAAGGCGGTCAACGGTGGCGCCGGCGTCCTCCACATCGTCAAGAACTACACGGGCGACATCATGAACTTCGACCTCGCAGCGCAGCTGACCGAGGCCGAAGGAATCCCGGTGAAGGCCGTTGTCATCGCCGACGACGTGGCCGTGAAGGACTCGCTCTATACGGCGGGCCGGCGCGGCGTCGGCGGCACTGTCCTGGCCGAGAAGATCGTCGGCGGCGCGGCAGAAGCCGGCGCCGACCTCGACAAGGTCACGGCGCTGTGCCAGAAGGTCCAGGACAACGTCCGCTCCATGGGCATGGCTCTGACCAGCTGCACGGTTCCGGCTGCCGGCAAGCCCACGTTCGAACTCGCCGACGACGAGATGGAGATCGGCGTCGGCATCCACGGCGAGCCGGGTCGCACCAGGATGAAGGTCGCCTCGGCAGACGACATCGTCGAGATGCTGATGGTTCCGATCCTGGAGGACCTCCCGTTCAAGTCGGGAGACAAGGTGCTCGCCTTCGTAAACGGCATGGGCGGGACGCCGCTGATCGAGCTGTACGTCGTGTACAACGCGGTCACCAAGATCCTCAAGGGCCGCGGGATTACGGTCGCGCGCAACCTCGTCGGCAGCTATATCACGTCGCTCGAGATGGCCGGCTGCTCGATCAGCCTGCTCCGGCTCGACGACGAGATGACACGCTTCTGGGATGCCCCGGTGCATACGCCGGGCCTTCGCTGGGGCGTGTGAGGCCCATGGACGAAACGGGCCGGTTGTCGTTCGAGGAAGTGCGAGGCTGGATCCGGCGCTTTGCCGGGCAGATCGTCGCGAACAAGGTATATCTGACCGAGCTCGACTCGGCTATCGGCGACGCCGACCACGGCATCAACATGGACCGCGGGTTCCAGGCCGCTATCCCCAAGCTCGACGCCCTGGCGGGCGACGATAGCGGAGCAGCCTGCAAGCTCGTCGGGTCGACGCTTATCTCTACAGTCGGCGGAGCCGGCGGGCCCCTCTACGGCTCGCTCTTCCTTCAGTTCGGCGTGGCCATGACCGGCCACGCCCCGGTCAGCCTGAACGAGTGGCTGGCTGGATTCGACCTGGGCATCGCCGCCATCCAGCGGCTCGGAAAGGCCGAAGCCGGCGACAAGACGATGCTCGATGCCCTCATGCCCGCCCGCGACGCCCTCAAGCAGGGCCTGGCCGACGGAAAGAGTCCTCGAGAGGCTCTCCTCGGCGCGTCTGCGGCGGCCGAAGCAGGCATGAAGGCCACCATCCCGATCGTTGCCCGGAAGGGCCGGGCGAGCTACCTCGGAGAGCGCAGCGCGGGCCACCAGGACCCGGGCGCGACCTCCTCTTACATGCTCGTCAAAGCCGCAGCTGACGAGTGGACTGCCTAGAACCGCGGCGCGGGTCTTAGTTCAGCGAAAGAGGTGACGCAATTGGCTCAATACGTAGGCGCCCTGGACCAGGGAACTACGAGCACGCGTTTCATGATCTTCGACCACTCCGGCGGGGTGGTGGCGATCGATCAGAAGGAGCACGAGCAGATCTATCCGAAGCCCGGTTGGGTGGAGCACGATCCCGCGGAGATCTGGACGCGATGCGTCGAGGTCATTCGGGGTGCCCTGGCCAAGGCGGGCATCAAGGCCAGCGACCTCGCGGCCGTCGGCATCACCAATCAGCGTGAGACCGCGGTCGTCTGGGATCGCAAGACCGGCAAGGCCGTCTACAACGCGATCGTCTGGCAGGACACGCGGACGGACACGCTCATCAACGGGTGGGCCAAGGACGGCGGCCAGGATCGCTTCCGCGCCAAGGTCGGACTGCCTCTGGCGACGTACTTCTCGGGCCCGAAGGTCAAGTGGATCCTCGACAACGTCGCCGGTGCGCAGGCGAAGGCTGATGCCGGCGACCTGATGTTCGGCAACATCGACACCTGGTGCATCTGGAACCTCACCGGCGGAGTCAGCGGCGGCGTGCATGTCACCGACGTGAGCAATGCCAGCCGGACGATGCTGATGAACTTGGCCACGCTCGACTGGGACCCGGACATGCTCAAGGTCATGGGCGTTCCGCGGTCCATGCTTCCGGCGATCAAGGCGTCCAGCGCCGTTTACGGCAAGGGCGTCGGCGACCTGGCCGGCATCCCGATTGCGGGCGATCTGGGCGACCAGCAGGCGGCCCTCTTCGGCCAGACGTGCTTCTCGGCCGGCGAGGCCAAGAACACCTACGGCACCGGCTGCTTCATGCTCCTCAATACGGGCACCAAGCCCGTGCAGTCCAAGAGTGGCCTGCTGACCACGCTTGGGTACAAGATCGGCGACCAGCCCGCGGTCTACGCCCTCGAGGGCTCGATCGCGATCACCGGCGCGCTGGTCCAGTGGCTGCGCGACAACCTGGGCATGATCAAGACCTCAGGCGAGATCGAGGATCTGGCCAAGACCGTCGATGACAACGGCGGCGTGTACTTCGTGCCGGCCTTCTCCGGTCTGTTCGCGCCGTACTGGAAGAGCGACGCCCGAGGCGTCATCGCCGGTCTGACGCGCTACGTGAACAAGGGCCACATCGCCCGGGCAGTGCTCGAGGCGACGGCCTGGCAGACGCGCGAAGTCCTCGACGCGATGAACTCCGACTCGGGAGTTCCGCTCACGGCTCTCAAGGTCGACGGCGGCATGGTCTTCAACGACCTGCTCATGCAGTTCCAGGCAGACGTCCTGGGCGTGCCGGTCATTCGACCGAAGGTCGCCGAGACGACCGCTCTCGGTGCCGCGTACGCTGCCGGCCTCGCAGTCGGCTTCTGGAAGGAAGTCGAAGATCTGCGGGCGAACTGGCAGAAGGATCACGAGTGGAAGCCCAAGATGGACGCCAAGACTCGTGAAGCGGACCTCAAGCTCTGGAAGAAGGCCGTGACCCGGACCTTCGACTGGGTGGAATAGCGCCACGTAGAACGTGCCTCTCCGGGGCCCGGCGGCTTGACCGCCCGGGCCCCGGAGTCTGTTTTCGGCAAAGCGCGCAT
>CABEAA010000109.1_pt1 | contig 15973 bp, 9 predicted proteins | sample 3132281 | NCBI WGS metagenome assembly CABEAA01 (sample SAMEA5534341, study PRJEB31848) | metagenome | biome: tundra; feature: field; material: soil | place: USA | collected 2013-05 | depth 0.45 m
TGGTAACCGCATTCGGTGGCACCGGCTCGGCACTTCGGGGCATCGCAGGGGCAGTCATGGCTGCAAGTTGAGCGTGGGATCGAGCATCCGCGGGCCGCCGGACCCGACCGGGGCTGCCGGGATTGCGGTTAGTACGCCTGGTGGGCGTAACTGCAAGAAACGACCGTGCGCGGAACCCCCACGATGCCTCGCGGCTCCGCGGCATTCAGCCGATGGCGACCATCCGCTCCAGGGCTACGCGGGCTTTCGCGGCCACGTCGGCGGGCACGTCAATCTCGTATTGTCCGTGGAGCAGCGAGTCGCGGATCTTCTCGAGCGTGGTCAGCTTCATGTACTGGCAGACTGCCTCGCGATTGACCGGCACGAAACGCTTGCCCGGGGCCTTTTGCTCGAGCCGGTGGAGGATGCCCACCTCGGTCGCGACCAGGAAGCTCTTCGCCGTGGAGCGCTCCGCGAAGGTAACCATTCCCTCGGTCGAGAGGATGTGGGCGTCGTCGCCAGCGGCCTCGATGATCCGGCTCGTGCAGCCACATTCGGGGTGGATCAGCAGCTCCGCGCCGGGTTCCGCTCGGCGCCATGCCGCTACGTCGGCCGGCCGAATGCCCGCATGGACGTGGCACTCCCCGAGCCAGATCGTCAGCTTGCGGCCGGTCACGCGCTCGAGCCACAGGCCCAGGAACATGTCCGGCAGGAAGAGGATCTGGCGGTCGGCGGGGATCGCGTCGATCACGGCGCGGGCATTGCTCGAGGTGCAGCAGTAGTCGCTTTCCGCCTTCACGGCCGCGGTCGTGTTCACGTACGAGACCACAACGGCGCCCGGGTGCTCCGCCTTCCAGGCCCGCAGCTGGTCCGCGTCGATCGAGTCGGCCAGAGAGCATCCGGCCGCCAGATCGGGCAGCAACACCCGCTTGTCGGGCGAGAGGATCTTGGCCGTCTCGGCCATGAAGGCGACGCCGGCGAAGACGATCGTCGATTGCGGCGCGGCGGCGGCCAGCCGCGAAAGCCGGAGCGAGTCCGCAACGTGATCGGCGACGTCTTGGACCTCCGGACGTTCATAGCTGTGAGCCAGGATGACCGCGTCCTGCTCGCGAGCAAGCCGGCGAATCTCGGCCTGGAGCGCGCGAAAGGTCGCGGGATCGCCGGGCGGCTCGACCCGGATCCCGGCGGCCTCCGAAGCCCTCCCGGCGGCGGAGTGGGCAGCCGAGCGGGCGTTCACGGCGCCACCTCTAGCGAGACGTCGAGCGCTTTCGGCGAATGAGTCAGCGCCCCGATCGAGATGAAGTCGACGCCGGTCTGGCCAACCTGGCGAAGATTCGAGAGCGTAATTCCGCCCGAAGCTTCGGTTTCGACGGCACCCTGGCAGAGCGCCACAGCCTCGCGCATCTCGTCCGTTGTCATGTTGTCGAGCAAGATTCGATCGACCCCGGCCGCCAGAGCGGTTCGGACGTCGTCGAGCGTTTCGGCCTCGACTTCCAGGCTGAGGTTCGAATGAGCGTCGCGCAGCCGGGCGACGGCGGCCGGAATCCCGCCCGCCAGCCACAGATGGTTGTCCTTGACGAGCATCGCTTCGCCGAGGTTGAGGCGGTGGTTGCGGGCGCCTCCGCAGCGGACCGCGTACTTCTCCAGGTCGCGAAGGCCAGCCGTGGTCTTGCGAGTGTCGAGCAGGATCGCGCCGGTTCCGTCCAGCTCAGCGACGCAACGGGCCGTCAGGGTGGCGATACCGGACAGTCGTCCGAGCAGGTTCAGGGCGGTTCGCTCGCCGGCGAGGATGGCGCGCGCCGGACCGACGATCCTGGCGAGCTCGACCGGAACGGTGGCCAGGTTGTCGCCGTCGGAGTGAGCGGCGGTCACCACGACGCGTGGGTCGAGCGCAGCGAAGACCGCGGCCACGATCCCGAGCCCGCAGACGACACCGGGCTCCTTCTGTAGCAGGGTCATCTCGCAGCTGGCATCCGGCCCGAAGAGCCCCTCGCTGGTGGGATCGCCCGCGGCCAGATCCTCGGCGAGTGCCGCTGCCACGACCCGAGCCATTGCCCCGGGATCGGGCGGGCGGATCGCGGCGGCGTGCGGCCGCGGCGCGGCGGGCAGCGGCGTGGCGCCGGGGAGCGGCGTGGCGGCGGCGGTGGCGCGGCCCAGGGGCGGAGTTGCGCGCGAGATCAAGTCCAGTGCTCCAGTGTCAGTTCCCCGCCGGACCTCAGGACGAAATGGCCCTCGAGCGCCGGATCGGGAACGGGGGCATCGGTGCGGTAGTGGACGCCGCGGCTCTCGGTACGGGCCAGCGCAAAGCGAGCCACGAGCGATGCTAACGGGTCGGGGCTCGCAGCGAGATCGGCGAGACCCGCCGGATCGCGAATGACCCCGGCGTCGAGCCACACCTGTCGGCGCAGCTCCTCGGACGCCACTCGGGCGGGCGGATACTCGGACCGCGGAAGCGGTTCGGACGTTTCTCTCGGCCACGCGGGGAGGGCCGGTTCGTCGAGCGCAGCCAGAGCGGCACGCCGGCCGAAGACCAGGCATTCGAGCAGCGAGTTCGAAGCCAGCCTGTTCGCCCCATGAACTCCCGTCGCCGCGCTTTCGCCGGCGGCGTAGAGCCCCGGAATGTCGGTGCGGCCATCGAGGTCGGTGACCACGCCGCCGATCGTGTAGTGCGCCGCAGGAGAAACGGGAACGGGCTCCCGCGCCGGATCAAAGCCCGACTTCTCGATCTCGGCCATCAGCCATGGGAAGCGCGCGCGGTCGATGGAACGCAGGTCCAGGAAGGCGCCGCCCTTCCGGACGATTGCGCGGGCGACCTCGTCCCGAGGCGCCAGCTCGTCGACGAACCGCTCCCCCGCCGCGTCCAGCAGCGTGGCACCGTCGCCTCGCAGAGCTTCGGTCAGGAGCAACCGGGAGCCCGCCAGCACAGTGGGATGGAATTGCATGAACTCGAGATCGGCGATGGATGCGCCGGCCGCATAGCAGATCGCAATGGCGTCGCCGATCTGGCCTTCGGGGTTGGTCGTGCGGGCCCACAGGGCTGCGGCCCCACCCATCGCGAGCACGGTGGCACGCGCCCTGATCGGACCGTCCGGCGTGAGGACTCCGAGGCAACGGCGGCTCCCCGGGGCCGCGGCCGCGCCGCTCCCCGCGCTGGCGCCTCGGGCCGCGCCGGCCCCCTCGACCCACAACCCGAGAGCACTGGTGGCTTCGCGGATCGCCAGCCCCTCGGCTTCGGCCGCGTGCCGGCTCAGCAGGCTCGTGACCGCCCAGCCCGTGGTGGCGCCCTCGACGCTGGAGACCCGCCGGCGCGAGTGCCCGCCCTCGAGGCTCAGCTCCGCGTCGAAAGGCACTCCCAGCGCGATCAGGTCGCGGACTCGCTCGGGGCCCTCCTCGGTGAGCACGCGCACGGCGCTCTGCCGGCACAGGTCGCGGCCCGCCCGCTCCGTATCCACCGCATGGAGCGTCGCCGTGTCGTCGTCGCCCACCGCGCCGGCGATCCCACCCTGGGCGTGCCAGCTCGCCGAATCGGGCGCGTGACCCTTGGTGAGCATGAGGACACGTGCGCCCTGGCCGGCCGCGGTCAGCGCCGCTGTCAGTCCCGCCGCCCCGGCTCCGACTACGAGCAGATCGATTGTGGTTTCGGGCACGGGCTTACCGCTCACGACGGAGCGAGACGGCCCGTCTGTACGACGCCGCATACTGCTCCGCCGGGCCGCATTCCCACGACCAGTCGATGGCCATGCCGCGATCGAGCAGCTCCGCCCACTCCTCGCCCCCGCGCCGGAAGTGCGCCATGGCCCGCATGCACGCGTCGGCCAGCGACGCCGTCGTGGGGTTCGAGAAGACGAAGCCGGTCCCGTCCGCCGGGCGATCGTCGACGTCGAGGACCGTGTCGGCCAGCCCGCCGGTTCGATGCACGATCGCCGGCGTCCCGTAGCGGAGGGCGATCATCTGGCCCTGTCCGCACGGCTCGAAACGCGACGGCATCAGGTAGAAATCGGACCCCGCGTAGATGCGTCGGGCAAGCGACCGGTCGAATCGCTCCAGGACGGCCACCTGGCGCGGGTGCCTGCGAGCGATCCGATGCAGCTCGGCGACCAGCTCGAGATCGCCGGTTCCAAGGGCGACGATGCGGGCTCCGTCGTCGAGCAGCTCGGCGGCGGCCGCGGCGAGCAGGTCGAAGCCCTTCTGCGGATCGAGCCGGCCGATCATCCCCAGGACCGGTCCGTCGTCGTCCGGGTCGAAACCTATCTCGGCGAGCAGCGCCCGCCTGCAAACTGCCTTGCCCGCGAGATCCGCCCGTGAGTAGGTGGCCGGCAAAGCGGCGTCTGTCGCAGGATCCCACACGCTCATGTCGAGGCCGTTGAGGATTCCGCCGAACCGGTGGCCGAGCGTTTTGAGCACGGGATCCAGAGCCATCCCGAAGGCGGGCGTCAGGATTTCGCGGGCGTAACCGGGGCTGACGGTATTGACCAGCTCGGCCCGCTCGATTCCTTCGCGCAGCAGGAGCGCCCCATCCGCTGCGGGCTTCATGAGGGCTTTGATCTCGTCGGGGAATGCGAGACCGGCCATCTGGGCCCGCGACAGCCAGCCCTGGTAGGCGAGGTTGTGGATCGTGACCATGACCGCGGCCCGCGAAATGAGCGGATAAGCCGCGTATGCGATGTCGCGCAGCACGACCGCCGGCATGGCCTGCCAGTCGTGGAGATGCAGGACGTCGACGGGTCGCTCGTCCGCCAGCAACGCCTCGAGGGCAGCTCGGCACAAGAGACCGAACCGCCAGCCGTTGTCGGGGTAGTCGCCATCCGCATCGCCGTAGAAGCCGTCCCGGTCGAATGCGGGCGGGTGGTCGATGAGCCGAACCCGGTAACCCCGCGCGTCGAACTCGACGAGCGAAACCTCCGTCACGCCATCCGCCGCCAGCGGGTCCGGCACGCATAGCGGGGTCGTGGTCGCGTTGGCCGGAACCTCCACTCCGCGATAGCGCGGCAAGAAGACATCGACCGGCGACTCCACGAGTCCGGCCAGTTCGCTGACTCCGACCCCCATGACGCCGCCGGTTCCGGGCCACACCTGCGACTGGAGCACCTGGGAGCGGGACGCTTGGGGCTCGCCCGCCCCGGGCTCTCCGGCCCCGGGCTCGCCGCCCCCGGGTTCGCCCACCGACGCAACCGCTCGAGCCAGGGCATCTACGACGTCGCCGAGGCCCCCGGTCTTGGCCCAGGGCTCGCATTCGGCGGCGATGCAGACGACGCGCATGTATCTGGCTCCCGCAGTTCGGTCGGACCGGGCGACGGTCCTCCTCCATGGTAGTCGGAGGCACGACAGAGGACATCGACGGCGGGGTCCGGCGGGCCGACATCTGCACCGCCGGGGCGGCCGACGAGATGTACTTCGACGTCCGCTATCATGCGGCAGATGGAGCCTCTCGTTCGAGTTCCCACTCTTGCCGGGGCATCGTTCCGTCTCCCACCGCAGCTCGAAGGCCTGCGTCGGCTCGCCTACAACATGTGGTGGAGCTGGAACCCGCGAGCCCGCGCGCTCTTCAGCCGCATGGACGGCCTCGCCTGGTCGCGCTACCGCAACCCCGTCGAGGTCCTGTCGCAGCCCATCGCTTGGCTGGAACTGCTCGACGACCCGGTCTTCATGGCCGAGTGCAGCCAGGTCCTGGCCGAGTTCGACCGCTACATGGCGAGCGGCAGTGAGCACTGGTTCAACCGCGAGTACGGCTCCGCCCTCGACGGCCCGATTGCCTACTTCTGTGCCGAGTACGGGTTCCACGAGTCGCTCGGCATCTACTCGGGCGGCCTGGGAGTGCTGGCCGGCGATCACGTCAAGTCCGCCAGCGACATGGCGCTGCCGTTCGTGGGCGTGGGCCTGCTCTACAAGCACGGCTACTTCCGCCAGACGATCGATGCGGACGGCCACCAGGAGCACGCCTACCCCGACTACGACCTGACGAGGCTGCCGATCCTCCGGGTCGTTGGCGTCGAGGGCGACCCGCTCACGATCCATCTCAAGCTGCCGGGCCGGTCCCTCGCCGCGGCCGTATGGTGCGTCCAGGTCGGGCGCGTGCCGGTCCTGCTGCTCGACACGGACATCTCCGACAACGACGAGTCCGATCGCCCGATCACGCACATCCTGTACGTCCGGGGCCGCGAGATGCGCCTCCATCAGGAGCTGGTCCTGGGAGCCGGCGGCGTGCGGGCGATCAAAGCCCTGGGCATCGAGCCGTCCATCTGGCACCTCAACGAAGGCCACTCGGCTTTCCAGCTCGTCGAGCGCACCCGCGCCCTCGTGGAGAAGGGAGTGCCGCTGGAGGAGGCTTTCCAGCGCACCCGCGCCACCAGCGTCTTCACGATCCACACGCCCGTATCGGCGGGCAACGAACGTTTCGATGCGGACCTGGTCCGACGCGTCGCCGGCCCGCTGTACGACGGCGACGGGCAGAAGGACACGGGCGGCGTCCCTATCGAGCGGGTCCTGGAGCTTGCGCGTGGCGCGGACGGCGATCCCCGCCAGTTCGACATGACGGCCCTATCGCTGCGGCTCTCCAATGCGGCGAATGCCGTCAGCAAGCTCCACAGCGTGACCGCCAACAACACGTGGCAGGGCCTGGGCGATAAACAGATCCTCGCCGTGACGAACGGCGTCCACATGCCCACCTGGGTCGGCCAGCCGGTGGGCGAGCTGTTCGATCGCTATCTCGGAGCCAAGCTCGACAACCTGGACGCGCACAACGGTTCTGACCGCTTCTGGGAGCGGACCAATCAGATCCCCGACGTCGAGCTGTGGAGCGCTCACCAGCGCCAGAAGCTCGAGCTGATGATCTTCGCCCGCAACCGCCTGCGCCACCAGTTCGCCCGCCACGGCGAGGCACCGAGCGTGCTCGAGGAGCTCGAGTCGGTCCTGGACGTCGGAGCGCTGACGATCGGTTTCGCTCGCCGGTTCGCGACCTACAAGCGGGCCAGCCTGCTCTTCTCCGACATGGACCGCATCTCGCGGTTGCTGTGGGACAAGGACCGGCCCGTCCAGATCATCTTCGCCGGCAAGGCCCATCCCGCCGACCGTCCCGGCCAGGGCGTGATCCAGGAGATTTTCGCCCGCTCGCGCTCGCCCCAGCTGCGCGGTCGAGTCTTCATCCTGGAGGACTACGACATGCGCGTGGCCCGGTTCATGGTCCAGGGCGTGGACGTGTGGCTGAACAACCCGCGCCGTCCGCTCGAAGCGTCCGGCACCAGCGGCATGAAGGCTTCGGCCAACGGCGTCGTGAACCTGTCCGTGCTCGACGGCTGGTGGGACGAGGGCTGGATCGGCGACAACGGCTGGGCTATCGGCGGTCGCGAGACCAACCCCGACGAGGGCGCGCAGGACTACGCCGACGCGCAGGACCTGTACCGGCTCCTGGAGCAGGAGGTCGTGCCGCTCTACTACAACCGAGACGAGGACGACATTCCGGTCGGCTGGTCCGCCGAGATGAAGCGTTCGATCGCCAGCACGATCTGGCGGTTTTCGACCCTCCGGATGCTGCACGAGTACGCCGAGCGGATGTACTTGCCAGCCGCCGGGATCGACGTGAGGCGGCCGGCTGCCCGCCGCGTACATACCGAAGCCGGCTGACACCGGATTGGGCGGCCGCGTCTCGCTGGCTCTCGTCCTGCACAACCATCAGCCGGTCGGCAATTTCGGCTGGGTCATCGAGGACGTCTACGAGCACGCCTACTCGCCGATGCTCGGGGCGCTGGAGCGCCATCCGGGCATCCGGCTCGGGCTGCACTACACGGGCCCGCTCCTGCAGTGGATGGCGGCCAATCGGCCCGAGGCGATTGCCCAGATCCGGCGGCTCATCGCGCGCGGCCAGGTCGAGATCGTCGGCGGGGGCTACTACGAGCCGATCCTCGTCACGCTCCCGGACCGAGACCGCAACGGCCAGCTGGTCCGCATGGCCGACGAGCTGGAAACGTTGTTCGGGCGGCGGCCGGTCGGGGCCTGGCTCGCGGAACGGGTCTGGGAGCCGTCGCTCGTCTACGACCTGGCCGCGGCCGGCTACCGCTGGACCGTGCTGGACGACAACCACCTGCGTGCAGCCTCGATCCGCGAGGACGAGATGTGGACCACCTTCACGACCGACGACCGGGGCCTGCGGCTGACGATATTCGGGACCGAGCAGGGCCTGCGCTACCGCATCCCGTTCAAGCCCGTGGCCGACGTCATCTCCTACCTCCGCGACCGAACGACCCCGGACGGCCGGTTCGTCGGCATGATGGGCGACGACGGCGAGAAGTTCGGGGCGTGGCCGGGGACGTTCGAGTACTGCTGGAGTCGCGAGCACTGGGTCGACCGCCTATTCGAGGCCATCGAGGCCAACGCCGAGTGGCTCGCCACCGTGACTCCCTCCGAGTGGCTCGAGCGGCAGCCGCCGACGACGCGCGTCTACGTGCCGACTTCCTCGTACGTGGAAATGACGGAGTGGGTTCTCCCGCCCGACGAAGCGCCCGTCTTCGTCCGCCTGCTGGAGGAAGCGCGCGAAAAGGGCCTGCCCGATGCGCGCTACTTGCGCGGTGGCTTCTGGCGCAACTACGCGGCCCGATACCGCGAGATCAACGAGCTCCACAAGCAGATGCTGCGCGCGTCCGGGAAAGTGGACGCGATGCCGAACGGCCCGACGCTTGCGCGCGCCGTCGATCACCTCTACCAGGGCCAGTCGAACGACTGCTACTGGCACGGCCTCTTCGGCGGGATCTACATCGTCCACATGCGCATGGCCACACTGTCGCACCTGATCGCGGCCGAGGATCTCGCCGATCTGGCGGAGGCGGCGGCCGGTGCGGGCGTTGCGACCGGCGGTCGGCCCTATGGCGCGCGGCTCGTGGACACCGACCTGGACGCGATCGACGAAGTGCTCGTCACGACGCCCGGCCAGACGGTCGTGGTGGACCTGGCCGAAGGTGCCGGGCTCTCCGCCTGGGACTTGCGGGCGAGCCGCGTAGCGCTGGGCTCCGTCTTGCGCCGACGGCCGGAGTCCTACCACGCCCGCCTCGTCGCCAGCGAACGCGAGGCGGAGGTGGCGGCCCTGGGCGATGACGCGCCGGCCGCGGAGATGGTGGCCGCCGATGCCGTGGCCGCAGCAGCGGGCGGACCCAAGACGATCCATGACATCGCCACTTCCAAGGAACCGGGCCTCGCGGCGTTCCTCAGGTACGACCGCCACGAGCGGCGAAGCGGGCTCGTGCACCTGCTGCCCGCTGACGGCGCCACGAGCGGCGCTCAGTTCGCCGCGGCGACATACCGGGAGCTCGGCGACTTCGTGGACGAGCCCTACGTTCTGGACACCCTCTCCGACGGCAAGGTTGCGGCCCGAAGGGTTGGCGCGGTTCTAGTGGACGGGGAGCCGCAAGCGCTCGAGGTCGAGAAGAGGTTCCGATTCGCCGGCGGTCGCCTGGACCCGATCCTGGAGCTGGTTACCACCGTGGTGAGTCGCGCCGACCGCACGCTCGAATTCGAGCTCGCGGTCGAGTGGAACGTGAATCTCCTCGGCGGCGGCCACAATCCGGCGGCCTACTACGAGGTGGCCGGCGGGGCGCGGGCGCACCACGACGTCGCCGGCGGCCTCGTATCGGCGTCGAGCATCGCTTTCGGCAACGATTTCGAGGGCGTCCGGATCGAAGCCGCGATCGAGCCCGCCGCCGACCTGACGTGGTACCCGGTCGAGACCGTCTCCAACTCGGAGGGCGGCTTCGAGCGCTCCTACCAGGGCAGCTCGCTGCTGTTCCGATGGCCGGTCTCGCTCGCTCCCGGGGAGTACCGCACCTTCACAGTGAGCTTCGCCGCTCACCAGACCCGCGACCGCTCGGCCGAAGAGGCGGGCTAGCCGGCGCGCGGCATCGTGCGCGCCGCGAGTTCGGCGAAGCGGCCCGGCGACTTTCGATCCAGTCAAGGCGGGACTGCTATCGAGGTTCAACCGCACGTTGTGGTCACGGCGGGCTCGAACTGCCAGGATCCACGCTCAGCCGGATGACCGTATCCAGCGCGACGGGGCCAACGAGAGCTTCGGGCTTGGACAGTAGTCACGGGCTGCATATACGACACATCGACCGTCGCGGCCGGGAGCCGACCGCCGCTGGCGGCGAGACTTGGCCGCCGGCCCGAGCCTACCCTGGGAGGCGCCGTCCGCTACCATCCGCCGAGTGAGTCGCCCAAAGCTCGCCGTACACGGCCACTTCTATCAGCCCGAGCGCCGCGATCCCTTCAGCGGTCAGATCGCGCCGCAGCCGGCCGCGGCCCCGTACCCGGACTGGAACACGCGCATCGACGCTGAGTGCTACAAGCCCAACGCGGAACGCGGCAATCTGCGCCACATCTCCTACGACCTCGGGCCCACCCTGGCGACCTGGCTCGCCGACAACGACCCCGCCGTCCTGGACAAGTTCGCGGCCTCGGACCTGCCGAACAGCGGCTTGGACCCCGAGGCGGGCAACGCAATGGCTCAGGCCTACCACCACGCCATCCTGCCACTCGCGTCGCTCGCCGACCGCCGGACCGAAATCCGCTGGGGGCTGCGCGACTTCGAGCTCCGCTTCGGCCGGCGCCCTACGGGAATCTGGCTCCCGGAGACTGCCGTGGACATGCCCACGCTCCGGATCCTCGCCGAGGAGCGGGTCCAGTACACGATTCTGGCTCCGTGGCAGGCCGCGGACTGGCGAATCGACACCGGCCGACCCTATCGCGTGGACCTGGGCGGCGGGCAGGCGATAGTGATCGTCTTCTACGACGCCGCGCTATCCGCCGCGGCCTCGTTCGAGGCCGACGCCACGATGGACGCCGACGCATTCGCCCGAAACCGGGTATTGCCGAGGTTCGACGGCCCGGGTTTCGCCGACGGAACGCCGACGCTCGCGGTCATCGCCACCGACGGCGAGCTGTACGGCCACCACCAGAAGTTCAGGGATCTCTTCCTGGCACGGCTCGTCAACCCCGGCGACGGCGTGCCCGATCGCGGCTTCGACGTGACCACCATCGGCCAGTTCATCGGCGGCACGCATCCGAGCAGGTTCCCGGCCACCCACATCGCGGAGCGGACTTCGTGGAGCTGCCATCACGGCGTGCTCCGATGGACGGCCGAATGCCCGGACGCGGCCGACGGGCGGTGGAAGGGCCCGCTTCGAGCGGCCATAGAGCGGCTGGCCGCATCGATCGACACCGTGGCCGAAGGCCTATCGGCCGACTTCATGTACGCGACCGGCTTCTGGCGGGCCCGGGACGAGTACGTGGACGTCGTCTCCGGGGCGGCGACCGGCGAAGACTTCGTGGCGCGGCGCCTGCCGCTGGCAACCCTCGAGCAGCGGAACGGGTTCCTGACCCTGCTCGAGGCGCAGCACTGGCGGCTGGCGATGTTCGCCAGCGACGGCTGGTTCTGGGACGACCCGATCCGGCCGGAGACCAAGCAGGTCCTGATGTGCGCGGCGAGGGCTGCGCGGATGATGGACGGCGCCGCCGGAACCAGGCTCGAGGAGCGATTCGTGGACGATCTGGCGCTGCTGTCGTCCCCGTCGCGGCAGATCGATGGGGCATCGATCTACTTCGAGGCCCTGGCCGAAGCCGGCCAACCGCTGGCCTGAGCCGCTCGGCACCGTCGGCCTGCTAGACTCGCTCCGCAGCACCTTCGCTCGCAGTTCGGAGCATCCCGTGGCATTCGAGTTCCACGTCTCGAAGGCGGCGCGAGACCGCTACGAATTCGACCAGGCGCTCTTCCAGAGCAGCGGCAACGCAATCATCCCCAACTTCCCAGCCGCGCGTCTCTTCGCCAAGCGCATGAACGACCGCCGCGATACCGCGCGCTTCCCCGAGCCGGTGATCCAGGCCGCTCAGCTCAACGCCATGGGGCTGATCGACGAGATCCTCCACTACGCCGTCGAGCTGTACCGCACGACCGTGAACCCGACCGCGATGTCGGCCGCGCTCCAGGCGCTGGCCGCTCGTCTGGAGCCGGCCCGACTCGACCTCGCGCTGGCGGTATTCGTCGAGCATTTCCCGCCACTGGCCGTCTATCTCGACGGTAAGGATGGAGCGGCCTATCTCGCCGGCGAGACCGAAGGCCGGCCCAACCGCGAGATCGCCCTCGAAGAGCTGCTGATGCTGTGGCTGGCCAACGCCAACCCGGCCTTCGCCACCTTCGACGAACTGTTCGACGACGCAGCGCTCGCGGAGAAGACCGCCTACAACGACCTTGTCGCGGGCCTGCAGGCGTTCTTCGACACTCAGCCGCGCTTCGGGCCGGACAACCTGTCGCTCATCGCGTTCCTGCGCGCACCGGCCCTCGCCGAACCCGATTCGCTGGCCGGCCAGCTGCGCTTCATGCGCCAGCGCTGGGGCCTGCTTCTCGCCCGATTCATGGACCGGCTGGTCGTCTCGCTCGACGTCCTCCACGAAGAGGAAGTCGCAATGTGGATGCGCATGCACCCCATGCCCGGCCCGGGCGCGCCGGACCACGGCCCCGGTCTGGGCGGCATCGAGAACGAGTACGAGCGCTTCAGCCAGGACCGCGAATGGATGCCGCGGGTCGTGCTGATGGCCAAGACCACATACGTCTGGCTGGACCAGCTGTCCAAGCGCTACGGCCGCGGGATCAGCCGCCTCGACGAGATCCCCGACGAAGAACTGGACTCCCTGGCGCGGCGCGGCTTCACCGGCTTGTGGCTGATCGGCCTGTGGGAGCGCAGTCGAGCGAGCCAGAAGATCAAGCAGTGGCGCGGCAACCCGGACGCTGCGGCTTCGGCCTATTCGCTAATGGATTATTCGATCGCTGAGGACCTGGGCGGCGAGGGCGCCTTCGAAAACCTGCGCAGCCGATGCTGGTCGCGCGGCATCCGCTTGTCCAGCGACATGGTGCCGAACCACATGGGCATCGACTCCCAGTGGGTTATCGAACATCCCGACTGGTTCCTCCAGCTGCCGGACTCGCCGTACCCGTCGTATTCGTTCAGCGGCGGGAACCTCTCCGACGACGATCGCGTGACGATCCAGATCGACGATCACTACTGGGACGCATCCGACGCCGCGGTCGTCTTCAAGCGGACCGACAACTGGTCCGGGGAGGCGCGCTTCATCTACCACGGCAACGACGGCACGAGCATGCCCTGGAACGACACGGCGCAGCTCGACTACCTAAAGGCCGAGGTCCGCGAGGCAGTCATCCAGACCATCCTCCACGTCGCGCGCAAGTTCCCCATCATCCGTTTCGACGCGGCTATGACCCTCGCCCGGAAACACATCCAGCGGCTGTGGTTCCCGGAACCCGGCCAGGGCGGAGCGATCCCGTCGCGAGCCGAGCACGCCGTGACGCGGGCCGCTTTCGAAGCGGCGATGCCCAACGAGTTCTGGCGCGAGGTCGTGGACCGGGTAGCCAAGGAAGTGCCGGACACGCTGCTCCTCGCCGAAGCGTTCTGGCTGCTGGAGGGCTACTTCGTCCGGACGCTCGGCATGCACCGCGTCTATAACAGCGCGTTCATGAACATGCTCCGCGACGAGGAGAACTCGAACTACCGGCACGTGATCAAGGACACGATCGAATTCGACCCGGAAGTCCTGAAGCGCTTCGTCAACTTCATGAGCAATCCCGACGAGCGGACGGCGGTCGACCAGTTCGGCAAGGGCGACAAGTACTTCGGCGTCGCCACTCTGCTGGCGACGATGCCCGGGCTGCCGATGATCGGGCATGGCCAGATCGAGGGCTTCGCCGAGAAGTACGGCATGGAATACCGACGGGCATATCGCGACGAGGTGCCGGACTCGTGGCTTGTCGAGCGCCACGAACGCGAGATCTTCCCGCTGCTCCACCGACGCTGGCTTTTCGCAGACGTTCGCGAATTCCTGCTCTACGACTTCTACGACCCGGGAGGCTGGGTCAACGAGGACGTGTTCGCTTACTCGAACCGGGTCGGCGACGAGCGCGGCCTGGTCGTTTACCACAACCGCTATGCCGAAGCCCGTGGCTGGATCAAGAACTCGGCGGAGTATTCCGTGCCTGACGGGAGCGGCGGGCGGCGGCAGATGCAGCGGACGCTGGGCGAAGGACTCGGCCTCCATCCCGATGGCGACTGGTTCACGTTGATGCGCGAGCAGCGCTCGGGGCTCGAGTTTATCCGCAGCTCGGCCGACCTCTGCCGCGACGGCTTCTTCGTGGAGCTGCACGCCTACGGCTGCCAGGTCTTCCTCGACATCCACGAGATGGCCGACGGCCCGTCCCGGCAGTTGCGCCGGCTGGCCGATCGGTTGGGCGGAGCGGGAGTCCCGAGCGTGGGCGCGGCCCTGCGTGACATGCAGCTGGCGCCTCTCCACGCGGCAGTGCGTGCGCTTGCGAAGAGCGGCGCGCTTCGGCGATTGACGGAGTTGGGCGTGGCGCGCGCGGCCCGGAGTCGGGGCAAGAGCAAGACTGCCGTACCCAAGCCGCCGACCGCGGCGGAGCTCCGCGCGCTCGTCGACGATGTCGAGGCGTCGGTCGCGCTGGTTCTGGCGGCTCTGGTCGAAGTTGCGGCGGCGAGCGGCGACGTGGCAGCGGCTACGGCGGCGTTCCGCGGGGCCCTGGACGCGGCACTCCGCCTCCCCGAACTGGCCGAGGCCGGTCGCTTGCGCGCGGGTCTCGCCGAGCCGGAGGCGTGGGTGGCTCTGTTCGGCTATCTCGTGTCCGAGGCGATGGCGACTGCGGCGACGGCTGAGGCCGTGGCGGAGGCCGGCGGCGAGGCGGCCGGCGGCGCTGCGTCCCCGATCGAGGAGCTGCAGCTCGGCCCCATCATCGCCAACCTATTCCGCGAGCTCGGCCTGGACGAGGGAGCGGCGTGGAAGCAAGTGGCGCTGATCCGCTTGCTGCGCCGGCTGCCGCTGCCCAGCTCCGTGGCCGCGCTCCCCGCGAGCGATCGCGCACCGGCCCTTGTCCGGGCTCTGCTCGCCGACGAAGCCGTCCGGCCCTACATCAGGGTCAACGCCTGGGAGGGCGTGAGCTGGTTCCATCGCGAATCGTTCGAGCAGATCCTGTGGTGGATGCTCGCCCTCGACTCGCTGGCGGCCATCGCCGACACGAGCCTTACGGTAGCTGCGCGGGAAGCCCGCCTGGCCGAGGCTGATCGCCTCACTGCCGTCCTGGCACGTGCCGGCGAAACCTCCGGCTACCAGGTCGACAAGCTCGAAGCGGCAGCGGCCGCGCACTAGCTCCGGACAGCGTCACGAACGCCCCGGAGAGCGGGATTTCGCGTCACAGGGAGGGTCGGAGTGACCGGCATTACACGGGAAATTCGCCTGTTCTACCTCGCGTCGCTCGCGGTCCTTGCCATCGGCGCGACGATAGTGCTTGGTGCGGCGGTCGCTGGCGGCGACTGGTATCTGGCGCCGGAACCGTGGATCGATTACGGGCTGGATATCACCGTGATCGGCCTCGTGGCTTCCGCGGCCGCCGCGATTGCAGTCGTGGCCGTTGCGCCAATCGGACGGGTTCGCTTGGTTGCGGTCCCGCCACTGTTCGTAGCCGCGCTGGTGTGGCTCTCGCTCGTCTTCGCCGGGTCCGGCGCACCTAACGCTGGGATGTCCAGCCCCGCGACGGCCTTGTACTCGAACCCATCCGCGTTCGCCCTCGTCGTGCTGGCCACGATCCTCGTCGGCTCACCGCTCCTCGCCCAGGCTCGGTCGCCCAGGGCAGCCTGACAAGCGGCTTCACGCCGGCACAGGACCGAATGGCGGCTCGGCCATCGCCGACCGTGCCCTCGAACTACCGAGATCCTGCAGTTGTCCGCTGGGAGCGGACAAGATTGGGCCGTTCGACAAGCTCGAGGCGTCTTTCACGCTACATCCGGGTGAGAATCGGGCAGCCAGTGTCGCGAAGGCCGAGCCGCGAGCGTGGACCGACGGCGATTCGGCGCCCATCCATGCGGCTCACATCGGGAACGCGCCGAGAACCGGGATCCTGTCCGCTGTCAGCGGACAAACGCACGATCGCGGCGCCTCG
>CABEAA010000111.1_pt1 | contig 15884 bp, 12 predicted proteins | sample 3132281 | NCBI WGS metagenome assembly CABEAA01 (sample SAMEA5534341, study PRJEB31848) | metagenome | biome: tundra; feature: field; material: soil | place: USA | collected 2013-05 | depth 0.45 m
CCCACCCTTTAGAGCGAGGTACTTGGTGATCGCCGCGGTAAGGGTCGTCTTGCCGTGGTCGATGTGGCCGATCGTGCCGATGTTGACGTGCGGCTTTGTCCGCTCGAACTTCTTCTTCGCCATCGCGGGCTGCTCCCTCGCTCCTACTTAGGGGACGGGTTGACTGGTCAGACTCTCGACTTTTGGATTAGCTCGGCTGCCACATTGGCAGGCACTTCGGCGTAATGGGCCAGCTCCATCGAGTAGCTGGCGCGGCCCTGGGTCATGGATCGCAGGTCCGTGGCGTAGCCGAACATCTCGGCCAGAGGCACTCGCGCACGGATGACCTGCGTCGACCCGCGCGACTCCATTGCCTCGATGTGGCCCCGGCGAGCGTTGATATCGCCGATGACGTCACCGAGGAACTGATCGGGCATCGTGACCTCGACCTGCATGAGCGGCTCGAGGATCACGGGCGAAGCCTTGGCGACGGCCTCCTTGAGGGCCATCGACGCGGCGATGCGGAACGCCATTTCGCTCGAGTCGACTTCGTGGAACGACCCGTCGAAGAGCGTCACCTTCACGTCCACCATGCGATGGCCGTTGTAGGGACCCGTCTCGAGCGCCTCGCGGATACCCATGTCGATTGGCTTGATGTATTCGCGCGGGATGGTGCCGCCGACGATCTTGTCGACGAACTCGTAGCCGGCGCCCTGCGTATTCGGCTCGACCTTGATCACGACGTGGCCGTACTGGCCCTTGCCGCCGGTCTGCTTGACGTGGCGGTAGTTGCCCTCGGCGCTGCGTCGGATGGTCTCGCGGTAGGCGACCTGGGGCCGGCCGACGTTGGCCGCCACCTTGAACTCCCGGACCATGCGGTCGACGAGAACGTCCAGGTGGAGCTCACCCATGCCGGCGATGCGGGTCTGGCCACTCTCCTCGTCGGTGTGGACGCGGAAGGTGGGGTCTTCCTCGGACAGGCGCTGCAGGGCCAGCGCGAGCTTGTCCTGGTCGGCCTTGGTCTTGGGTTCGATCGCGACTTCGATGACCGGCTCGGGGAACACGATCGACTCGAGAACGACCTGGTGGTCCGGATCCGACAAGGTGTCGCCAGTGAAGGTTTCCTTGAGGCCGACTGCGGCGGCGATGTCGCCGGCGTAGACGGTGTCGATCTCCTCGCGGTGGTTGGCATGCATTTGAAGAATGCGGCCGATGCGCTCCTTCTTGCCCTTCGTGGCGTTGTACACGTAAGAGCCGGCATTGAGCGTACCCGAGTAGACCCGGAAGTAGGCCAGCTTCCCGACGTACGGATCTGCAGCGATCTTGAAGGCGAGCGCGCTGAACGGCTCGCTGTCGGAGGCCGTGCGGATGATTTCCTTGTGCGTGACCGGGCTCTCGCCGATGACCGGCGGGACGTCCAGCGGCGACGGAAGATAGTCCACGACGGCGTCGAGCATGGGCTGGACGCCCTTGTTCTTCAGGGCCGATCCCGCGAGGACCGGGACGATGCGGTACTCGAGCGTCCCGAGACGCAGACCGCGCTTGATGTCGGCCTCGCTGAGATTGTGGCCCTCGAGGTACTTGTGGGTCAGCTCGTCGTCCATCTCGGCGACGACCTCGATCATCCGCTCGCGCGCTGCCCGTGCGGGCTCGACCAGGTCGGCCGGGATGTCGGTGATCTCCATTTCGGCGCCGAGATCTTCGGCCCGGTAGATGATCGCCTTCATGGTGATGAGGTCGACGATGCCCCTGAACTTCTCTTCGTTGCCGATCGGCAGCTGGATCGTCACCGGCCGCGCGCCCAGTCGGTCGCGGATCATGTCGACGCAGCGCCAGAAGTCCGCACCGGTGCGGTCGAGCTTGTTGATGAAGCAGATCCGGGGCACCCGATATCGGTCGGCCTGGCGCCAGACCGTCTCGGATTGGGGCTCGACGCCCGCCACGCCGTCGAATACGACCACCGCGCCATCGAGAACGCGCAGGCTTCGCTCTACCTCCACGGTGAAGTCCACGTGCCCGGGCGTATCGATGATGTTGATTCGATGATCGTTCCAGAAGCACGTCGTAGCCGCGGCAGTAATCGTAATGCCGCGCTCCTGCTCCTGGGGCATCCAGTCCATGGTGGCCGCGCCCTCATGGACCTCACCGAGCTTGTAGATCTTCTTGGTATAGAAGAGCACGCGCTCGGTGACGGTTGTCTTCCCAGCGTCGATATGGGCGATGATGCCGATGTTCCGCGTCAATGCGAGCGGAACTAGACGTGCCACGAGTTCTCTGCTCTCCTTGCCAGGATTACCACTTGAAATGGCTGAATGCCTTGTTGGCATCGGCCATCTTGTGGGTATCCTCGCGTCGCTTGACTGCCGCGCCGAGGCCGTTCATGGCATCGACGAATTCCGCGGCAAGCTTTTCGGACATGCTCTTGCCATTGCGCTTGCGAGCGGCTTGTACTAGCCAGCGGACGCCCAGCGACATCCGGCGGTCGCCCCGGATCTCGACCGGGACCTGATAAGTGGCGCCACCGACCCGGCGAGGCTTGACCTCGATGATTGGGGTGGCGTTGCGCATCGCCGACTCGAGAACCTCGACGCCGGGCCGGCGCGCCTGTGCCTCGGCGCGGGCCAGGGCCTCGCGGAGGATGCGCTCGGAGAGGTGCTTCTTGCCGTCGTTCATGAGCTTGGCGGCAAAGCGGCCTGCCATGCGGCTGCTGTTCGGGTTCTCGTATTTGGTCTTGCGGGCGATGGTGTGACGACGAGGCATCGCTTACTTCTTGCCCTTCTGCTGTACAGCCTTGGCGCCGTACTTCGAACGGCCCTGCTTGCGGTCGCGAACTCCGGCCGCATCTAGCGTGCCGCGAATGATGTGGTACTTGACCGATGGGAGGTCCTTCACGCGGCCACCGCGGACGAGAACCACCGAGTGCTCCTGGAGGTTGTGGCCGATCCCGGGGATGTAGGCCGTGACTTCCATCTGGTTTGTGAGGCGGACTCGGGCGATCTTTCGGAGAGCCGAGTTCGGCTTCTTGGGCGTCATCGTGCGCACCTGCAGGCAAACGCCGCGCTTCTGGGGTGCACCGGGAATGGCGACCTGGCGCTGGCGAAGGCTGTTCCAGTTCTTGCGCATAGCCGGCGCCTTGATCTTGGAGATCTTCGGCTGGCGGCCATGCCGCACGAGCTGGCTGATTGTCGGCACGGAGACGCGGCTCCTTTCGTTCCTACGAGCTGGTTGATAGCTATAAAGTTCGCGCGATCCCGACGCCTGAGCCGCTCTTGCGGCCGGGTTGGGCCCCGGTGCGTCGCCGATCGACGGGAACCTGCACCGCTACGTTGGCCTCCGGCGTTCCGATGACCCGCAGCTGCGGCACCGGTCGCGACTTGAAGGCGCTCGCCTGCGCGGCGCGGATCGCTTCGACGGTCTGGCGGGCCTCCGACGCACCGGCCGGGGCCGGTTTCGTCAGTGGTTTCCGCCTTCCGGGTGGCTGTTCGAGCGAGGCGGCTGGCACATCCCAACCGCAGCTCCCGACGAAGCCACGAGGGCGGAGTGTATCAGTGGCCCGTGGCGGGTGTCAAACCCGCCCGGAGTCCGCCGAGGCGCTCCGTCGCAGCCTCATCCGAGCATCGCCCGGCCACTCAATTCACTCTCTGTCGGGCTTCTCCTCGCCCAGGATCGCGCTCAGATCCAGGCCGGGGAGTCGTCCCGTCTCGTCGTCGTCCTCGTCGCCGAGGGGTCCGAGGAAGGCGTTGACCAGATCCTCGTCGTCGTCGCGACCGCCCTCGGCGCTGGAGGCCAGCAGCGAGGCCAGATCCGTCGTCTCGTCGGACGGCAAGGCGCCGGCCTCCGCGAGGAACGGGTTGTACTCGTACTCCGGGCCGCGCAGCTTGTCGAGCGACTCGCCGGCGAGCGCCTCTTCGGCGGCCCGGCGTGCCCGCTCTCGAGCGGCGGCGATGTTGGCAGGCGCACCCGTCCCGGCGGGGATGAGCTTGCCGATGATGACGTTCTCCTTGAGGCCGATGAGGTGGTCCTTGGCGCCGTTGATGGCCGCCTCGGTCAGCACTCGGGTCGTCTCCTGGAAGGAGGCCGCAGCAAGGAACGATGAGGTGTTCAGGGAAGCCTTGGTCACGCCGAGCAGGACCGTCTGAGCCGTGGCAGGTTCGCCGCCTTCGGCCAGGACGCGATTGTTCACCTCTTCGAAGTCGAGGTTGTCGATGAGCTCGGTCGGGAGGAGATCGGTGTCGCCCGGCTGGTCGATGCGAACCTTGCGGAGCATCTGCCGAACGATGATTTCGATGTGCTTGTCGTTGATCGTGACGCCCTGGCTGCGGTAGACCTTCTGGACTTCCTTGACCAGGTACCGCTGGACGGCGTCCTTGCCTCGCGTCTCGAGGTACTCCTGCGGATTGATCGGGCCGTCGGTGATGGCATCGCCGGCGCGCATCTCCTGACCGTTCTCGATCATGAGCTTGGCGTTGTGCGGAATGGCGTATTCGCGCTCGACAGTGTCTTCCGATCGGACCACGAGGGTGTCGCCCTCGCGGACGACGAAGCCCTTCGCCGGCGCCGAAACGTCGGAGGTCTTGTCGCCGCTCTCGCCCCGGGCGATGACCTGGCCGGCTTCGACCATGTCGCCGGGCGCGGCGAGGAACTCGGCTCCGGCCGGGAGGCTCAGGTTGGTGTCGTACTGCTCGCGGCTGGTGACCTTGACACGCGTGCCGGTGTCGCTTCGGATGACCTCCACGACGCCGTCGATGTGGCTGATCTCGGCCTTGCCCTTGGGGATACGGCCTTCGAAGAGCTCCTCGACGCGAGGCAGGCCGGCGGTGATGTCCAGCCCGGCGACGCCGCCGGTATGGAACGTTCGCATCGTCAGCTGCGTGCCAGGCTCGCCGATCGACTGAGCGGCGATGATGCCGACAGCCTCACCGATACCGACCAGATGGCCGGTGGCCAGGTTGCGGCCGTAGCACATCCGGCAGACGCCATGGCGGGCATCGCAGGTGAGCGGCGACCGGACCAGGACCTCGTCGATGCCCGACGCGGCGATGGCGTCGGCGATGACCTCGGTGATCTCCCCGTTGCGCTCGACGATCGTCTCGCCGGTCGCTGGATCGGCAAGGGTAGCCGCCGACAGGCGGCCGACCATGCGCTTCTGGTAAGCGCCCTTTTCGTTGCTGGTGATCTCCGCGGATTCGGACCGGGTGATCCAGCTGCCTTCCTGGGTGCGGCAGTCTTCCTCGCGGGTGATCACGTCCTGGGCGACGTCCACCAGGCGCCGGGTCAGGTAGCCCGAGTCGGCGGTGCGAAGGGCCGTGTCCGCGAGGCCCTTGCGGGCGCCGTGGGTCGAGATGAAGTATTCCAGGACCGTCATGCCCTCGCGGAAGTTGCTCCGCACCGGGACGTCGATGATGCGGCCCGACGGGTCGGCCATGAGGCCTCGCATGCCGCCGAGCTGGCTGATTTGGCCCTTGTTACCGCGGGCGCCCGAGTCGGCCATCATCCGAACCGAGCCGTACTCGTCGAGGCCATCCATCATCGCGGTGGAGAGCTCGGCGGTAGTTCGCTGCCAGACTTCCACGACCTGCTCGTAGCGCTCGTCGTCGGTGATCAGGCCGCGCTGGAACTGGCGGTCGATCTGGTCGACGGCGGTGTCCGCCTCGCCGAGGCGCCGGGCCTTGTCGGGCGGGATCACGATGTCGCCCACGGCGATGGTCATGCCGCCGCGGGTCGAGTACTCGAAGCCGACTCCCTTGACGCCGTCGACCACGTTGGCGGTCTCGGCCGGGCCGAGGATGCGATAGCACTCGTCCACGAGCTTGCGCAGCTCGGTCCGCTTCATGTTCACGTTCTTGAATCGCAGCCGGTCGGGCACGATCTGGTTGAAGATGATCCGGCCGACCGTGGTGCTCACCCGCTGCTCGATGGCCGCTTGAGCGTCTTCGTCCCATACGCGGACCATCGCCGTAACGGGCTCGTGGAGCGTTACCGTTCGAAGCTGGTAGGCCAGGATCGCCTCGGCCTCGCTGGAGAAGAGGCGGGGCGACTTTCCTTCGGCCAGCGGCTTGCTCATCGTCAGGTAGAAGCAGCCAAGAACCATGTCCTGTGTCGGGGCAACGACCGGGCTGCCGTCCGCCGGGGATAGCAAGTTCTGCGTCGAGAGCATCAGCGCGATGGCTTCTTGCTGCGCGGCCGTCGAAAGCGGGACGTGGACAGCCATCTGGTCGCCGTCGAAGTCGGCGTTGAAGGCGGTGCAGACCAACGGGTGGATCTGGATGGCCGAGCCTTCGACCAGAATCGGCATGAAGGCCTGGATGCCCAGCCGGTGCAGGGTCGGGGCGCGGTTGAGCAGGACGGGGTGGTCCTTGATGACTTCTTCCAGGACGTCCCAGACCTCAGGTCGAACTCGCTCGACGATGCGCTTGGCGCTCTTGATGTTGTGAGCGAAGCCCTTCTCAACGAGCTGGCGCATGACGAACGGCTTGAACAGCTCGAGCGCCATCTTCTTGGGCAGGCCGCACTGGTGGAGCTTGAGCTCAGGACCGACGACGATGACCGATCGGCCGGAGTAGTCCACGCGCTTGCCGAGCAGGTTCTGGCGGAACCGGCCCTGCTTGCCCTTGAGCATGTCGGACAGGCTCTTGAGGCGGTGGTTGCCGGTGCCGGCGATCGCGCGGCCGCGCCGACCGTTGTCGATCAGGGCGTCGCAGGCTTCCTGGAGCATCCGCTTTTCGTTGCGGATGATGATCTCCGGGGCACCGAGCTCCAGCAGTCGCTTGAGCCGGTTGTTGCGGTTGATCACGCGCCGGTAGAGGTCGTTCAGGTCGGAGGTCGCAAAGCGGCCGCCGTCGAGCTGGACCATCGGGCGCAGGTCCGGTGGAATGACCGGGATGACCGACAGGATCATCCACTCGGGGCGAGTGCCGGAGCGGCGGAATGCCTCGATCAGGCGCAGCCGCTTGATGGCCTTCTTGCGGCGCTGACCCGAGGTGGTGCGGACTTCGACGTGGAGGGACTTGCCCAGATCCTCCAGCTCCATCCGCATGATGATGTCGCGGACCGCTTCCGCACCCATGGCGGCGTGGAAGATGCGGCCGCCCTTGCTGCCCGACCCGTACCGCTCGTCGAGGTAGCGGAAGTCGTTCTCGGACATGGTCATGAGCGACTTGATCGACTCGATCTCGTCGCGCTGCTTGCGGATGTCGTCCTTGGCGCCCTCGGCGTCGCGGCGGAGGTGCTCGCGCTCGGTCTCGAGCTCGGCGTCGTTGGCGAGCTCCAGGTCGCCGATCTTCTGGGCGACGCTGCGCTCCTCGTCGGCCTCGCGAGCCTGGATTTCGGCCGTGACCCGCTCGCTCTCGGCGGCGACGATCTTGCGGAGAGCGGCTGTCGCTTCCTTGCCAGCCTTGTCGCCGGCGGCGACCACGATCTCACCCGTGATCGAGAAGGCGACGGCCTCGTCGGCAGCTTCCTTGCCGAGCGCGGTCAGGCGCTGCTCGACCTGCTGGGCGGCTTCGATCACTTCTTCCGTGCGGGTCGTGCGCTGCTGCTCGAGCTCGCGCTTCGTTACCGCCAAGGTCGAGTTCAGCTCGTCCTTCTGACGATGGAAGCGGGCTCGGAGCTCGTCTTCCAGGTCGCTCAGGGCACGTCCGCCCTTGCCTCCCCTGCCCTCGGCCTCGTCTTCGAGCGCGCCCAGGGCCCGCTTCCGAGCCTCTTCGTCGATGTGAGTAACGATGTAGAGAGCGAAATAGAGGATGCGCTCGAGATTACGCGGGCTGATGTCCAGCAGGATGCCGAGGCGCGAGGGGGTTCCCTTGAAATACCAGATGTGGCTGACGGGGCTGGCCAGCTGAATGTGGCCCATTCGCTCGCGGCGAACCTTGGAGCGAGTGACCTCGACGCCGCACTTGTCGCAGATGATGCCCTTGTACCGAATCCGCTTGTACTTGCCGCAGTAGCACTCCCAGTCCTTGGTGGGACCGAAGATGCGCTCGTCGAAGAGCCCGTCCTTCTCCGGCTTGAGGGTGCGGTAGTTGATCGTTTCCGGCTTCGTAACCTCGCCTGAAGACCAGTCCCTGATCTGCTCGGGACTGGCCAGCGAGATACGGATCGCGTTGAAGTTATTAACCTCGAGCATTGCTCTCCTCCGCGTCGCCGCCTGGCTCAGTGACGCAGTTCGGACCGGGGGCGGGCGACACCTGGCTGGCCGGGCACAGGCGCCACGTCATACGTGCGGTTGTCAGTCTTCGAACCCGGCGAGGTTGATGCCTCCAAGGTCCGGCATCGGGTACGTGCCCGAGTCTTCGGCGAAACGAATTTCTTCGTCGTTTTCGTTGAGTATTTCGACGTTGAGCCCGAGGCTCTGGAGTTCCTTGATGAGGACCTTGAACGACTCGGGAACGCCCGGAGCCTGGATCTCCTCGCCCTTGACGATCGCTTCGTAGGTCTGAACTCGACCCATGACGTCGTCCGACTTGACGGTGAGCAGCTCCTGCAGGATGTTCGCCGCGCCGTAGGCTTCGAGGGCCCAGACCTCCATCTCACCGAAGCGCTGGCCGCCGAACTGGGCCTTGCCGCCCAGAGGCTGCTGCGTGATGAGGCTGTAGGGTCCGGTGGACCGGGCGTGGATCTTGTCCTCCACCAGGTGGTGGAGCTTCAGCATGTAGATGTAGCCGACGGTGATCGGTCGATCGAATGTCTCGCCCGAACGGCCGTCGCGGAGGACGATCTTGCCGTCTTCCGGCAGGCCCGACATTCGCAGCTCCTCGCGGATCTGCTCCTCGGTCGCGCCGTCGAAGACCGCCGTGGCGGCCTTGAGACCACGCTCGTGGAGAGCCCAGCCGAGGTGCGTCTCGAGAATCTGGCCGATGTTCATTCGGCTCGGCACGCCGAGTGGGTTCAGTACGATGTCGACGGGCGTTCCGTCGGGCAGGTACGGCATGTCCTCGACGGGCAGCACCTTGGCGATGACGCCCTTGTTGCCGTGTCGGCCGGCCATCTTGTCGCCGACGCTGATCTTGCGCTTCTGGGCCACGGAGACACGGACCAGGCGGTTAACGCCCGGCATGAGTTCGTCGCCTTCCTCGCGGCTGAAGATGCGGACGTCTACGACCTTGCCCCGCTCGCCGTGTGGCAGTCGAAGCGAAGAGTCCTTCACTTCGCGGGCCTTTTCACCGAAGATCGCCCGCAGTAGGCGCTCCTCGGCGGTCAGCTCGGTCTCGCCCTTCGGAGTGATCTTGCCCACCAGGATGTCGCCCGGCTGGACCTCGGCCCCGATGTAGACGATGCCTTCCTCGTCGAGGTCCTTGAGGGACTCCTCGCCGACGTTGGGGATGTCGCGGGTGATCTCTTCGGGCCCGAGCTTGGTGTCGCGCGACTCCAGCTCGTGCTTCTCGATGTGGATGCTGGTGAAGAAGTCTTCCTTGACGAGGCGCTCGCTGATGACGATCGCGTCCTCGTAGTTGCCGCCTTCCCAGCTCATGAATGCGACCAGGACGTTGCGGCCCAGAGCGAGCTCGCCGTGATCGGTCGAGCTCGAGTCGGCGATGGGATCGTGGAACTCGAGCCGCTGGCCAACGTCCACGATGGGGCGCTGGTTGATGCACGTCCCCTGGTTGGAGCGGACGTACTTCTGGAGCAGGTATTCGTCGAGCTCACCGGTGTCGGTCTCGACCTGGACGCGGTCCGAGGTCACGCTCGTGACGACGCCCGGCCGCTTGGCCACGACGACCTGGCCGGAGTCGAGGGCGGCGCGCCACTCCATGCCGGTGCCGACGATCGGCGCTTCCGGCTCGAGGAGCGGCACGGCCTGACGCTGCATATTCGAGCCCATCAGGGCGCGGTTGGCGTCGTCGTGCTCGAGGAACGGGATGAGGGCCGTGGCGACCGAGACGACCTGCTTGGGCGACACGTCCATGTACTCGATCTGGTTGGGTCGAGCCTCGGGGAACTGGTCGCGGAAGCGGCAAGGGGTGCGGTCTTTGACGAAGTGGCCTTCGGCGTCCAGTTGCGCGTTCGCCTGGGCGACGTAGTGCTCTTCCTCTTCGTCCGCGGCGAGGTACTCGATCTCGGCCGTGACGATTGGGCGCATCGGGAAGGCTTGCGCCTTCTGGCGCTTCAGCTCGGCGACGGCTGCATCCGTGAAGGTCAAGCCGAGCTTGAGGATCACCTTGCCATCTTTGCCGGCCAGGTCCGCGCCGGCCTCGCGATTGAGGATCTCGGGGTCGTCCCAGGCGATCGTCCGCTTCACCTTGCGGTAAGGCGTCTCGATGAAGCCGTAGCTATTGATCCGGCCGAAGGTGGCCAGTGAGCCGATCAAGCCGATGTTCGGCCCTTCGGGCGTCTCGATCGGGCAGATGCGGCCGTAGTGGCTGTGGTGGACGTCGCGGACGTCGAACCCGGCGCGCTCGCGCGACAGGCCTCCCGGGCCGAGGGCCGACAGGCGTCGCTTGCTCGTCAGCTCGGCCAGAGGGTTGGTCTGGTCCATGAACTGGCTGAGCTGACTGCCTCCGAAGAACTCCTTCATCGCCGCCACGACAGGGCGGATGTTGATGAGCGCGTTCGGGGTGGCCTTGTCGATCTCCTGGATCGTCATGCGCTCGCGGACGACGCGCTCCATGCGGAGCAGGCCGACACGGAACGCGTTCTGGATCAGCTCGCCGTTGGCGCGGATCCGGCGATTGCCGAGATGGTCGATGTCGTCCGGCATGCCGAGGCCGCGGTTCAGCTCGATCAGGTGGCCGACGATCGCGGCGATGTCCTCGCGAGTGATGATCCGCTGCTCGCGGTCCAGCTCGATGCCCATGCGATCCACGACCGGGCCGAGCTTCTTGTTGAACTTGTAGCGACCCACGCGACCGAGGTCGTAGCGCCGGAAGTTGAAGAAGAGGCTCTCGACGAGCTGGCGGGCGTTGTCGCCGGTTGGCGGGTCGCCCGGGCGCAGCTTCTTGTAGACCTCGATGAGCGCGTCCTGCTGGGTTTTGGTCAGGTCCTTGTCCAGCGTAGAGGCGATGTACTGATGCTCGGGGTCGCCGTCGACGGTGGCGAAGAGCGCGCTGATCTGGTCGTTCGACTCGTAGCCGACGGCGCGGAGCAGGGTCGTCGCCGCGATCTTGCGCTTGCGGTCGACCTTGACCGACAGCAGGTCCTTGTTGCTGGTTTCGAATTCGAGCCAAGCGCCCCGGTTCGGGATCACCTTGGCCGAGAAGAGCGTCCGGCCACTCGTCGGATCGTCGGCGGCGCTGTAGTACACGCCCGGCGAGCGCACGAGCTGGCTGACCACGACGCGCTCGGCGCCGTTGATGATGAAAGTGCCCTGATCCGTCATGAACGGGAAATCGCCCATGTAGACCCGCTGGCGCTGGATCTCGCCGGTCTCCTTGATGAGAAGCTCGACGTTGACGTACAGGGGCCGGCTGAAGGTGAGGTCCTTGGTCCGGCACTCGAGCTCCGCGTACTTGGGCGCGCCGAACTCGTAGTCCAGGAAATGGAGTTCCATCACCTTGCCGGTGAAGTCCTTGATCGGGCTGATCTCGTCGAACAGCTCCCGGAGGCCTTTCTCCACGAACCAGTCGAACGATTTGAGCTGGAGTTCGATCAGGTTGGGGATTTCGAGGACTTCGGGGATCCGCGCGTAACGCCGACGGGGCGCGATCGCGGAAGCGCGAGAGGACTCAACGACAGACAGCATGAACCGCTCCTTGACGGAGGAGGAAGGGGAAGGCCGCGCTCACAGAAGGAGTAGGATACCGCGCTTTTGGCCGATGTCAAATGGGCGCGTCATATGAACCCCGAGCCAGCGTCGCTTTTGCCGTCTCCGGACGGTGCGGTGGGACGGGTTCGCCGCCCCACCGTTCGTTCGACTGATAGAGGCTACTTGACCTCTACTTTAGCGCCTTGCCCCTCGAGTGCCGTCTTGATCTTGGCGGCCTCTTCCTTGGTGACGCCTTCCTTGACGGCCTTCGGGAAGCCATCGACCAGATCCTTGGCCTCCTTGAGGCCCAGGCCGGTGAGCTCGCGCACGACCTTGATGACGGGGATCTTGTTGGGCCCGATCTCGGTCAGGACCGCGGTGAACTCGGTCTGCTCCTCAACTTCGACGGCCGCGGCAACCGGGGCGGCCGAGGCCGCGGCGGCCATGGCGACCGGGGCGGCGGCGGTGACGCCGAACTTGTCCTCGAACGCCTTCTTGAAGTCGGCGAGCTCGAGCACGGTCATCGAGGCGAAGGCATCGAGGACCTGATCCTGGGTCAGCTTTGCCATTGTTCAGTTACTCCTTCGTGCCAGGGCCCGCGGCCCCGGATGGTTGGTCTTCGAGTCGAGGGGCCGGTCAGGCGCCCCGCTCAGGCTGCGCCTGAGCCCTGGTCTGCGAGAGCCTGGACCAGCCCGGCGATGTCCCGCAGCGGGGCATCGAACAAGCCTGCCATCGTGGCCATCGGCGCTGCGATCGTGCCGGCGACCTGAGCTCGGAGAACGTCGCGGCCGGGCAGCAATGACAGACGCGTGACGCCATCGGCGTCCACGGCCCGATTGCCGATAACCGCACCGGTGATCTTGATGAGGCGATGCGTCCTGAACGCTTCCAGGACAGCCTTGGCGGCGGCCCCTTCCTCGCCCATCGCGAACGCAACCGCAGTGGGACCCTGGAGCAGGGGCTCGATGGCCTCCGATCCGGCTTCCCGGGCTGCGATCAACATCAGCCGGTTCTTCACGACGTGGTAGGTGACGTTCTGCTTGCGCAGATTCCGACGGATCTCGCCGAACTCGGAGACCTTGAGGCCGCGGTATTCGGAGACGATCATCGCCGTGGCCGACCGACATTCTTCGGTCAGTTCCGCGATGGTCTCCCTTTTGGCCTCTGTAGGCATTGGGTACCTCCCGGAGTCGAGGGCCTCGCCCGGCCGGCCCATCCCTTCGTTGCCTCCTGCGCTCCACGCTCACGCACCTTCAGGTGCGCTCGCTGCGGTGCTCGTCGGCGCCTCGGTCTGGCCTCGGCGGGGCTTCGGCTTGCGGCTCCTTGTGGCGGTTTCTACTGCACGCAGCCGGCGCGCGGCGGTGGGGTGTGGCTTCGACCGCACCGGCCAAGAAACCACAGCGCCCCTGACGGCTTGTCGCCACAGGGGCGCTCCCACCCTCGCGGATGGAGGCTTGGTCCCTGCCTCGGCATGGAGCGAAGGCGAGGCGTGCGCCGAGTGGCAAGGTTGCCACTCCTGCGTCGTCCCGATCCGCTGGATTAAGCCCCGTTGAGCCCATGCTGTCTGCGGCGGTCCGTCGTATTCAATTTGCGCGGCCCGGTCCACGTCCTGAGAGCCTGGGGCTCTCAGTTGGCGTGGCCGAGCCTCATATGTTGACTGCGGTCAGGATGCCGCAGCGATCGCGAGCACTCCCGGGATGTCCATCCTGATGCCGGGGCCCATCGTCGGGACGATCGTCAGGGTCTTGAGGTACTGACCCTTGGCGCCGCTCGGGCGGGCCCGGTTGATGGCGTCCATCAGGGTCGCCAGGTTGTCGACCAGCTGCTGATCCTCGAAGCTCGCCTTGCCGAACGCGACGTGGATGATGCCGCCCTTGTCGACCTTGAACTCGACACGACCGGCCTTGACTTCCTTGATCGCTCGCTCGAGATCGAAGGTGATCGTGCCGGACTTGGGGTTCGGCATGAGGCCCTTGCGCCCGAGGATTCGGCCGAGCTTGCCCACCATGCCCATGACGTCCGGAGCGGCCAGGGCCACGTCGAATTCGGTCCAGCCCGCCTCGATCTTCTTCACCAGGTCGTCGGCGCCAACCTCATCCGCGCCCGCGTGCAGCGCTTCGAGCGCCTTCTCGCCCTGGGCGAAGACGACGACGCGAACCTTCTTGCCGGTGCCGTGCGGCAGCACAACCGTGCCGCGGACCATCTGGTCGGCGTGACGCGGATCTACGCCGAGACGGATGTGGGCTTCCATGCTCGCATCGAAGGTGACGTAGCTGGCCTTGCGAGCCAGCTCGACGCCCTCCGCGGGCGAGTAGATCTTGCCGCGCTCGACGAGCTTTGCGGCGTCCTGGTATTTCTTCCCGTGACCAGCCATCTGGTACTCCTCATGTCGGTCGCCCCGGCAATCCGGGTCTGGACCTTCCCCTGGCGCGGGGTGGACGTCCGGCAGATCGCGGCCGGCTCGCTTCGAAACCTACCCGACGATCTCGATGCCCATGCTGCGGGCAGTGCCTTCGATCTGGGCCATAGCGCCGTCCAGGTCGTTGGCGTTGAGGTCTTGCAGCTTGATATTGGCGATCTCACGCAACTGATCTCGGGTCACCTTGCCGACGATCTCGCGACCGGGAGTGGCGGTTCCCTTGGGAACGCCGGCAGCCTTGCGCAGGAGGTCCGGCGCAGGCGGCGTCTTGAGGACGAACGTGAACGAGCGGTCCTCGAAGATGGTGATCTGAGCCGGGATGACCTGCCCGACCTTGTCGGCGGTCTTCTCGTTGTAGGACTTGGTGAATTCGACGATGTTGATGCCGTGGGGGCCGAGCGCCGTGCCGACGGGCGGCGCTGGCGTCGCCTTGCCGGCGTTGAGCTGGAGCGTGAGGACGATGCGGATCTTCTTGGCCACGGGGGTCGGGCTACCTTTCTAGTTGCTGCAACGGTGAGCGCCGGTCCGGACGTGGCCAGGCCAATGCGGAGCCGAGCACATGAGCGAGCGCACTCCGGTGCGCGAGCGAATGCGCGGAGGCGACAACGCCGGCATGGGCCGTCCGGACGGTGCTCACAGCTTCTCGACCTGCAGGAAGTCCAGCTCGACCGGGGTTTCGCGGCCGAAGATGCTAACGAGCACCTTGACTTTGTTTCTCTCCGGGTTGACCTCGTCCACCGTGCCGATGAACTCGGCGAACGGGCCATCGGTGACGCGAACGTTTTGACCTTTGGTGAAGGCGACTCGGTAGCGGGGTGTCTCCACGCCCATCTGCCGAAGGATCTGCTTCACTTCTTGCTCGTCGAGCGGGATCGGCTCGCTGCGAACGCCGGGGATGTTCCCGCCGCCCACGAAGCTGGTCACGCCCGGGGTATTGCGTACGACATACCAGGAGTCCGGGTCGAGGATCATCTCCACCAGGACGTAGCCCGGGTACACCTTCTTTTGGACGGTGTGCCGCTGGCCCTGGCGGATCTCGATCTCGTCTTCCATCGGGACCAGGACCTGGAAGATCTTGTCGTCCATGCCCATCGACTCGATGCGATGCTCGAGATTGGCTTTGACCTTGTTCTCGTAGCCTGAGTACGTGTGGATCACGTACCAGCGCTTCTCGGGCGGCCGGACCGTCTCGCTCGCCTGTTCTGTCTTCATGGCTCAGCTCACCCAGCGTTCAGTCGTTGGGCGATGTAGCCGAAGATCGTGTCGAAGAACGTGATGTACAGGCCGACCGCGGCGCTCACAGCCAGCACGAGGATCGTCAGGTTACGGGCCTGCTCAGGAGTAGGCCACGTTACCTTCTTGAGTTCTTGCCACGCTTCTTGGAAGAAGCGGGTGATACGTGACACGGCTGCTCTCTTGCTATCTGACCTGGACGAAGCTGGCAGGCGCCGCGGGACTCGAACCCACAACCGCTGGTTTTGGAGACCAGTGCTCTGCCAATTGAGCTAGGCGCCTGCGGTGTTGCCCTATTTGGCCTCTCGGTGCAGGGTGTGCCGGCGCTCGCGCGGGCAGTACTTGCGGAGCTCGAGGCGACCGGGGTCGTTCTTCTTGTTCTTGCGAGTTGTGTATGTCCGCGCCTTGCACTCGCTGCAGGCGAGTTGAACGATCGGACGAGCGTCTACTTTTGCCATCGCAGACTCCGGTTACTCGGTGATCGAGGTGATGGCCCCGGCGCCGACAGTGCGGCCACCCTCGCGGATGGCGAAGCGCTGTCCGACTTCGAGGGCGATCGGGGTGATTAGCTCG
>CABEAA010000114.1_pt1 | contig 15751 bp, 14 predicted proteins | sample 3132281 | NCBI WGS metagenome assembly CABEAA01 (sample SAMEA5534341, study PRJEB31848) | metagenome | biome: tundra; feature: field; material: soil | place: USA | collected 2013-05 | depth 0.45 m
CTCCAGACGCTCTACGTACTGCTGTTCATCGAACTTGGGAGCAGGCGGATCCATCTAAGCGCTTCGACCATGCATCCCGACGCAGCCTGGGTTACCCAGCAGGCCAGGAACCTCACGCTGGACCTCGATGATCGCTCCACGGCCATCCGGTTCCTCATCCGCGATCGGGACACGAAGTTCGTCGCGCCCTTCGACGAGGTCTTCCGCTCGGAGGGAGTGAAGGTGATCCCAACTCCCATTCGGGCCCCCAACGCCAACGCCTACGCCGAAAGGGTCATCGAGACCGTCCGGGCCGAGTGCACCGATTGGACGCTCATCCTGGGTCGGCGGCATCTCGATCGGACGCTCGCGACGTACACCACCCATTACAACCGCGGGCGGCCACATCGTGCTCTCGGCCTTGCGACACCTGTGGCGAAAGACGAGGCCCCGATGACAGTGAGCCCTCGGGACGTTCGCCGGAAGGACCTGCTCGGCGGCCTGATCCACGAGTACCACGGACTCGCCGCGTGATCGAATCTGGGTTTCTGACCCCCACGGGAAGTGCGGGCCCTTGCGCAGGGCGGATCGGCGCGGATCCAACGATGACCCTACTCCGGCTTGCGAGATTAGCCCCGACCCCAACCGGAGTAGACGCAGGTTCCGTCGTTCCCCCCATGGTCATCCCCGTCGTCGCCAGCATCAACTAGGGCGTTCGTCCTGCCCCATCCTCGAAGACCTGAATCCACGGTGCCTCGAGAGCCGTCGCCACGCGTGGACGGCCGATCCCCGAGAGCGCGCCCGAGAGGTCTCCGCCAAGCCAGAGGTACGCTCTGTCGCTGGAAACGAGGTCGGCGAAAGTCGACTCGTATCGTTCTTCCAAGAGCAATCGGATCGCGCTGAAGCGGCCATATCCCTCCCAATAGGCCCTTTCCCGCCAAACAAGGCGCCCATTCTCGGCTGTTCGGATCACCGTCCATTCGTTGCGATCCGATTCGCGTTCCTGGTCCCAGACGAAGATTGTGGGCCTGATCAGCCCGAGGTCGGGTAGCTCATCGACGGTACGGAGTTCCGTAGCGTGCATGGCGGCCTGCTCTCGCTCCTGTGCGTCGGCTGCCTGTAGGTCGGCCTGGGCACGTGCATTGCCGTCCGCAGCGGCCGCCCGGACGTCTGCAAACGTGGGCATAGGAGCCCACACCAGGGTCGCGGCGCATGCCGGACAGTCGAAGGCAGCGAAGTTCTCCCGCGAGAAGATCGTGGGCACGAGATCCCGACTGGCGCCTTGCCAGCCGCACCGAGTGCACTCGCACCAAGCGTCAGCGACTAACTCGTAAAGGGAACCAAGGATAATCATGTCTCGCCTCTAGGGCGACCGCGAGTGAATATAAGCCCGCGCGACACGGACCTGCGCCGGGGCTCGGTCGCGGCATCACGATAGACCCACGACGCAGAAGTGCCAGCACCCAGACGCCGCCATCGAGGGTGCTCATCTTCGACGAGCCGACCGCTTCCCGAATGTGCGGCTGAGGCCAAGGCCCTGTTCAGGACGATCCACGACCTGACGCGACGGGGTCTGTCAGTGCTGGTCCGCCCTGCGGCGCCAGTCGGTCTCCGCCATCGCCGCTATGCGTGCCCGAGAGAAGGAGTCGGTCAGGATTCCGGAAGCCATCGGGCTGTAGACGATGACGCCGGTGCCGCGAGCGGCGGCCCAGGGAATCAGGGTCGCGGCAGACTCGCGACTGAGGAGCGACAGCGGCGGCTGTAGTGAATCGACGTGACGGACGCTCTCGCACCGCTCCAGCAGAGCGGCGTCGTAGTTGCTCACGCCGATTGCTCTGACCTTGCCCTCGTCCTGGAGCCGGCTCATCTCGCCCCACGGCTCCTCAGGCGGAACGCCCGACTCGTCGGGCTGGTGGATCTGATAAAGGTCGATCCGCTCGACCCCGAGCCGCTTGAGCGACGCCTCACATTCGCGCCGGATGGATGCGGGCGCGCGAGCCGCGGGTACATCCTCCAGACCGGCAAGATCGTCCTGGCCGACAGTTCCGCGGCGCTGGCCGCGAACGAAGACGTAAAGAAGGCTTACCTGGGCGCATAAGACGCCCCGAGCCGCCCCGGACCGCTAACGAACCACGCGTCCCGAACCGCCGCGTATGACCCGTTCCACCTCGTCTCGGGTGGCCATGCTCGCGTCGCCCGGCGTCGTCATCGCCAGCGCACCGTGCGCGGCGCCCCACTCGACCGCCTCCGCGGGCGATAGTCCGGAAAGAAACGCGTAAACGAGCCCCGACGCAAACGAATCGCCGCCCCCGACCCGGTCCAATATCTCGAGGCCGGGCCGCATCTGCGCCTGGTGGAGCTCTCCGCCCGCCCACAGGATCGCGCCCCAGTCGTTCCGTGAGGCGGTATGCGCGGTCCGGAGCGTCGTCGCGACAACTCGCAGGTTCGGATACGCGGCGACTACGCGCTCGACCATCCGGCCGTAGCTTGCCGGGTCGAGAGCAGACAGAGACTCGCCGACGCCCTCGACCTCGAAGCCGAGCGCGGCGGTGAAGTCCTCTTCGTTGCCCAGCAGGACGTCGACCTGCGCGACCAGCTCACGGTTGACTTCCTGCGCTCGAGCCTTCCCGCCGATCGCCTGCCACAGGGAGGGTCGGTAGTTGAGGTCATAGGAGACGATGGTGCCGTGGCGCCTGGCCGCCTGCATCGCCTCGAGGGCCACCGCCGGCGTTGTCTCTGACAGTGCGGCGAAGATGCCGCCGGTGTGGAACCAGCGGGCCCTTTCGGTTCCGAAGACCGACTGCCAGTCCACGTCGCCGGCCCGGAGCTGCGAGGCGACGGAGTGGCCACGATCCGAGCACCCGAGCGCCGACCGAATGCCAAAGCCGCGCTCGGTGAAGTTGAGCCCGTTGCGCGCCGTCCGCCCGACCCCGTCGAACGGCTGCCAGATGAGATGCGAGCGACCGACGCCGCCGGCCAGAATGAGATCCTCGACGAGGCGGCCGATCGGGTTGTCCACGAGGGCCGTGACGATGGCCGTTCGCATGCCGAATGTGCGGCTCAGGCCGCGGGCGACGTTGTACTCGCCGCCACCCTCCCAGGCCCGGAACGTCCGAGCGCGACTGATGCGATCCTCCCCGGGGTCGAGCCGCAGCATCACCTCGCCGAGCGCGACGCAGTCCCAGCGCGCGCTATCGGCGGACGCGATTTCCAAGATGCTCACGGAGCGCCTCCTTGGCCTGCTCTGACCCGCCGGACAATCCCGACGACAACGGCCGCGCGTGCCGCTATCTCCTCGAACCGTCCCGCCGCGATATCGGTGCGGGGCGCAACCCAGCTCCCACCGCAGGCGAGGACCGACTCGATCGCCAGATAGCCGGGCAGACTCTCGGCCGTGATGCCGCCGGTTGGATTCCAGGTCATCGTGGTGTAGGGAGCCGCGAGCGCCTTCAGGTAGGGGAGGCCGCCGATCGGCTCTATCGGGAAGAGCTTCACCGCGCGGAGTCCGAGCGAGAGGGCAGCCTCAACCTCGCTTGGGGTGCAGACGCCGGGCATCATCGGAAGTCCGATCCGCCCCGCATATTCGACCACGGCACGGTTGAGGCCCGGTGCGACGAGCAGCTTGACGCCCGCGTCGAGCGCAATGTCGGCCTGCCGGGTCGATGTCACCGTCCCGGCGATCAAGAAGACACCGGGCGCGTCGCGTGCGACCCGGCGCAGGGCTTCGGCGGCAGCCTCGGTCCGGAACGTGACCTCGACTATCGGCATGCCGCCGGCTTCGAGCGTCTGGGCCAGGGCAACCGCACGTCCGGCGTCCTCCACCTCGACCACCGGCACGACGCCGGCGGCGCGGAGTCGATCGGCAAAGGTCGCCGGTGCACCGCCGGAGCCAGGCACAATGGCGGCCATTGCCGATTCCTCCTGTCTCGATACGAGTACGGAGCCCGCGGACTCGGGCTAGCCCTTCTTCTCGAGGTGGCCTCCAAAGCCGAAGCGCATCGCGGAGAGGACCTTGTCGCCGTAGTCGGCCTCGCCGCGAGAGGCGAAGCGCGAGTACAGCGCGGTCGTCAGAACGGGGGCCGGCGCGCTGACGTCGATCGCGGCGATGCTGGTCCAGCGGCCTTCGCCCGAGTCGGAGACCCGACCCGAGAAGTTCGCCAGATCCGGGCTTTCGCGCAGAGCCTGGGCGGTAAGGTCGAGCAACCAGGACGCAATCACGCTCCCACGGCGCCAGACCTCTGTCACTGCCGGCAGGTCGAGGTTGTACTGGTACATCTCCGGCTCTCGCAGCGGCGACGTTTCGGCGTCGATCTCACGCTGGTTCAGACCCACGCCGGCATGGTGCAGGATGTTGAGGCCCTCGGCGTAGGCGGCCATGACGCCGTACTCGATGCCGTTGTGGACCATTTTGACGAAGTGGCCTGCGCCGACCGGGCCGCAGTGCAGGTAGCCCTGCTCGGCCTTGTCCGGCTCGCCTTCACGGCCGGGCGTGCGCAGGGCCGCCGCAACTCCCGGGGCAAGCGCCTTGAACAGAGGATCCAGGTGTGCGACCGCGGCGTCGGGCCCGCCGATCATCAGGCAGTAGCCGCGCTCGAGCCCCCACACGCCACCGCTGGTGCCACAGTCGACGTAACGGATCCCGGCCGGCTCGAGTTCCTTCGAGCGGCGGATGTCGTCGCGATAGTAGGAATTGCCGCCGTCGATCACGATGTCGCCGGCCGCCAGCAGGGGAATGAGCTGATCCAGGGTTGCGTCGACGGAGGCCGCCGGGACCATGAGCCACAGGATTCGCGGCTGCTCGAGCTTGGCGACGAGGTCTGCCAGCGAACTGGCTCCGCCCGAAAGCGCGCCGTCGGCCACGAGCCCGTCGACCGTCGCCTTTGTCCGAGCGTATCCGAACACGGTGTGGCCGTTTTGCAGCCAACGCCGCGAAATGTTGGCGCCCATTCGTCCGAGTCCGACGAGTCCGACTTGCATGAAACGATCCTCCTGATTGGTTTGGCTAGAGCCCGGTGCCGATCCGGCGGGTTCCGTGTTCGATCACCGTAGAGCCGCCATTGTCAACGCTGGATCCGGGCGGAGCCGCCCTGGGCGAAAGCCTGAACCTGTTCGAGCGTGACCATGGTCGTGTCGCCTGGAGTGGTTGTGAGCAGGGCACCGTGCGCCCAGCCGAGTCTGACGGCATCCTCGGCCGTGGCTCCGCTGAGCAGTCCGTAGATGAAGCCCGACGCGAAGCCGTCTCCGCCGCCGACGCGATCCAGAATATTCAGTTCGCAGGTGGGTGCGCGCACGGACCGACCGTCGATCCAGGCTACGGCGCTCCAGGTGTGGTGCTGCGTCGAATGGACTTCCCGAAGCGTCGTCGCCACCGCTTTCACCGAAGGGAACTTCGCTCTCACATCGTCGATCATCCCCAGGAAGACCGCCGCGTCCAGCGCCGACGTCGACTTCACCTCGGGGCCCCGGATGCCGAGGCTCTCCTGGACGTCCTCCTCGTTGCCAAGCAGGACGTCCACGTTCGATACGATCTGGCCGATGATCGATCGCGCCTTGTCCGCGCCCCCCCAGATGCTCCAGAGCTTCTCGCGATAGTTGAGATCGAAGCTCGTGACGGCCCCGGCCTTCTTGGCGGCTTTCATCGCTTCGATGATAAGAGGGCCTGTGGTCTCCGAGAGCGACGCGAAGATCCCGCCGGAATGGAACCAGCGAACCCCGCCGGAGAACAGCGCGTCCCAGTCGAAATCTCCGGGGGCGAGTCGCGCGGCGGCTTCATTGCAGCGGTTGTAGAAGACCACCGGGGCTCTGACGCCGAGACCGCGGTCGCTGAACACGGTCGCCATATTGGGTCCGGTTACGCCGTCGTGGACGAAGCGCTTGTAGATGCCTCGAACGCCGACCGCTCGGACGCGTTCGGCGATGAGGTCCCCGATGGGATAGTCGACCATAGCCGACGCGATCGCAGTGTTCATGCGGAAGCAGTCAGAAAGGTTGGCGGCCACGTTGAACTCGCCGCCGCTGACGTGAATGCTGCACTCGGTCGCTTTGCGGAAGGGAACGATACCGGGGTCGAGCCGGTGGACGAGCCCGCCCAGGGAGACCAGGTCCAGAGCGCCTTCCGGGGGGATCATCAGCTGCGCCATGATTTCTCCAGTCCTGAACCGATTGAGACGACGAATTTCGAGGCCTCCAGCGAATCGCGGCGGCCGGTGGGCATGCGCACCCTAGCTGACGACCGGGACGGACCCATCGTCCGGGTCTGCCCACTCTTCGTTGGGAACGCGCGCATACCAGCCGGGCCGGCCCGGGTCGCGGTCGTACGGATAGCCGCCCAGCTGCTGGAAGAGCGCGGCGTAGCGGGCCACCTTCTCTTGGTCGAGCCGGACGCCGAGCCCGGGCCCATCGGGAACCGCGATCGACCCATCGCGATACGGAAGCGGCCCGCCCTCGATGATGTCGTCCGCGAGCTGGTGGTAGTGGGCATCCGCGGCGAACTGCATCGTGGGCAACGCCGCGCCGAAGTGGAGCATGGTCGCGAGCTGTATGCCCAGCTCGCCCGAGGAGTGCACGCCGATACCGAGCTGGAACGTCTCGCACACAGCGGCTGCCTTGAGAACGGGGCGGATCCCGCCCCAGAACGTCGTGTCGAGCAAGACCACGTCAACCGCGGGGTCGCGGACGTTTGCCGCGAGCTGCTCGAGGTTGGTGACGACCGTGTTCGTCGCGATCGGCAGGCCGACGGCCTGGCGGACCTGGCGCAGGCCGTTCATGCCCCAGGTCGGATCCTCGTAGTAGTCGTTCCGGAGGCCCTTGATGGCGTGACCGATGCGGATGGCGTCGCGGACGCTGTACGACGCGTTTGGGTCGATTCTGAGAGCGTCGTCCGGGAACGCCTCGGCCAGGGCCAGCAGACAGCGCAGCTCGTAGTCCGGCGGGAACACGCCGGCCTTGAGCTTGTGCGTCGTGAAGCCGCAGCTCGCCTTGAGGGCGCGAGCGTGCTCGACCAGCTGGTCGACCGTTCGGACCTCGCCGGCCCCGCTCGTCGAGTTGGGATACCTGAAGAACAGATAGGCGGCGAAGGGGACGCGGTCGCGCATCTTGCCGCCCAGCAGATCGTAGACGGGCACCTCGAGCATCTTGCCGATCGCGTCGAGGCAGGCGAACTCGAGCGCCGCGTGGATCTGCGTCCGGTTGTCATAGAGCGCCGCCGTCGGATTGAGGATCTTGAACCAGAGGGCGGTCGCCTCGAAGACGTCGTGGCCGAGCAGCTTCGGCCGAAGCGATTCGATGGTCAACTGGGCGCTCTGACCTCCGCCGCCCATCTCGCCGAGCCCGATGACACCGCTTTCCGTTTCGATCTCGATGATCGTCCTGACGAAGCGGCCCCAGTGAGCTCCTGCGGCATGGCGGAGCGGAGCCTCGAGCGGCACGCTGACCGTGGTCGCTCGCACGTCGGCGATCCTCGATCCCCGTGGCGGCGTCCTGGTCGTGTTTCCAAACGCGTTCATTTCGGCGCTCCTGTCTCCGGCGCGGGCGTCTCAGGTTCCGACGGCCGCGCAGCGCGCGCGAGCGCGGCGGCACGATCGAGGACGATCCGCACGGGAACGCCAAGCCGTTCCGCCGCGGCCGCGGCGTCTGCGTATTCCGTCTGCATGGTCACGGGCTCGCCATCGAGAAGGCCGCGCTTGACCCTGACCTCGAAACCGTCGACCCGAACGAGGACTTCGTCGCGGGGCAGCGCCCGGCGCGCGACCGGCCGCCAGCGGACACCGAGGGTGGTCGAATCGGTGAAGAGAGCACGGGTCGCGGCGTCGATCGTCTGCTCCGCGACGAGGGCGGTCACAACGTACCCCGGCCGACCCTTGCGCATGACGACGGGCGTGAGCCAGGCATCGACGGCGCCGGCCTGTACCAGCGCGTCGAGTACGGCGGGCCAGAGCCGCGGATCGAGATCATCCACGGTCGCCTCGAGTTCGATCAGGTCGTCCTGGCGCCACGGGACCTGATCCGGTGTGAGGGCGCTGCCGAGGACGACCCGTAGCACGTTGGCTCTTCCCGGCGGATCCGCGGAACCCGCGCCGACGCCGACGCTGTCGATGCGCATCGGCGGCACCGGGCCCCAGTCGTCCGCGAGGATTGCCAGCAGAGCCGCCCCGGTCGGCGTGCAGAGCTCCCCGTCGCCACCTGCCGCGACGGCAGCACCGCGCCCTGCGAGGATCGCCAGCACCGCCGGCACCGGAACGGGCAATCTCCCATGCGAGGACTCGACGGTCCCGGCGCCGAGCGCGACGGAACTTACGACGACTCGCGCACGCGGTTCGAGCAGGCCGAGAGCATGGAGCGCGGCGGCACAGCCGACGACGTCGGCAATCGAGTCTAGGGCGCCGACTTCGTGCAGGTGGATCTGGTCCAGATCCTCCCCGTGGACACCGGCCTCGGCCGTGCCCATCAGAAGGAAGACGTCGCGGGCAAAGGCGGCCACCGCCGGCGCAAGGGCCGCCGCGGCGACCATCGCCAGTACTTCGCCGACGGTCCGCGGCACGGCCGCTTCGGAAACCTGAACGTCTGCCTTGATGGCGCGCAGCCCATGCCGCCGGCTCGACAGGGGGTGGACTTCGATCGGCTCGACTCCCAGCGCTCCAATTGCCGCGGTCACGGCCTCGACGGGCGCACCGGCGTCGAGTAGCGCGCCCAGCAGCATGTCGCCGGACGCGCCAGCGGAGGCATCGATCCAGACGCAGCGGCTGCCGAGTGCCACGGACATCTCCTCGAAAAGGCGCAACTCGTCCGGCGCGGCAGTCGGCCGAGTTCTGGCGCTGGGTGGGGTCGGGTACGCAGGACGCCGCGCGATTTCCCAATCATGTAACAACTTGACAGTTGCTGCAACCGCTTTCATCCTATGGCCGATGCACCCGCGCAATGGCACTTCCGCAGCCTCGATCCGCGACGTCGCCCTCAGTGCGAACGTCTCGGCTGCCACCGTCTCACGAGCCTTTGCCGCGCCTGACCTCGTCCGCCAGGAAACGCTAGTGCGCGTCCTGGCCGTCGCGGAGGAATTGCATTACCGGCCGAGCCGCGCGGCACGAAGCCTGACGACCGGCAAGACGGGCAACATCGGCGTGATCGTGCCGGACCTCGGCAACCCGTTCTTCCCGGCGATTCTGAAGGGCAGCCAGGCCCGAGCCCGTGAGGCCGACTACGCCGTATTCCTGGCCGACTCCGACGAGAGCCCACGACTCGAGATGGAACTCATGCGGGCGATGCTGAGGCAGGTCGACGGCATCGTCATCTGCTCATCGCGGCTTTCCGAGGCGCAACTCCAGCAGCTCCGCAGGGACACGACCCTCGTCCTGCTCAACCGCCGGGTGCGCGGTGCGTCCTCCGTCCTGCTCGACAGCGCCGGGGGCATGCGTCAGGCGGTGGAGCACCTCGTCGCACTGGGCCACAGGAGGATCAGCTTCCTGAGCGGCCCCGCCGGGTCGTGGTCCAATCGCGAGCGGCGCCGGGGCTTGCGGGCGGGTTCGCGGGGGCGGACGCTCGAGGTCGTCGATTTCGGCCCGTTCGCGCCGAGTTTCGAGGCCGGGCAGCACGCGGCCGACCTCGCTGTCGCGGCCGATGTGACCGCCGTGATCGCCTACAACGACCTGATGGCCCTTGGTGTTCTCAGCCGACTCGCCGACCGGGGCATCCCCGTGCCGGAGCACATCAGCGTGGTCGGCTTCGACAACATCTCGATGGCTGGAATGTCCACTCCCGCGCTTACGACCGTGGCCCTGCCCCTCGAGCAGGCCGGTCGTGTCGCGATCGAGCTGCTGTTGGAGCAGCTTGCCCATCCCGGGTCGGGCACGCACGAACAGAGCCTGCCTGCCCAGTTGATCGTTCGACCTTCCACAGGGCCCCCACGAAGCGGGTCTCGGTCGGACGTGCGGGTAATGCCTGGAGGGCCCGCTCAGGACACACGGGTTACCGCGGAGAGGTAGCGGAGAGAGAGTCAACAAGTAGGGAAGGTGAAACAGATGAGACTCAGTTCCTGGGACAAGCGGCTGGGAATCTTCCTGGCCCTGGGAATGGTCGCGTCGGCGTGCGGGACGTCAAGCCCGACGACCAGCCCGACAGCTACAACGGGCCCGACAGCTACAACCGCCGCGGGCAGCTCGGCCGCCGCGAGCGGTTCGGCCGCCGCGGCGGCCATGAAGATTCCGTCCGCACCAGTGACGATCAACGTCCTGGACGTGGCCGGCAACCTTCAGCTGACCAAGGGCATGATGGAGAACTTCAAGGCCAAGTACCCCAACATCGTCAGCAACATCACCTACTCGACGGCGACCGCCCCTGAGCTGGCCGGCAAGCTCCAGGCCCAGCAGCAGGGCGGCAACGTCCAGATCAATCTGGTGATGACCGGTACCGACGGTCTGTCCGCCGGTGTCAAGAACAACCTGCTCCTCAAGGTCATCCCTGATCACCAGGACATGTTCCCCGGCCTGATGGACAATTACCTCGCGCCGGCGGCTGTCATGCAAGGCCTGGCTCAGGGCTACGGCATCGAAGTCGTCTATTACCCCTCCGGCCCGCTCCTCGAGTACAACCCTTCCAAGGTCACCACGCCGCCGACAACGCCCGCCGAGCTGCTCGTATGGGCGAAGGCGCACCCCGGCAAGTTCGAATACGCCCGCCCCGCGAACTCGGGCCCCGGCCGCACCTTCCTCATGGCTCTGCCCTACATGCTGGGTGACAAGGATCCGACGGATCCGGTCAACGGCTGGGCGAACACTTGGGCCTATCTCAGGGACCTGGGCCAGTACATCAACGTCTATCAGACCGGCACGTCTGCGACGATGAAGGACCTCGCCAATGGTGCGGTCGACATGCTCGCCACCACCACTGGCTGGTACATCAACCCGATCGTGCTCGGCACGGTTCCGAAGACTACGGCCGTGGGCAACTTCACCAACATGACCTGGGTCACTGACGCGCAGTACGCGGTCATTCCGAACGGCGTCTCCGCCGACGTGCAGATCGCCGACCTCGACCTGATCTCCTGGATGCTCCATCCGGACCAGCAGGCGATCTCCTATGACGATGGTTACTTCTATCCGGGCCCGGCCGTGAAGGGCATTACGCTCGACATGGCTCCGGCCACCAGCCAGGCGCGGATCAAGGACGTCATCCCGCCGCAGTTCGCTACCTGGATCGCCCAGTACCCATTGAAGCCGTCGCTACCTGCCGATGCGCAGGTGACAGCATTCGATCTTTGGGACAAGAATATCGGCAAGAAGTAGCCGGATCGAACCCACCGATTAGCATCTGACCCATAGCAGAGGAACCTGAGCCGTGCGCGACCAAAGCTTCTCTGAATTGCGTCTCGACCGCATCGGCCGCAACTTCGGTGAGCAGGCCGCACTAAGTGACCTCAGTCTGACGATCCGAGGAGGCGAGTTCATCGCCCTCCTCGGGCCGTCGGGTTGCGGAAAATCGACAGCCCTCAACTGCCTGGCCGGACTGCTGCCGCTTTCCAGCGGCAGCATCTGGCTCGACGAACGGCGGATCGACGGGCTGCCCCCCGAGCAGCGGGGCTTCGGGATGGTCTTCCAGAACTACGCGCTATTCCCGCACATGACCGTCCGGGATAACGTCGCTTTCGGGCTCAAGATGCGCAAAACGCCCCGCCCCGAATTGCGTCGCCGCGTGGACGAGGCCATGGCTCTGGTCCGGCTCGAGGATCAAGCGACCAAGCTCCCGGCCCAGTTGTCGGGCGGGCAGCAGCAGCGCGTCGCCATCGCCCGCGCGGTTGTCTACGAGCCGCCGCTCGTACTCATGGACGAGCCCCTCTCCAATCTGGACGCCCAGCTGCGGCTGGCTATGCGGACCGAGATTCGGCGTCTCCATCAGACGCTCGGCCTCACGACGATCTACGTCACGCACGACCAGGAAGAGGCCCTCTCGATGGCCGACCGCCTGGTATTGCTGCGCGAGGGCGTTGTCCAGCAGGTCGGCACGCCCGACGACGTGTACGCCCATCCGGCCAATCGCTATGTCGCGGGCTTCATGGGCTACCGGAACATGCTCGAGTTCGATCTCGAGAGTGCCTCTGGAGGATCGGCGGTGCTCGCTTCCAAGGACGTCCGCCTGACCGGCATGACGTTCGGCCCGATCGAATCGAAGCGAGCCGTGGCCGCGATCCGCCCTGAGGACGTAGTCGTGGACGGCCCCGGGCCGAACCGGATCCAGGTGACCGCCGAGGTTGTCGAGTATCACGGCCGCGAGCTGTTGATCCTGGCCCGGCTGCCCGCCGGTGAAGCACTCTACCTACGCACCGAGCAGCGGTTCGTCGCCGGCGACGCGATCACGGTTTCGGTGCCGCCGGAACGCGTTCTCGTCTACCCGGCCGATGCACCCGCGGCCCCCACGGAGGCAGTCCTATGACGGCCGCCTCCGGACTCGCGCCGCGCTCGACGGACGCGGGGCGCTCGCTCAAGCATCGGCTCGCCGACCGCGGCATCGACCGCGTGTTGCTCTTGCTCCTGCCCGGCGTCCTGTTTCTGGTTCTGCTGTTTGTGTACCCGTTCCTGTACGGGCTCCAGCTGTCATTCGCCCCCCAAAGTGGCGGGGGACCGCTCGCTAACTACCAGACCTTCTTCTCGGACCCGTACTTGCGCGACACCATATGGACCACCCTCAGCCTCGGCGTGCCGGCGGCGCTCCTCAATGTGCTGGTCTCGGTGCCAATCGCGTACCGGATGCGCGGCGCGTTCCGCGGCAAGCGGACGCTTACCACGCTGCTGGTGGTGCCGATCGCTCTCGGCACGGTCCTGACAGCCGAAGGCCTCATCGAGTTCCTCGGTCCCTCGGGCTGGCTCAACAAATTCCTGAAGGACTTCGGTCTCGTCGACCAGCCGGTCCTGTTGGTTCACAACTACTGGGGCGTCTTCTTCTCGCTGGTCATCACGGGCTTCCCGTTCGCGTTCCTGCTCGTACTGTCGTACCTCTCGGGGATCGATCCGAACCTGGAGCGGGCGGCCTCGGTGATGGGAGCCGGTTGGGTGCAGCGCTTCCGCCGCATAACCTTCCCGCTGCTCGTCCCGGGTCTGGCCATTACGTTCTGCCTGTCGTTCGTGCTCGCCTTTTCGGTCTTCCCTTCGGCCAACCTTGTCGGTGATCCCTCCGGCACTACTCGAGTGATATCGATCGCCGCCTATCACGCTGCCTTCGAGCAGTTCGACTACTCGATGGGGTCGACGATCTCCATGATCATGGGCGCAGTCATGCTCGGGATTATTGCCATCGTCCTGGGCTGGCGAAGCACGCTCTTCCGAGGAGCCACCGGCGGTAAGGGCTGATGACCGCCGCGATGAATGCTCCCACCACTGCCGCGCCACCCGCTTCGAGGCGGAGCTTCCGGCCGTCGAGCATCGGGGGCTGGGTGGTCTGGGGCCTGGTCGCTTTCTTCTTCATCAGTCTCGCGGGTCTGATCTCCACCGTCGTCCTCTCGTCGTTCGCGACCACGTGGTTCGGGTCCTGGATCCCAGACGGCTTTACCACCCACTGGTACGGCGACGCCTGGGCCGAGTTCAACCTGTCCGACGTGCTCACGGTCACCGCCCAGGTGGCGATCACTGTCGTCGTCGTGTCCGCCCTCATCGGCGTTCCGGCGGCGTATGCGCTGGCACGGCGCAACTTTCCCGGCAAGGCCCTGATTACGGTCCTCTTTCTCCTGCCGATTCTCATTCCGCCGATCACCTACGGCATCCCGCTCGCGACCGTGCTCTACAGGGTTCACCTGGCCGGCAGCCTGTCCGGCGTGATCGTGGCGAACCTCGTGCCGACGGTGCCGTTCGTGGTGCTGGTCATGATTCCGTTCATTGAACAGATAGACCCGAAGATCGAGGCGGCCGCGCGCATGTGCGGCGCCGGCACTTTCACGGTCTTCATGCGCATCCTCGGCCCGCTCATGGTGCCCGGCATTCTCGCCGCGGCGATCCTGGTACTCGTCCGGACGGTCGGCATGTTCGAGTTGACCTTCCTGACCTCCGGCCCGACAAGCTCGACGCTCGTCGTGGTCCTGTACTCAGCGGTATTCGGAGCTGGAATCCGGGCTCCACAAGAAGTCGACGCGATGGCGGTCGTCTATACAGCCTCGATGATGGTGCTGCTTGTGATCGCCTTGCGCTTTGTCAATCCGACTCAACTGGTGACGCGCGTAGGAAACCGCTGAGTCGAGCCACACCTGGCCACGTCCGCCGGCGCAGCGTACGGAGGCGCACGTTCCGGCCGAGCGCGTCCGGCGAAACCGAAAGGACTGTCATGACCCGAACCGTCGTTTCCCTCGAGCAGGCAGGCGACCTGATTGGACTCGCCCTCGCCGATCTCAAACCCGGCCAGTCGTTCGAGTCACCAGGCGATCTCGAGACCGTGGTCGTCGTGCTTGGTGGCGTTGTCGACGTCGAAGCGAACGGCGAATCGCTCGGGTCCGCGGGTGGACGATCGTCCGTCTTCGAGGGCCCTGGTCACGCCATCTATGCGCCCCCCGGAACGGTTCTCCGGCTAAAGGCCACGACATCCGCGGAGCTCGCCATCGCGACGGCCCCGGCCGGCCAGGGGGCGCCGCTCAAGGCGCGCATCATCGGGCCTGGGGATCAGCGTCTCGCCGACGTGGGCAAAGGAAACTGGAGCCGCACCGTTCGGACGATCCTCGGCCCCGAGCACGCCGCTGGCAGGCTGCTGCTGGGCGAGACAATCAACCCGCCCGGCAACTGGTCTTCCTATCCGCCGCACAGGCACGACCGCGAGACGCCCGGCGAGGAGGTCAGGCTCGAAGAGGTCTACCTCTTCAAGGTCGATCCGGCAGATGGCTTTGGTGTTCAGATCCGGTACGACGATGCTGGTTCGGAAGCGTTTACCGTTCACGACGGCGACGTCGCCGTCATCCGCACCGGCTACCACCCAGTCGTGGCGGCGCCGGGCTATTCCCTTTACTACCTGTGGGCCATGGCCGGCGAGGGCCGAGAAATGATCCCTCACTTCGACCCAGCCCACGCCTGGGTTCAGAAGTCATGAGTACGCAACCACGCTCAGCGGAGCCGAGCGAAGCCATCTCGGCCCTCCGGCAGGCAGGCGCGCTGGAGGACTCACTCACCACGATCGATCGCGGTGCGGTAGGGATTCGGGAAGGAAACCACGGCTGGCAGATCCTCGTTTGGGCTCCGCCTGGAGTCCCGGTGCCGAGCGGGATGACGGGCGAATCGTCGGAGCTCAGCGGTGGGACCCTGCTCACCGGGGATCCCGATCATGCGAACGCGACCGCGCTGCGCAGGCTCGTGCCATGGCTGCAGCCGCGACTCGTCGGTGAGGCAACCTCGGTCGGGGTGGGCGACCGGCTCGGAGTCGCCACTCCGGGCCACATCGCAGCCTTCCGGGACAACCCGGGGATCGTCCCAATCCTGGCTCAGCAATCCGCTCGCGAGCTTGCGCGGACCGGCCGATCGTTCCGCGAAGTGGTCGACGCGGCCACGTTCGGTGCGCTCGCCGCCGGCTGGCGCGACGGGTACGGCGCCGACGCCGACCACCTCAAGTCGATCGAGGACATCGATGCGGGGATCGACGCCGGCTGCACGATGTTCACCGCAGACCCAATCGAGTTCGTGCCGGACCTGCCGGCCGACGCGCCGGAGGCCGCGATTGCCGCCGCCTTCGCCGTGGTTCCCTGGGCTCGACTGGAAGACGACCCGGCGGCAGCTCCAGCGGACCGGAATCGAGGTCGACCCGCTCGGGATAGCGG
>CABEAA010000116.1_pt1 | contig 15750 bp, 13 predicted proteins | sample 3132281 | NCBI WGS metagenome assembly CABEAA01 (sample SAMEA5534341, study PRJEB31848) | metagenome | biome: tundra; feature: field; material: soil | place: USA | collected 2013-05 | depth 0.45 m
CTCCTCGCGCACGAGCCGAGTCTGGAGCGGCCCGATCGGTCGCAATCCGAAGGCCTGCAGGTGGCCCAGCGCCGTCGTGGCGTCGTCGATCGCCGTCCTCACAGCCGCCGCATCGATGCCCGGCAGGTAGGCCCGCACGATCGCCGGTTTGGTCGGGTCGATCACCGCTCCCAACCCCTCGTCGCTCAGCCCGAAGCCCGGTTCCACGCTCGTTCCACCGGGTGCGAATCGGGTCAGGAGCTCGCTGACAGCCTCGACGGCTTCGATATCGGCGGCGACCGAAAGCTCGACCCAGACGCCGGCCCGCAGCGCGTCGAAATCGAGCGCCTCGGCAGCCTCGGCCGGATCAGCCGAGGACATCGCGCATCCGGTCGATTATGCCGCCGGACCCCGGCACTACTGGCTCGCCCGATTCGGCCGCCAGTTGCTCGAGCAGCTCGCGCTGCTTCCGACTCAGCTTCGTCGGCACCGCGACGTGGACGATGACATGCAGGTCGCCGCGCGAGCCCGGCCGCCGCAAGTGCGGCACACCCTTGCCCCGAAGCCGGATTTCGGCCCCGGGCTGAATGCCCGCTCGCAGCTCGATCTCGTCCTCGCCTTCCACGGTCGGGATGTGGACGCGAGTCCCCAGTGCCGCCTGGGTGATCGAGACCTCGAGATCGTGATAGAGCTCGGTCCCTTCGCGGCGCAGCGACGGGTGCGGAGTTACGTGCACCGCGACGTAAAGGCTGCCCGACGGGCCGCCCCGCGGCCCCGCCTCACCCTCGCTCGAAAGCCTGATCTGGTGACCCTCGTCGATGCCGGCTGGAATCGTGACTCGCACCTTCTTGTGGCGCTGGACGCGGCCGTCGCCACGGCACGCCGTGCAGGGCGAGTCGATGACCCGGCCTTCGCCCCCGCAGCGAGAGCACGGCGTGACGTTCACCATCTGGCCGAGCATCGTCTGCCGGACGGACCGAATCTCGCCGCGACCGCCGCACGCCGAGCACGTGGAGGGCACGCTTCCGGGGCTGGCCCCGGTCCCACTGCAGGCCTCGCAGCGATCGAGCAGATCGAAGTCGATCTCCTTCTCGATCCCCCGGACGGCGTCGGCAAAACCGATCCGAAGGTCGTAACGGAGATCGGAGCCCGCCGGCCGGCGGCCTCGACGCGCTCCACCGCCGGCCCCGCCCATGCCCGCGAAGAAGGCGTCGAAGAGATCGCCGAAGCCCCCGAAGCCCTCGCCGAAGGGCGCACCGGCGCTGCCCATGTCGCCCAGCCCGGCCCGGCCGACCATGTCGTAGACCTGGCGCCGCTTGGGGTCGGAGAGGACCTGATAGGCCTCGTTGATCTCCTTGAAGCGCTCGACAGCGGCCGGTTCGCTGCTGACGTCGGGGTGCCATTGCTGGGCGAGCTTGCGGAAGGCGCGCTTGATCGCGGCGTCGTCGGCGTTCCGCTCGATGCCGAGGATCTCGTAATAGCTTCGCTCACGCTCGGTGGTCATCTGGTCGAGAAGGATACGAGACGGACGCGCCTTTGCGGGATCGGCCGGAGCTGGGCGCCGAGCCGGGCGCCGGGCCGAGCCCGCGAGTTGGACCCTACGACCTGAGCAGTCGCGACAGGCGCCGCGAGGCGATCGCCAGCCCGATGAGTCCCATGCCCAGCAGATAGACGACGTCGACCGCGAGCGAGGCATCGAGCGTGCCGGTCGTCAGGGCCCTGATCAGGTGGACGCCGCGGTACAGAGGAGTGACCTGGACCACGGCCTGCAGCGCCGGCGGGTAAGCCGAGATCGGATAGAAAGTGCCCGAGAACAGGAACATCGGCATGATCGCGAGCTGCAGGAAGTCGAAGTCCTGCCATTTGCGCACGAAGGTCGTCGCGGCCAGGCCCATTCCCGCGAACGCGAAGGCGACCAGCATCGAGGCGGGAAAGGCGAGCAGCCCGAGCGGCGAAGTCAAGAGCCCCGTGCCGCCGAAGCCCATCAGGACGATGACCGCCAGGAAGCCGACGACATAGAGGCTGCCCCGCAGCAGGGCCCAGGTCATTTCGCCCAGAGCGATATCGAGCAGGGACATGGGGGTGGCTATGACAGCGTCGTAGATCCGGGCGTATTTGAGCTTGTAGAAGAAGTTCTGCGAGGTCTCGTAGATGGCGCCGTTCATGGCCGCGGAGGCCAGCAGCGCCGGCGCCACGAACACCACGTAAGGGACGTTGCGGCCATCGCCCAGCGGCACGTCGCCGATGAGAGATCCGACCCCGAAGCCCATCGAGAAGAGGTAGAAGAGTGGCTCGAAGAAGCCCGAGAATATGACCATGAAGGACCGTCGGTAGACGAGCAGATTGCGCTCGACCACGCGAATGGGCCGCGATAGCGCGATCGGCAAGCCACTCCGAACTCCGATCACCTATACCTCCAGGCGCCGGCGGAACGCGATCCGGCCCGCGTAGACCCCGACCGCCAAGAACGCCACGAGCGCGGCGACGTGAACTGACGCGCCGACCGGCTCGACCTGGCCCAGGGAGAAGCTCCTGGCCAGGCTGACGCCGTGGTAGAGCGGCGTCACCCAGGCGAGCGGCTGCAGGAACAGCGGCAGCTTCTCTATCGGGAAGAACGTTCCGCTAAAGAGAAAGAGCGGCGTGATGCCGAACCGGAAGAGCACGTTGAAGCCCGCGTCCCCGTGCTGAGTGGCCGTGAAGGCCATGATCGGAGCCGCGAAGGCGAGTGCCGTGAGCACGGCGATCGGAACGGCCAGAACGATGAGAGGCGATGCCGCGGCTCCGAGCAGCACGATGATCGCCAGGAAGAGCACGGACAGCAGAGTCGCCCGAAAGGCGATCCACATGAGATCGCCCAGCAGCAGGTCGATCGCTCCGATCGGCGTGTTGAGCGCCGCCAGGTACGTCTTGTCCCACATGATTTTGCCCATGATCGGCCACGCGGACTCGGCGGCTGCCGCCATCATCGCCTGGGTCACGAGCAAGGCGGGCGCGACGAAGTCGAGGTAGGGAACGCCGCCGGGAACGCCGCCGTTCCTGTTGACGTAGACGCCCAGCCCGATGCCCATGGAGACGAGGTACAGGAAAGGCTGGCTCAGGCCCGACAGCAGATAGCTGTGCCAGCCCCGCCGAAAGATCAGCAGGTCGTGCTCGAGCCAGCGAAGCGACCGCCGCGACGCGACGACTGCCGTCATTCGACCAGACTCCGCCCGGTGAGACGCAGGAAGACGTCCTCGAGCGTGCTCCGGCGGACGAGGACGCTGCTGGGTCGGAGACCGCGCTCGTAGGCAGCCGCGGCGGCCGCTTCTCCATCGGCGGTGTAGACGAGCAGCCGGTCGGGCAGCTGCTCGATCCTTTCGGCCAGCCCGTCGAGGCGACCGTCCAGGCGGGCATCGTCGTCGCGCTCGCCCTCGACGTCCCGAAAGCGCAGCTCGAGGACCTCGCGGCTGACGTACTGCTCGATCAACTGCCGCGGCGAACCCTCCGCCACGATGCGGGCCTTGTCCATCACCACCAGCCGATCGCAAAGCTGCTCGGCCTCGTCCATGTAGTGGGTCGTGAGGACGAGCGTGACGCCGCGGGCTTTGAGCCGGTACAGCCGATCCCACACCAGATGGCGGGCCTGCGGGTCCAGGCCGGTAGTGGGCTCGTCGAGGAGCAGCAGCGAGGGCTCGTTGATGAGGGCGCGGGCGATGACGAGGCGTCGCTTCATACCGCCGGAAAGGGGCTCGACCTTGTCGCCCGCCCGCTCGGCGAGCTGGACGAAGTCGAGCAGCTCGAGGGCGCGCCGGCGTGCCTCGGCCCAGGACAGGTCGAAGTATCGCCCGTAGATCAGCAGGTTCTCCAGAACGCTCAGCTCGCTATCCAGAGTGTCCGCCTGCGGAACCACGCCCATGCGGGCCCGGATGCGTGCGCCGTCCCGAGCGGGGTCGAGCCCGAAGACACGCAACGTTCCCGCGCTGACCGGCGACACGGTGCCGATCATCCGCATCGTGGAAGTCTTGCCGGCGCCGTTGGGACCGAGAAAACCGAACGCTTCGCCCGGCGCCACGTCGAAGTCGATGGCCTCGACCGCGGTGAACGACCCGAAGCGCTTGGTCAGGCCGGAAGCGTGAATGACGGCAGATGGAATCGGGGGCGAGTCGGACATGTCACGATGGTAGCGCCGAGCCCGTAGGATTGATCTGGGCTAACGATCCGTGGCTCGCGGCCGTCCCGCCGCGCATATGATCCACCTGCACTCTTCTCAAGAAAGGCGGGGCGTGGACGAGTTCTGGGTTTGCCAGCACTGTCGGTCGCTGAATCGCGCCGGCACCGGTCGCTGCTACCACTGCAGGCAGAAGTTCGGCTCCAAGCCGAAGCCCGCTCCGGAGGTCACTCGGAGCTCGGGAGCGCCTGGGCCGACGTCCATGCCGTCCGGCCAGTTGAGCGTCGGGCCGCTGCCGCCGTCCTTCGCCCGGCCTGCCGCCCTCGGAGCACCCGCGCGGGCCGACGGCTCGATCGGCGGCTCAGCCGACTCTCACCGCGGTTTCAGCCGACCCCACCTCACGGACCCCATCCGAAAGCGGATTGCCTGGGCTCTGGTGACCCGCCAGTCGGTGTCGGTTTCCGCGCTCGGCTACGTCACCGCCGCAATGCTCTCGCTGGTGCTGCTGGACGGAGTGCTACTGGTCACGAACGCTCTCTCCACCGCGTTCGATGTGCTCCAGAGCGGGTCGCCGCAGGCAACCTGGGACCAGCTCGACCCCGGCCAGCAGGGAACCCTGCAGATCCTGGCGATCGCTCTGGTCGCGATCGGGTCGGTCGCCGTGTTTTGCTTCTCGGTGTTCGTGGGGCTTACGACCCACAACGCTCCCGGTCTCGGTGCCCAGACGCCGTACCTCACGTCTTATCGGGCCGGCGTTTGCTGGGCCCAGGGTTTCTGGACTCAGGCGCAACTTGCCTTCGGCCTCCTCGCGCCGGCCGCACTCGTGTGGCTGGGCTACATGATCCCCGGATTGATCCTCGGAATCGTGGTTCTGGAGATCGCGCAGAGACGGGTCGACGATCCCTTCGGCTGGCTCGCCCGTCCAACCCGTCATCTTTCGGATCTGTACCTGAGTCTCGGAATCGACGGCGCCCCGAGCGCGCTCGTCGTGACTCTCTGGTCGGCCAGTTTCGTGGTGGCGAACGCGCTCGCGGTCGCGGTTTTCGCTGTACCCCTGTTGGGGCTCGTGGCATCGGCCGCTTCGGCGCTTACGCACGAGCCCGATCTCGTGGTCTGGCAGGCGGTCGGATACGGTCCGGCGCAGATGGGCATCGCCGTGCTCGTCGGAGGCTTGCTCGTCTCCGCCGCGGCGGCGATAGGGCTGCTGATCCCGATCACGCTCGGCCTGTTACAGCGCCAGCGCACCCGCCAGACGCTCGTTCGAGTCGGCCGTGCTCGGCCGTGGACGATCCGTCCGCAGCCGAACTTCGTGCCGATCGAGCAGGCGCCGGCGCTCTACGACCCATACGACCAGCCCGACGATCACGCCTCCTTGTATTCGCCCTCGACGACCTCTTCGCCGGCCTGGTCCGAGGGGGCTTCCGAAGAGCCGCCCGCCTCATCGTCGGAGCTCGGTGGAGGCGTTTCCGACGCCTTGTAGGCGGCAGTGCTGACCTTCTGGAGCTGCTCCGCCAGCGATTCGGCGGCCGACTTTACCGCAGGCAGGTCGCTGCCCTTGAGGGCGACCCGGACGGCTTCGATGAGGCGTTCCGTCTCGGCGCGGTCTTCCGCCGAAACCTTGTCGCCGAGATCGCGCAATGTCCGCTCGCCCTGATAGGCCAGGGTGTCGGCTTGGTTGCGAGCCTCGACCTCTTCCTTGCGATTGCGGTCCTCGTCGGCGTGGTCTGATGCCTCGCGGACCATGCGGTCCACGTCGTTCTTGGAGAGCATCGAGCTGGCGGTGATGCGCACCTGCTGCTCGCGGCTGGTGGCACGGTCCTTGGCCTTGACGTCGAGAATGCCGTTGGCGTCGATGTCGAACGTGACTTCGATCTGGGGCACGCCGCGCGGCGCGGGCGGGATCCCGTCGAGGATGAATTTGCCGAGGGTCTTGTTGTCGGCGGCGAAGTCCCGCTCGCCCTGGAGGACGTGGACCTCGACCTGGGTCTGGTTGTCCGAGGCCGTGGAGAAGACCTGGCTCTTGCTCGTGGGGATCGTCGTGTTGCGATCGATCAGGCGAGTCATGACGCCGCCCATGGTCTCGATGCCGAGGGACAGCGGCGTGACGTCGAGCAGCAGGACGTCCTTGACTTCGCCGGCGAGCACGCCCGCCTGGATCGCGGCACCGATAGCCACGACCTCGTCGGGGTTCACGCCGCGATGCGGCTCTTTGCCGCCGAACATCTGCTTGACGGCCTCGATGACCGACGGCATGCGGGTCTGGCCGCCGACGAGCACGACTTCGTCGATCTCCGAAGCCTTCAGCCCGGAGTCGCGTAGAGCCTGGCTCACCGGACCGCGGGTGCGGTCGACCAGGTCCGCCGTCATGTCCTCGAGCTTAGCTCGCGACAAGGCGATGACCAGGTGTTTGGGGCCCGTGGCATCGGCGGTGATGTAGGGCAGGTTGATCTCGGTCGTGGTCGTCGTCGACAGCTCGATCTTGGCCTTCTCGGCGGCCTCCTTGAGGCGCTGGAGGGCCTGCGGGTCGGTCCGCAGATCGATGCCCTGGTCGCGCTTGAACTCGGCCAGCAGCCATTCGATGACGCGCTGGTCGAAATCGTCGCCGCCCAGGTGGGTGTCGCCGTTGGTAGCCTTGACTTCGAATACGCCTTCGCCCAGCTCGAGGATCGAGATGTCGAAGGTGCCGCCGCCGAGGTCGTAGACTGCGATCTTCTCGTCGACCTTCTTGTCCAGGCCGTACGCCAGGGCCGAGGCGGTCGGTTCGTTGATGATGCGCTTGACGTCCAGGCCGGCGATACGGCCCGCGTCCTTGGTCGCCTGGCGCTGGGTGTCGTCGAAGTAGGCCGGGACGGTGATGACCGCCTCGGTGACCTTCTCGCCGAGATACGCCTCCGCGTCGGCTTTGAGCTTCTGCAGGATCATGGCGCTGATCTCGGGCGGGGTGTAGGTCTTGCCGTCCGCGAGCACGACCTTGATGCCGTCGCTGTGGGCGTCGCGCTCGACCTTGTACGGGACGAGACCGAGCGAATGCGCCACTTCGGAATCGTCGAAGCGGCGGCCCATGAAGCGCTTGATCGAGTAGACGGTGTTGCCGGGGTTCGTGACGGCCTGGCGCTTGGCTAGCTGGCCGACGAGACGCTCGCCGGTCTTGGTGAAGGCGACGACCGACGGGACCGTCCGACCGCCTTCAGCAGACGGGATGACGGTCGGCTCTCCGCCTTCCATCACTGCCACGACGGAGTTCGTCGTGCCCAGGTCGATGCCGATGATCTTGCCCATTCCGGTGGTGCTCCTCGTGGTTCGTTTCGTTGGCTTCAGTTGGTTGGGATATCAGTTGGGACGCTGTGCGGAGCCATCGCCCGGTGCTTCCGCACCGCCGGTGGCGATTGCAACCATGGCCGGTCGAAGGACCCTGTCTCGGATCCTGTAGCCGCGCTGGATCTCGGCGACCACTTGCCCATCGGGGACTCCGGGCGCCGGAATGCTGGCAATTGCTTCGTGCTCTCTGGGGTCGAACGGCCGGCCCAGCGCGTCGATAGGCGTCACGCCCTCACTCTCCAGCAGCTGCCGTAGCTTGCGGTCGAGCAGAACGATCCCCTCGATCCAGCCGAGGCTGCGCAGGTCGACGGGCATGGCTTCGAGCGCTCGGTCGAAATCGTCCGCCACGGACAGGAGCTTGCGAAGCAGCTGCTCGCTGGCAAGACCGAGTTCGCGCTCGCGGTCTTCCGCGGTGCGGCGCCGGTAGTTGGCGAAGTCCGCCGCGGTCCGCTGCAAGCTGGCGAGGTGCTCGGCGGCTTGAGCCTGGGCGTTGTCGAGTTCCGCCCGAAGCTTTTCCACGTCGTCGGCCGCGTCGGACGCGTAACCGCCGAAGGACGCGACATCTGCCGGACGGTCCGGCCACGATGCGTCTCCCCCGGCAGCTTTCCGTCGGTCAGGCATACAGGTGCTCCACAAGCTCGTTCATGAGTCCCGAGACGAACTCGACCGAGGCGATCGCCTGCGGGTAGGGCATCCGCGTCGGGCCCAGGACGCCGACGACCCCGACTGCCCGCCCTACTCGACCGTAAGGCGCCAGGATGAGCGAGACCTCCTGCATCTCGAGCGGTCGATTCTCGTGGCCGATGAAGATCTGGATCGTGCCGGCGCGGGCTACGCTCTCGACGAGCGAGCCGAGGTAGGCCCGGTTCTCCAGCGCCTCGAAGACGCGCCGGACTTTCTCGCTGCGGTCGAACTCCGGGGCGGCGATGACGTTGAGGAGGCCGTCGCTGAACAGGTCGTCGATGGCCGAGGCATCGAACTCCCGCATCGTGCGCAGGAGGCGTTCCCCCGCGCGGACGAGCAATTCCACGTCGTCGGTCGTCCCCTCGCCGGCAGGCAGGTCGCGCAGAGCACCGTCGATCTGATCCGCGGTGCGGTTGACCGCAAGCACGTTCAGCAGGTTCGCCACTCGATTCAGCTGGTCCTGGTCGGCGTCTATGTGGAGGTTGTGCAGGATCTGCTTCGTCGTCCCCTCCCGGAATACGACGACGAGCAGGGCGAGGCGGTCCTGGACCGACACGAGATCCACTCGCCGGACGCGAGCCGCGATCGGCTTGGCGCTGGTGGCGAGGCCGGCCGTCCCCGTGTTGGAGGCAAGGGTGCTGGCCGCGAGCCGGAACCACTGCTCGCTGGCGAACTCGACCTGACCGAACTGGTGGCGGATCATGCGCTGGTCGACGGACGGCAACGACCACTCCTGCGCGAGTGCCTGAACGTAATAGCGGTAGCCGGCGTCGGTGGGCACGCGGCCGGCCGACGTGTGCGGGTGAGTGAGCAACCCGAGCGACTCCAGGTCGGCCAGGATGCTCCGCACGGTCGCGCTGCTGACCCCGAGCGAGTACTCGGCGACCAGGGCACCCGAGCTGACCGGGGTCGCGGAAGTGACGTATCGATCTACGACGGCCCGCAGGATCGCGTCCGAGCGCGAGTCCAACGCGCCGATGGTGCGGCGAGGACGTCGCGCCATGGTTCGGCTCCAGACTTTGCCCGCCAGGCCCGGGATCGACGTGAGTGCGGCCGGGATTGGCGGTTGGTTAGCACTCTCACTATCCGAGTGCTAACAGGCTGAGCCGATGGTAGCAGTCGGCGCCGGAGAGTGTCAACGGCGCCGCGCGCGCCCAACCGATGCGAATCGGCGGGCCCGGACCCACCGAGCCCGGCTGCTTAGACCACTGCCGGGCGACCTCGACGTGCGACTGCGTCGATCGTCACGGCCGCGAGAAGGACGACGCCGGTGATGATGTACTGCATGTCCGAGTTGACCGAGATCAGCGTCATCCCGTTCACGATCGACCCGATCACGAGGACCCCAAGGAGCGCAGCCCAGGCACTGCCGCGTCCACCGAACAAGCTCGTGCCGCCGATGACCGCGGATGCGATGGCGTACAAGAGGAGCGGGCCGCCGCCGGAAATCTGGTTGGCATTGAGGGCGCGTGAAGCCGCCATGATCCCGCCCCAGGCCGCGAAAGTGCCGCAGAGCACGAAGCACGCTATCCGCACACGAGCGACCGGGATGCCTGCTCGGCGAGCCGCCTCGACATTGCCACCGACGGCGAAGATCATCCGGCCGAACCGCGTCCGGCGCAGAACGTAGTCCGTCACGACGACGAGCCCGACCATGATGACCAGCGCCAGCGGCAGTCCGCGCTCTTGCAGGAGCCAGGCGATGGGGACCATGACCAGGACCGCAACGGCGGCGACTCTTACCACGAGCCCTTCGAGCGACCCCGTGCTCAGACCGGCCTGGCGGCGGGTTCGGTAGGTCCAGAAGCCCGTGAGAGCGAAGTAGCCGACGAAGACGGCACCGATGGCAAAGGCCTGGAGACCCTGGAAGTAGGTGAACGTGATGTCGAGGATGAAGGTATCGCGCAGATTGACGACGCCGCTCGACCCGAGCACCCACAACTGCACGCCTTGCCAGCCGATCAACCCGGCGAGTGTGACCACGAACGAGGGGATCCCGATCTTGGCAAACCAGAATCCCTGGAGAAGGCCGATGGCCGAGCCGGCGACGATGCCAAGGAAGATGGCGACCTCGGCTGGCAAACCGTAGTGGACGTTGAGAACGGCCATGATCGCTGCGCACAGGCCGCTGACGACGCCGACGGTCAGGTCGATTTCGCCGAGCAAGAGGATGAGCACGACCCCGATCGCGATGGTCCCCGTTGCCGCCATCTGGTTGGACAGGTCGACCATGTTCTCGGGCTTAAAGAAGATGAAATTCGAGGCCCAGCCGAAGATGCCCCAGATGAGCACCAGACCGATGACCACCGGCAGCTGACCGATGTCGCCGCGCGAGAGTCGGGTCGTGAGAGGCCCGAACGCTCGTGCCGCAGGACTCATCACGGGCGCGAACAGGCGCGCCATACGGCTCGTCACGGGTGCGAACAGGCTCAGGAGCCTCGAGTTCATTGCGCGCCCTCCCCTGCACTCGCGGTCGCGATCTGTTCGAGATCGGGGTTCACTGGCGCCGCCCCCGCGACGGCACCGGTCATCAGACCGACCATGAACTCCCGATCGGTCTTCGCGGCTTCATAAGTGCCGACGTACCGACCCAGTCGCAGGACCGTGATCCGGTCGGCTACCTCGTACACGTCGACCAGGTTGTGGCTGATGATCACGACGCCGTGGCCCTCTTCCTTCAGCCGCTTGACGAGGTCAAGCACTTCCTTGGTCTGGGCGACGCCCAGGGCGGCAGTCGGCTCGTCCAGGAGCACGACCTTGCTGTTCCACAGGACCGAGCGGGCGACCGCGACAGACTGCCGCTGCCCGCCCGAGAGCATCGCGATCTGAGTGCGAACGCTCGGAATCTTGACAGAGAGCCGCCGGAGCACTTCCAGAGCGCGTTTCTCCATCGACGACTCATCCATCGGGCCCAGCGGGCCCGGGACAGAGCCGGCTTCGCGGCCCAGATACAGGTTCGCGACCACGTCGAGGTTGTCGCACAGGGCAAGGTCCTGGTAGACAGTCGAGATCCCCAGCGCCCGCGAGTCGATCGGGTTGTGGATGTGAACCTCTTGGCCTTCGAAACGGATCGTCCCGGAATCGATCGGATGTATCCCGGCGATCGATTTGATCAGCGTTGACTTGCCCGCTCCGTTGTCCCCGACCAGGGCTACGACTTCACCGGCATAGACCTCGAAGCACACGTCGTAAAGGGCCTGTACGGCACCAAACGATTTGCTTATGCCGTCCATCTGGAGCAGTGGGATCCGCTCCGCCACTGCCATTCTCATCTCCTGAAGCTTGACTGGGCTTTGGTGGCGGGGAGTCGCTGCGACTCCCCGCCACCACTATTCACTCGGAACTAAGGGTGGTTACTTGACCCCAGCCGCCGTGCATTTCGCAGGAAGCGTGGGATCAACTTTCGCGTCGCAGATAGCGGCGACGGTGTTGAAACCATCGGCAATGATGGTGGCTTCAAGAGTCTTGGTGCCGTTGGACCCATCAAGGGTCACAGCCAGCGGGGTCAGCAGGATGGAGGGAATTGCCGCAGTGCCGTTGTTGACACCGGCGGCGCTGACCGCAGCCTGCAGATCGGCCGGGATGCTAGAGTCGCCCTTGACCAGGTTGCAAGCGAGCTCAGCGGCGGCTTCGGCCTGCGGCTTGATCGCCTTGTAGACGGTCATGTACTGCTGGCCGAGCACGATCCGCTGGAGCGCGTCGAGAGCGGCATCCTGGCCGGTCATCGGCTTGGTCGTGGGATCGATGCCCTTGGACTTTTCAGAGGCGAAGACGCCGGCGGCTCCACCGTCGTTGGCGACGTATACGCCGTCAAAGCCGGTCTTGCCGTACGTGGTGATGGCGCCATCCATGATGGTCTGGGCTTCGGACTGAAGCCAGTTGGCCATCGCGTCTTCCTTGACGATGGTGACCTTGCCGTCGAGGACCTTATGCGCACCCTGCTTGAACAGCGTGGCGTTGTTGTCCTTCGGCGAGCCGTTGATCCAAATCAGCTTCGGCATGGTCTTGCCGGCGGCCGTCAGCTTGGCCAGCAGAGCGGTGCCCTGCAGCTCGCCGACCTTCTCGTTGTCGAACGAGATGTACCAGTCCGGCTTGGAGTTCGGGGCGGTAATGAGGCGGTCGTAGCTGATGACCTTGACGCCCTTGGCAGCCGCGCTCGTCATGATCGCGGTGGCCGTCGCGCCGTTGACCGGATCGAGGACCAGGACCTTCGCGCCGGCGGTGATGGCAGATTCAGCCTGCTGCTGCTGGGTGGTGTCGCTTTCGGCGGCGTTGGCGTACGTCATCGTTACGCCGGGGCATGCGGTTGCGAACTTCGCGCTGAAGTCCGGCTTGTCCGCGGCTTCGTAGCGAGCCGTATGGTTCTCGGGGAGCAGCAGCGCGACGCTGCCGGTGGCTGCCGAGGCCGAGGTCGACGCCGAGGTCGACGCCGACGCGGAGGCGGATGTGGTCGTAGTTCCGCTGGCCGTTGCGTTAACGCTCGGAGACGGCGATGCGCCTGACGAGCAGCCCGCGACGATGGCCGCTACGGCGACAATCGAAGTGGCGAGTTTGGTTGCGTTAATCACTCCTCAACTCCTCTACAGTGAAACTGCCCGCCGCTGGCAACGTGCTCGGCCCATCTGGCCGAGCAATCCGGGGCGCGGATGCCGCGACGAGGGACTGCCCCTGGGAACTTCCCTTTAGCCTCACCTCCTTGGCTGAGCGGCCTGGCTTTGTATTCGCTCGACACCGGACGTCCGCCGAGGACGCCATCGGTCGGGATCGCCCCGAGCGGAATCGTCCGAAAGCGGCACGATCGTCGGGTCGTAGATAGTCGGAGCCAGGGCCAGCTCGGCCGCGCCGAGCAGAAGCGTGTTGGCTCCGAGAAGGGCGGTCGTCAGTTCGACCATGGCGCGTGGCGCCGGCATCGCCCGAGAGTCGAGCTCACGAACGACGGCCTCCCTGACGTAGGGGAAGATGCGCGCAAAGAGCCCACCCAGGGAAACCCTGGTCGGGTTGAAGACATTCACGAGACCGGCCAGTCCTATCCCGAGCCAGCGGCCGGATTCGGCCAGGGCTTCGAGAGCGACCTTGTCGCCGCGATCGGCCGCCGCGAGAAGGTCGGCCACGGCGATGGTGCCGCCGAGAGGATCCCGGCCCGACCGGCGAAGCAGGGCTTCCTCGCCCACTTCGGCCTCCCAGCAACCGCGGCTGCCGCAGTGGCAGAGATTGCCGTCGGGGTCCACGGTCAGATGTCCGACCTCGCCTGCATACCCGGCCGCCCCGCCCAGCGCCAGTCCGCCGATGACGAAACCGGCGCCGATGCCGCCTTCACCCCACAGACAGATGAAGTCGTCCGAGCCACGGCCCGACCCCCGCAAATGCTCGGCGGACGCGGCCAGATCGGCGTCGTTTCCGACGAACACCGGCAGATTCAAATCGTGGAAGCGCTCGCGAATCAGGTCGCCCATCGGCACGTCCCGCCAGCCGAGGTTTGGAGCGTGGTGGAGATGCCCGTCGTGGGCACGTACCGCCCCCGGCACCGACACTCCGATGGCCACGATGCGCGGCCCGTCAGCCGTTCGATCGAGGAGCGGCCTCACAAGCCCGTGAAGTTCGTCCACGATCTGAACGGGATCGCTGTTGGCGAGGGAGCGGTCACGCCTCGTGGAGTCGATCACCGCGCCTCCGAGCCCTATGACGGCCGCCCCGATCCAGTCGGTGGAGAGGTCCACGGCCAGCGCCCCGGGACCGTCTCGCCGCAATTCGACGACAGGCGAAGGCCGACCCGGTGCCTGCGGCAGACCTTTCGTCCGGCTCCGCTCCCAGACGAGCCCTCGCGCGGCGAGTTCCCCGATGAGGGACGCAACCGTGCTGCGGTTGAGTCGAAGCTCAGTCGCCAGCTCGGACCTTGATAGTGGACCGCTGAGGTGTAGTTCCAAGAGCATCCGGCTGAGATTGCGTTGCCGGATCTCGGTTTGGGCGACTCCACCTTCGGCGCGGATGACCATCGGCTCTCGTTCCCCGTTGGGCAGTTCTGGCGGAACGAATCAATTGATTGGGCGTGCAACAAAACAAACTCGTTTGGCGGAGCCTACAACAAATACCTGGAACCCGCCAACCCCCTGTTTCGCGTCCGAGCACCACCCGGCCGGGCTGAGCCGGTGGTCCGGCGCTGCCTAAACGAGGCGTTCAAACAGCTCGTTGCTCAGCAATCGTCCGCGCACGGTCAGGCGGACCCGGGGCATGCGATCGATCTCGACACGTTCGATGAGCCCGGAAGATTCGGCCCAATCCCTCGCCTCTGCGAATGGGGATTCGGCGGCCTGGGCGGCCGGGATGCCTCGGTCGAGGCGCAGAGCGAGGATCAGTCGCTCCCCGTTGGCAGTTGCGGCGTCGAGCCGTTCCGAGCCGCCTGGCGGCAGAACGGGGGAACCTTCGGGCGGAACGAGGGCCGCGACGTAGCGGTCGAGGCGGGCTGCGTTCCATCGCCTGACCGTTCCATCGAAGGCGTGGGCGCCGGGACCGATGGCCTCATAGGCCCGGCGCTCCCAGTAGGCGAGGTTGTGGCGACTCTCGTGACCGGGGCGCGCCCAGTTCGATATCTCGTAGCCGCGCCACCCGTCCGCAGCCAGGAGGTCGAACGCGAGCTGGTACTGATCGGCCGCCCGATCGTCGCTCTGCTCCCGGCGGGCCCGTTCGCGCCACTTGAGAGCGCCGGCGGTGGTCGGCAGATGGTCGCCACCCTCTCCCGTCAGACCCTCGGTGCCGGGGTCGTCGAGCGTCAGGGCGTACAGCGAGAGGTGATCCGGTTGCAGCGCGAGAGCCGCGCCGAGGGTCCGCTCCCAATTCGCGAGAGACTGGCCGGGCACGTCATACAGCAGGTCCAGGCTCAGGGACGCAAAGCCGGCCGCACGGGCGTCGGCCACGGCCGCCGCCACGTCTCCCGGGGAGTGGCGCCGTCCCAGGGTGCGGAGCTCGGCGCCATCGAAACTCTGCGCCCCGAGCGAGAGCCGGTTCACGCCGGCAGCGCGGAATGCGGCCAGATCGCCGCGCTCGTCCGGGCCCGGATTGGCCTCGAGCGTGACCTCAGCGTCGGGGACCAGGCCGAAGCGAGCCCGAACGTTGTCCAGCAACTCCGCCAGCCGCTCTCCGGGGATGAGCGAGGGCGTGCCGCCGCCGAAGAAGACGGACTGCAGCGGCGGGCGATCGGCTCCGAAGCGCGTATCCAGTGCGTCTGCCCGAAGCCCCAGCTCACGGGCGAGCGCCTCGTAAAACCGCCCGGTGTTCGACCGGGGGCCGCGGGCATCCGCGCCCGCGTACACAACGAAGTCGCAATATGGGCAGCGAGACACACAAAACGGCACGTGGACGTAGAGCGCGACCGGCGGCTCGGGTCGGTCGTCGTGGGACGCTGAGGTCCGCGGCGGGTCGGTCCGCGGCAGGTCGGTCTGGAACTCGCTCACGAGGTCGTCGTCAGATCGGCCCGTTCACTCGCCGGTGGCGCGCCGCGGCGATCGGCCGCGCCGGACCGAGACGGCCTGCTCCGACGGAACGCCGGCCCGACTCGGAACGATCGGAGCGTCGTCCTCGGCCAGGAACCACGGCAGCTCCGACGGCACCGCCGGCTCGGGCTGGAT
>CABEAA010000119.1_pt1 | contig 15450 bp, 9 predicted proteins | sample 3132281 | NCBI WGS metagenome assembly CABEAA01 (sample SAMEA5534341, study PRJEB31848) | metagenome | biome: tundra; feature: field; material: soil | place: USA | collected 2013-05 | depth 0.45 m
CGTCTTCGATCCCACCGACCAGCGCAGCCTTCGGCCCGTCGAGGAAGTGGTGCTGCTCCCCGCCAGCGAGTTCCTCTCGCCACGCGGCGGAGTAACCGAGATCGCCGCCCGGCTGGCCCGCCTTCCGGGGCGCCTGTCCGCCCGACTCCCCGATCGGCTGGCGCAGGACCTGGCGCGCTTCGAGGAGGGGATCCAGGCCGGCACCGGCGAGTTGGGCGCTCGCTCGGGCCACGTCCACGACATCGCCGCCTCGGCCCGCGCCCTCGAGACCGGCGACGCGGCCGAGGTGTGGGCCGCGGTGCTGTGCCCGGCTACGGGGCTGGACCACATTCCGCTCGGAACGCTCCTCGTCCTCGACGAGCCGGGCGACATCGCGGAATCGGCCGACTTCCTGTGGCGTCAGGCGCAGGAGCGCCGGACCGAGCTCGTGACCGGCGGCGATCTGCCCGAGCACTGGCCGGAGTCGTACCTGGGGCCGCGGGACTGGAAGACGCGCCTGCTTCGGGGCCGGACCCTCGAGCTGACCTGGGAGTCCGAGGCCGCGACGCCGACAGGTGGCGGGACGCCGATGGGCGATCTCTTCGGCTGGCGCGAACCGTCCCTCCCGCCGGCTCGAACCGAACGCCTGGCTCAGACGATCGCTGCGTGGACGGCCGAGGGCGATCGCGTCGTCCTTGCGTCCGATCAGGCGCCTCGCCTGGCCGACTTGCTGACCGAGCAGGACCTGCCGACTGCCGCGGTCGACCGCCTCGCCGATGCCCCCGCACCTGGCACGCGCACCCTCGTCGGCCGGAGCCTCAACGGTGGCTTCGCCGGCGGACCCGACGGGCTCGTGCTGGTCACCGACCGCGAGCTGTTCGGTTCCGTGCGCGTCCGCCGACCCAAGGCCCTCCGCCGGGTCGTGCCGCGGGACGTGCTGGAGCGGCTGACCAAAGGCGACCTCGTCGTCCACATCGACCACGGCATCGCCCGCTACGAGCGAATGCTCCGTCGGGGCGGGGCAGGGGAGGAGCGCGACTACCTCGAGTTGAGCTTCGCCGGCACCGACAAGATCTTCCTGCCGGTCGAGCAGATCAACCGCATCAGCCGCTATTCCGGCGGCGAGAACCCCTCGCTCTCCAAGCTCGGCGGCGCCGAGTGGCTGCGGACCAAACAGCGCGTCAAGCGCGCGGTCACCGACCTGGCCCGTGAGCTACTCGACATCTACGCCGCTCGTGCGGCGGCGCCCGGCTTCGCCTACCCGCCCGACACGCCGTGGCAGCAGGAGATGGAGGCCTCATTCCCTTACGAGGAAACTCTCGACCAGCTACGCGCCGCGGCCGAGGTCAAGCTCGACATGGAGGCCGGCCAGCCGATGGACCGTCTGGTCGTCGGCGATGTCGGCTACGGCAAGACCGAGGTCGCGCTGCGAGGCGCATTCAAGGCGATCCAGGGCGGCAAGCAAGTGGCGGTCCTGGTGCCGACGACGGTCCTGGCCGCGCAGCACTACGCCACGTTCGGGCAGCGTTTCGCCGCGTACCCGCTGACGGTTCGGCTCCTGTCGCGGTTCGTGGCGCACAAGGAGCAGGAGGCGACGATCGAAGGGCTCGCCGACGGTTCGGTCGATCTGGTCATCGGCACTCACCGGCTCCTCTCCAAGGACGTCCGGTTCCGCGACCTCGGCCTGGTCGTGGTCGACGAGGAGCAGCGCTTCGGCGTCGCAGCCAAGGAGCGGCTCAAGAAGCTGCGCCGCGAAGTGGACGTCCTGACGCTCTCCGCTACCCCGATCCCGCGCACGCTGAACCTGGCGCTCGCCGGCGTTCGCGACCTGTCGCTGATCGAGACGCCGCCCGAGGATCGATTGCCGATCCAGACGCGCGTGGCGGAGGCATCGGCCGGTCTGGTCCGCGACGCCATCCTGCGCGAGTTGGACCGTGGCGGGCAGGTCTTCTTCGTCCACAACCGGGTCGAGACGATCGAGGCCCAGGCCGAGCAACTCCGCCAGCTGCTGCCGGGCGTCCGGATCGCCGTTGGCCACGGCCAGATGCCGGAAGGCCAGCTCGAGAAGGTGATGCTCGCCTTCGCCGGCGGCGCGACCGAAGTCCTGGTCTGCACCACGATCATCGAGTCGGGCCTGGACATCCCGAACGCCAACACCATCGTCATCGATCGCGCCGACACCCTCGGCCTCGCCCAGCTCTACCAGCTGCGTGGCCGCGTGGGCCGGTCCAGCCGCCGCGCCTACGCCTACCTGCTCTACCGGCGCCGCGAGAAGCTCTCGGACGTGGCGCGGAAGCGGCTCCAGGCCATCTTCAACGCCTCGGAGCTGGGCGCCGGGTTCCAGATCGCACTCTCCGACCTGGAGATCCGCGGCGCCGGAAACATCCTCGGAGCCGAGCAGCACGGCCACGTTGCCGCCGTCGGGTTCGACCTGTACACCCGGCTGCTGGCCGAGGCCGTCGAAGAGCAGAAGGCCGAGTTCGAAGGCAGGCAGCCCGTGGTCGAACGCCCCGGCGCAACGGTCGATCTGCCGGTGGACGCCCACCTGCCCGACTCGTATGTCGCCGAAACCGCCCAGAAGCTCGAGCTATATCGCCGTCTCGGGCGGGTCCGAACGGCCGGCGAGCTGGCCGCGTTCCGCCAGGAGCTGGCAGATCGCTACGGTCCGCCGCCCCAGCCGGTCCTGCGCCTGCTCGAGGTCGTGGACCTGCGCATGACCGCCGAGGCCGCCGGCATCGCCTCCATTTCGCGAGAAGAAGGCGATCTCGTGGTTCGCTTCGGGACGCTTTCCCGGGCGGCCGCGATGCGCGTCCTCGCCCCGATGGGCCGCGACGTGGTCCGCTTCGGAACCAGCCAGGCCCGCGTCCGTTTGCCCCGCGATCCGGCCCGAGCCTGGGGCCTTGCCCAGTCGATCGTGGCGCGCCTGCTGCCGGCCGCCGAAGAACAGCGCGCCCTGCGCGAGCGTGCCGCCGCGGCCCAGCTGCCGGACCCACAGAGGACGGGCTAATCCGTTGAGTGGGCTCGTCCGGCCTATCGCGGGACCCTGGCGTACCCTGTCGCCGGTTTGCGGAGTGTGGGAGCATGCAGGTCGGGACACGGGAGCCAGAGGCCCGGGTCCAGTCACGGGTGGCCGGTTCGTTCCGTCGCATCCCGCGTCTATGGTCGTTGCCGGGAAGGGCTGGGATGCAGTCAACGGGTAAGAAAGCGCGAGGGTCGGGGGCGGGGGAGAAAGACAACTTCCGCCCGGACATCGAGGGATTGCGAGGCATCGCCGTTCTGCTCGTCGTGCTCTATCACGCCGGGACGCTCTCCAACTCGAGCCTGCAGATCCCCGGCGGCTTCGTCGGCGTCGACCTCTTCTTCGTCATCTCCGGGTTCCTGATCACGGGATTGCTGATCCGCGAGCGCGAACGAACAGGCAAGGTGAGCTTCTCCCGGTTCTACGCCCGGCGCGTGCGGCGGATCCTGCCTGCCGCTGCGGTCGTCCTGCTGGTCACGATCCCGATCGCCTACAAGCTGGTCGCCCTGAGCGGCAAGTCGGCGGTGATGGAGGACGGCGCGGCATCCGCCCTTTCCATCGCCAACATTCGTTTCGCCATGACGACCGACTACTTCAACCCGACCAACAACAGCTTCTCGCCGTTCCTGCATTTCTGGTCGCTCGGAGTCGAGGAGCAGTTCTACTTCGTCTGGCCCGCGCTGCTCGCGCTGGTGGCCTGGCGCCGGCCCCGACTCGGGGCTGCCGTGGCGCTGGCCGTCGTCGCGGTCGCCTCGTTCGCGGCGAGCGTAATCGTCACCCAGAGCACGCCGGCTACCGCCTTCTACATGCTTCCGACCCGGGCCTGGCAGCTTGCCGCCGGCGGTCTCCTGGCCCTCGGCGTCGGGTCGCTGGCGCGGCGCCCGCAGGCCATCCGTTCCGCCGTCGGGCTGGCGCTTTCGATCGGGGGCTGGGTCGCGCTTGCGGCCCTGGGCTGGATCGCTCTGACGCTCGATTCGAAGACCGTGCCGTACCCGGGAACAGCGGCGCTGATACCCACGATCGCCGGAGTCGTGCTCATCGCCGCGGGTGCCGAGCACGCGGGTCCGGGTGCCCTGCTCAGGCTGATGCCGGTCCGGTTCCTCGGCAAGATCAGTTACTCGCTGTACCTGTGGCACTGGCCGATCCTGATCCTGGGCGGCTTGTACCTGAGCGGGCCGCTCGACCAATCCCTCTCTCCGCTCCAGGCCCTGGCCCTGGCAGGTTTCTCGATCCCGGTGGCCACGGTGAGCTGGGGGCTGGTCGAAGAGCCGTTCAGGCGAGGTCAGATCCCTTTGCCGCGCCCGAGCCGGGTCGTGGCCGCGGGAGTTGCGGTGATGCTGGCCGTTGCGCTTATCGGGACCAACTTCGACTGGCAAGCTCAGACCGCGCTGGCGAACATCGGCGGTGGTGACGGCGTCGCCGCGGCCGATCCGACGCCCACGCCCAGCGCCGCGGGACCCACGCCGACCCGAACGGCTTCCCCGGTTCCGCCCACGCTGGCGCCGAACCAAACCGCTTCCCCGGCTCCGGGCATGACCCCGGCGCTCACCCCGGGCAATGCCTCCGGGACGACGGGTTACGCGCTGAACAGCGCCACCAGGCCGACCCTCGCCAACGCGCCGACGGACAAAGAAGCGACCTGGCTGAACAACTGCCTCGGGTGGGACGCGACCACGATCCCGTCGACGTCGAGCAAATGCGTGTATGGCGATCCCAACGGGACGTTCACGGTTGCGCTGGTCGGGGACTCTCACGCCTCGGCGCTGTTCCCCGCGGTCGAGGCCATGGCCAAGGCGCACGGCTGGCGCCTGATTGAATTCCTCAAGATCTCGTGCCAGTTCATCGACATGCGCATCACGGACCCGAATCTCAACCGCGAGTACACCGAATGCGCCACCTGGAACGCGAACGTGATCGCTCGGCTGCGCGCCGCCCCGCCGGACCTGGTGCTCGTTTCCGGTAGCCGCTGGATCTACGCCGTCGATTCCACGCAGGCAAACGCCCAGTACGAGGGCAACGCCCTGGCCCGGATGATCGAGCAGATCCCCAGCAGCAGCCGGGTGGCCATCATCCAGGACCCGCCGCTGCCCAGCCTCGACGTGCCCAAGTGCCTCTCCGAGAACCCGACCGACTATCGCCGCTGCGCCTATTCGCAGAAAGTCGGGTTCGGCTCGTACATGGGCGTGCGCGAAACGACGGCCTCGAAGGCGACCGGGGCGCCGGTGATCAACCTGACCGCGGACATCTGCCCCGGGACGGCCGCCTGCCCGGTGGTGATCGACAACATGATCGTCTGGCGCGACCCGCACCACCTCACGGCCACCTTCTCCTGGTCGCTGGGCCCCGCTCTCGATGCCAAAGTCGTCGCCATCTTGACGGGCTAGGCAACTCCGAGCTCGTCGGTCGCGCCGGCACCCTGACCAATTCGTCGCAGAATCGGCCGAGCCACTCTCACGCTGCGGTAGACTTCGCCTGCCGTAACCAGCCGCCGCCTTCCGGGAGGACGCCTCACCCATGTCAGCCGAGGAACTACGCGCCAAGATCCGCGAGATCCCCGACTTCCCCAAGCCGGGCATCCTCTTCTACGACATCACGACTTTGCTCAAGGATGCCAGCGCCTACCATGAGGCGATCGACCTCATGCTGGAGCCCTACCGGGACGCGAAGGTCGACCTCGTAGTCGGGATGGAGTCGCGGGGTTTCATCTTCAGCGGGCCGATCGCCTACAAGCTCGACGCCGGGATCGTCCCCGTCCGGAAGCTCGGCAAGCTGCCTGCCGAAACCGTCTCCGTGGAATACGCGCTGGAGTACGGATCGAACACGCTCGAGATCCACAAAGACGCCATCGCGCCCGGCAAGCGGGTCCTGATCGTTGACGATCTGCTCGCGACCGGAGGCACGGTTCGTGGCACCATCGAGCTCGTCGAGCGACTCCGGGGCGAGATCGTCGGCCTCGCGTTTCTGGTGGAGCTGCTAGCCCTCAAGGGTCGCGATCGTCTCCAGAACTACAACACGACAAGCGTCATCCGGTACTGACCCACGGAATTGGTGAGTTGAACCCTTCGGGCCGCCGCGTCGCACCACCACCGCCGAACGGGAGTTGCTCGTGACGACCGGTGCAGTCGCGAGGCGCGATCGAGGCTCGATCGTCGCGAGCGAGACCGGCGATCGGACGATGCTGCGGGCCTTCCTCGAGACCGACCGCCTCTACGCCGCGTACGCCCTGTGCGACCTCGACGACCGCGAGTTCCAGCGGACGCGGTGGGGAGTGGCGCTCGCCACTGGGGACCCGATTGCCGTCGTCCTTCAGTACGCGGGCTACTCGCCGCAGCCGATCTTCGTCATGGGCCAGAACGCCGGCATCAAAGCCATCCTGCAGTCCGTGATCAGGCCCCGGACGGCGTTCCTGGCCGCCCGGCCCGAGCATCTCCCGGCGCTCTCCGATTCCTATCGCGTAGATTCCGGGCCCGAGATGATGAGGATGTGGACCGACCGCGCCCACTTCCACCCGTTCCCGGCCGACGTGCAGAGGCTGCTGCCAGTCGAGATCGGCGAGCTCAACCGGTTGTATCAGCTCGGGTTCGCCTCATGGCTGCCCGCCAGCGCCATCGCGGACGGGCTGTACTATGGCATCCGAGTCGGCGGCAGGCTGGTCTCCGCGGCCGGCACCCACGTCATCAGCCCGGAGGGCCGCCTTGCGGTCGTCGGCAACGTTATGACACACTCCGACTTCCGCGGCCGAGGCTACGCAACTGCGGTGACGGGTGCCGTAACCGCAGAGTTGCTGCGCTTCTGCGACGAAGTGGTTCTCAACGTCAGGGCCGACAACCCGCCGGCTCTGGCCGCCTATCGGCGTCTCGGCTTCATGATCCATACCACCTTCGAAGAGCGACTGATCCATCGCAGCGAACCAGTTTGGAGCGGCTGGACGGGCACATTCCGCCGCGTCTTCGCGTCCCGCAAGGAGTCCTGATCACGATGACGAGCACTGTTCGAGGCGACGCGACGGTATCGACGCGCCAGCTTCCCGCCCATGACGTAGCCGACCTCGCACTCGCCGCAGAGGGCGTCCGCCGGATCGAGTGGGCCGAGCGGGAGATGCCGGTCCTGCGACTGATACGCCAGCGCTTCGAGGAAGAGCGGCCACTGGCCGGCTTCCGCATTGCTGCATGCCTGCACGTCACCACCGAGACCGCGAACCTGGTTCGGACCCTCAAGGCCGGCGGCGCGGAAGTGGTGCTGTGCGCCTCCAACCCGCTCTCCACCCAGGACGAGACCGCCGCAGCCCTGGTCGCGGAATACGGCATCTCGACCTACGCCCGGCATGGCGCCGATCGCGACATGTACTACAAGCACCTCAACGCGGCCGCCGACATTCGCCCGCACATGACGATGGACGACGGCTGCGACCTGGTCACGCTCATCCACCAGGAGCGACGCGACCAGTTGGCCGAGATCGTGGCGGGCACCGAGGAGACGACGACGGGCGTCATCCGCCTCAAGGCGATGGCCGCCGACAACGCCCTCGGCTACCCCGTCGTGGCCGTGAACGAGGCGTTGACCAAGCATCTCTTCGACAACCGCTACGGCACTGGCCAGTCCACCGTGGACGGAGTCATCCGGGCCACGAACCTGCTCATTGCGGGCCGGCACGTCGTGGTTGCCGGCTACGGCTGGTGCGGCAAGGGCATTGCATCGCGCTTCCGCGGCATGGGCGCGCAGGTGGCCGTCGTCGAGGTCGATCATGTCCGCGCCCTCGAAGCGCTGATGGACGGCAACCTCGTCATGACGATCGGCGATGCGGCTTCCTGGGGCGACATCTTCGTCACCGCCACGGGCGACATCCACGTCATCCGGGCCGAGCATTTCAAGCTCATGCGCGACGGCGCGATCATGGCCAACTCGGGTCACTTCGACGTCGAGATCGACATCCCGGCCTTGCGCGAGCTGGCGGGCGACAATGTCCGCGAAGTCCGCGAAAACGTGGTCGAGTACGTCGTGAACGGCCAGCGTCTCCACGTTCTCGCGGAGGGCCGTCTGGTCAACCTCAGCTGCGCGGCGGGCCACCCGGCGTCGGTGATGGACATGAGTTTCGCCAACCAGGCGCTCGCCGGCGAATACCTGGCCAAGAACCACGGGGATCTCGCCAAGGGCGTGTACGACGTGCCCACGGAGATCGACGTCGAGGTCGCCAAGCTCAAGCTTGCCGCCCTGGACATCGTGCTCGATCCGCTGACGCCGGAGCAGGTCGAATACCTCCGCTCATGGCAGCACGGCACCTGAGGGTGAGTGGTCACTCGATGGTCACCTCGCGGGCCGTCCAGGCCTTCGTTGTCGCCTCTGCTCCTCGCTCACGCACCTTCAGGTGCGCTCGCTCCGGTGCTCGGTTCCGCCTCGGCCTGAACGGGCGGCTCGGCGACTTGCAGGCTCGCGGGCGGCGCATCGCGTCGTTGTCGCCTGCGCTCCTCGGCTCCGCTTAGCGCTTCGCTCGCCGGAGCGGCGACTTGCAGGCTCGCGGGCGGCGCATCGCGTCGTTGTTGCCTGCGGTCCTCGCTCACGCACCTTTGGGTGCGCTCGCTACGGGGCTCGCGCCCGCTTCGAGCTGTACCGCCGGCTCGGCGACCACGGCTCTGGGGCCGGCTCAGCGGGCGATCGGTCTCGCCCCGGTGCGCGTGCAGAGATACACGTCCGACCAGCGGGTCCCGTATTGAGTCAGAACCGCGTCAAGGCCGCGCGTCCGCGAGTACAGATCCGCCGCGGGCCCCCTCCCGACGTCGATGTTGTGCGTGGGCAGATACAGATCCGACCGGGGTCTACCAAACGCTCGGGCGAGATGTCCGACATGTATGTCCGGACGCGCATCCCGATCCGCGTCTGGGGCTCCAGGGCGAGGTTGCACTCCCCCGACCCGCGGGAACGACCTAGCGGCGACGGAACCGGGCGTGGCCCGAGGGTGGCGCTCCGCCTCGGCCTGGACGGCCGGCCGGTTCGGCGGGCGGCCGGGCCGGCCGGTTCGGCGGTCGGCCTGCACCGCCGGCTCGGCGCGGGCGCCGTGTTACTCTTGGCCGTGCCAGTCGGATTGGGCCTGCACCCGCTGCCTACGCAGCGCCGGTGGTACGGCCACAAGGAGAACGATGACCAGCTTCCTCGAAGACCCGCAGTACCTTTTCACGTCCGAATCGGTGACCGAGGGTCACCCGGACAAGATGTGCGACCAGATCTCCGACGCGATTCTGGACGCCATCATCGCCGACGATCCGATGGCCCGCGTTGCCTGCGAGACGGCGACCACCACCGGACTGGTCATGGTGCTCGGTGAGATCACGACCTCGACCTATGTCGACTTCCAGTCGATCGTGCGCGACACCGTTCGCGACATCGGCTACACCAATGCCGAGTACGGCTTCGACTATCAGACCTGCGGGACGATGGTCAGCGTCGTGGAGCAGTCCCCGGACATCGCCATGGGCGTCGACGAAGCGATGGAGGTCCGCGGCGACGGAAGCGAGCCTTCGGCGAGGCACGAGCTGGGCGCCGGCGACCAGGGGATGATGATCGGCTTCGCCTGCACGGAGACCCCGGAGCTCATGCCGCTGCCGATCGCGCTGGCCCACCGGCTGGCCCGGCGGCTCGCCGAGGTCCGCAAGAGCGGCCGCCTGCCCTACCTTCGACCCGACGGCAAGTCTCAGGTCACCATCGAATATGAGCGCGGCGTACCCAAGCTGGTTCGCAACGTCGTCATCGCCGCGCAACACGACCCCGACGTCCGGATCGAGCGCTTGCGTTCAGACATCATCGAATCGGTGATCATGCCCACGATCCCGCTGGAGCTGCGGGCCAAGGACCCGATCATGCACATCAACGCCACCGGTCGATTCGTCATCGGCGGCCCCATGGGCGACGCCGGCCTTACCGGCCGCAAGATCATCGTCGACACGTACGGTGGCATGGCTCGTCACGGCGGCGGGGCCTTCTCCGGCAAGGACCCGACGAAAGTGGACCGCTCCGCTAGCTACGCGGCTCGCTGGGTCGCCAAGAACGTGGTTGCGGCCGGCCTGGCAGATCGATTCGAGATCGAGATCGCGTACACAATCGGCATCGCCCACCCCGAGTCGGTGTCGATCGAGACCTTCGGAACCGGGCGCGTGCCCGACGAGAAGATCCTGGCCGCCATCGACAGGCACTTCGACCTGCGCCCCGCGCGCATCATCGACGCGCTGGATCTTCGCCGGCCGATCTACCGGCAGACCGCGGCGTACGGCCACTTCGGCCGGACCGACGGCGACTTCCCGTGGGAACGAACCGGCAAGGCCGCAGCGCTGGCCGCAGAGTGCGGCGTGGCGGTCCCCAGCCCGACTGCCGCGTCCTAGCGCTACGGTGTACGCGGTCATCCTGGCTGGCGGAGGTGGGACGCGGCTTTGGCCGCTCAGCACGCCCGAATGCCCCAAGCCGTTCCTGCGGCTGCTGGGCGACGAGAGCCTGATCCAGCGCACCGTGGCGCGGCTCGCGCCCTTCATCGGCCCCGAGGATGTCTTCGTGGTGACCGATCGGCGCTACCTCCCGCTCGTGGCCGATCAGCTGCCGGCAGTTCCCGCCGCGAACCTGATCGGCGAGCCGATGGGCCGGAATACGGCGGCGGCGGTGGCGCTGGCCGCGGAAGCGATCGCGAGGCCGGACGGGGAAACGATGCTCGTACTGCCCGCGGACAGCCACATCGCCGATGAGGCCGGGTTCCGTGAAGCTCTCGCGGCTGCCGAGGAAGTGTCCCGAAGCGGCGTCCTGGTGACGCTGGGCGTCACGCCGGATCGGCCCGAAACAGGTTACGGCTACGTCCTTGCCCTGCCGCCCGCCCGTCAGGTACGCGGCCGCCCGACGTTCGCCGTCGACCGTTTCGTGGAGAAGCCGACGGTCGAGCGGGCGCAGGAGCTGCTGTCGACGGGCTTGGCCAGCTGGAACGCCGGCATCTTCGCGTGGACTCGAGCGGCCATTCGGGACCAGCTCTCGCGGCACGCGCCCGACATCGTGGGTCCGATCCGGGTGATCGCGGCCGACCTGGACGCGGCCGACCTGGACGCGGCCACCGACCTGGACAGCGCCTATGCCTCGCTGCGCGCGACCTCGATCGACTACGCGGTGATGGAGCCGGCCTCGCTCGAGGGCGCTGTGGCTGTGGTGCCAATCGACGTGGGCTGGAGCGACCTGGGCAGCTGGGCCGCTCTCCGCGACGTTTGGGTCGCCGCCGCGGCCGCCAGCGCACGTTCCGATACCCTTTCAGGTAGCGAAGGCTTCGGCAATCGCCGCGACATCGGCTCCCATGGGAGCCTGGTCCTGGCGGGCGGCCGCTTCGTGGCGACGATAGGCCTTCGCGACGTAATCGTGGTCGACACCCCCGACGCGCTGCTCGTTTGCGCCGCGGATCGGTCCCAAGACGTTCGTCAGATTGCCGAGGAGTTCGCTAGAGGCAAGGCCGGTTCAACCGGTTCGAGTACCGCCCCTGCCAGCTCGCGCGGCGTCCCAGAGGAAGGCGCATGACGACAAATCCATCGCCGTCGCAAGACGTGCCGGCCGCGCCGGATCAGCCGACGCAGATCCTGTTCGGCACCGACGGCTGGCGCGCCAAGGTCGCCGACGAGTTCACGTTCCAGAATGTCCGCCGCTGCGCCGATGCCGTGGCCGAGTATGTCGTCGGCCGAGGCGAGCAATCCAAGGGCGTGGTGATCGCCTACGATCGGCGCTTCGCGAGCGAGCACTTCGCGGCTGCGGCGGCGGAAGTGCTGCTGGCCCACGATATCCACGTCGCTCTGGCGGCGGGGGCCGTGCCGACTCAGATGTCCTCGTTCGAGGTCGTCCAGCGTGGCGCCGCCGCGGGCATCGTCATCACCGCCAGCCACAACCCCTGGACCGACAACGGCTTCAAGGTCAAGTCGCCTACGGGAGCCGCGGCGAGCCCGGAGATGCTCCACGTCATCGAGGCGAATCTGGCGACCAACGGCCTCGCCGCCATCCCGCGGCGTCCCCTGGCCGACGCCGAAGCGGCCGGCATGGTCGAGCGGTTCGACCCGTTCGCCGGCTATCAGCGGTTCATCCGTCGCAACCTCGACCTGGACCGCCTGAAGGCCGCGGACCTCGACGTGCTGGTGGACCCGTTGTACGGCTCGGGAGCCGGCTGGATGGGCAGCTTGCTGGCGGAAGGCCGCATCCGCGTCCACGAGATCCACTCGGAGCGGAACCCGTATTTCGGCGGCGTGAACCCCGAGCCCATCGTGCCCAACGTGAACGAAGCGCTGGCGACACTGACCGCTGGCGGCTACGACCTCGGCCTGCTGCTCGACGGCGACGCGGACCGCTCCGGCATGGCCGACGAGCGCGGCGTTTTCGTCACCACGCTCCAGATCTACGCCCTGCTCATGTACTACCTCGTCGAGCATCGCGGTCTTCGGCAGCCCGTCGTCAAGACCGTCAACGAAACCTCGATGGCGGAGCGGCTGGGCAAGCTGTACGGCGTGGAGGTCTACGAGACGGCGGTCGGGTTCAAGTACGTCGGGCCCAAGATGATCGAAACCGGGGCGATGATGGGCGGGGAGGAGTCCGGCGGCTTCGGCTTCGGCATGCACCTCCCCGAACGCGACGGCATCTTCACCGACCTGATGCTGCTCGACCTGTTCCTGTGCGAGAAGGAAGCGGGCCGGTGGCCTGTTTCCAAGGCGATCGCCCACCTGCACGAGATCGCCGGACCGTCGAGCTACCGTCGCATCGACGTTCACGTCGATCGAGCTATATACCCTGGCCTCAAGGCCAAGCTGCTGGTCGAACTGCCCGAACGGGCGCCCACCGAGTTGGCAGGCCACCCAGTCGTACGAACGCAGACGCTCACCACAAACGACGGCTTCAAGTTCTTCGCCGACGACGGCTCGTGGCTGCTGGTTCGCTTCAGCGGGACCGAGCCGCTGGTGCGCGTCTACACGGAGGCGGCCTCCCAGGCCGCGGTGGACGAGATAGTGGCAGCGGGGGAGAAGCTCGTTCGGGAAGCTTAGCGACGTCATCTGGAACGGCCGTTCGTAGCGTCCGTTCCGGCGCGCGGCACCCGCACGCCGCGACCCTCTCCTGGCGGTCGGATCAGGTCCCGCACGGCGCGCAACCGCCTCGCGGGGGAGCGGCGCGTCCGGCCCTGACCCGGTCCGCGGGCAATTCCAAGGTCGGCAAAGGAATGGCTCCGCTCATCGGCTCGCAGCTGTACAGTGACCTAGAGCCGGCTTCGGCAGTGCGTTCGAAGTCGTGCGACTTACCTCTTCGAGCAGGCCAGGGCGACGGAGGGTTCTATTCGATGAACAGTTCTCTGATCGGGAAGGTCGAGAAGGCGAACCGCTATTCCCGCGAGCTGGATCGGATCACATTCGAGCAGCTCGCGGTGACGTTTAAGGGTGACAACGACACCCATACGGTGCGTCTCGACGGCGGAGCCTGGCACTGCACGTGCCACTTCTTCGACAGTTGGGGATCTTGCGTCCACGTACTCGCCCTGCAGAAGATCCTCGGCGTCATGCTCCCAGAGAACGCCCAAGTCTCGATCTTCACCGCCCAGCCGACCGTCCCGGCGTAAATCCTCGGGCGGCTGCGTTACCGTCGCAGTCCAAGCTCTTCAAGTTCGATAGGGGACTGCCAGTGAAACGCACCCGCTTTTCCAGCTTGCTCGGCTGCGCCGCGATCGTCGTCTTGGCGGTCGGCGCTTGCGGCTCCACAAACCCGACGGCCCCGAATTCGCTCCCGCCGCTGACTGGCACAGCGAGTGCGACCGTGGCGTCGTCAGCTACGACCCCGGCCGGGTCAGCATCGAGCGAACCGTCGGCGTCCGGCTCCGCCACTTCGGAAGCCACGCCCGAAGCCACGCCTGAAGCCACGCCCGAAGCCTCGGGAGGCTCTCCGGGAGCGAGCGCGAGCGGCTTGGGCGCAGCGTGCGCCGGCAGCGGAGACAACCAGACCTTCTTCGTCTCGGCCGCGGACGGGCTGCCGTTCGACATTTACTGCCCCGTGCTGCCGGCGACCTGGTACGTGGACACGAGCGGCGGCGGTGGCATGTGGCGAGGCGGCACTGACCAGTGGCTCCAGATCTCCTACAAGGGCCCCGGCGGCGCCAAGATCTCACTCCAGGAAGGGGCCTTCTGCACCGGCGGCCTCAGCCTCTGCTCGGCGCACGAGTCCGTGATCGGGACGGCTTCGTTCGGCGATCTGTCGGGGTCGCTGGATGCCCTCGGGCCGGCCGCGAGCGACGGCTACGCGATCTACATCGGGCCCGGAACCAGAAAGGGCTACACGATCACCGGGACGGGACTGTCCCAGGACGCGTTCAAGGCAATCGCCGCGGGACTCATCAAGGTCGCGAAGTCCTGACCCGGGACGCCTGACGTCAGGCTGGGTTCTTGGCCCCGCCACGAGTCGAGTTTGTCTCCGCCGCCGCGGGGGCTGAAGGCAACGTCGATTCTGCGAGAGTGGGGCGGCCGCTGGATCCGGCGGCGCCTTGCACTGGCGGCCCGGGATTCGTGACGGGGTCGCTCGCTACCTTTCGAGCCGTCCGGCTGCGTCGCTTCACGGCGGGCGCGACCGGGAGCTGTTCCAGCTCTTGGTCCTCCCCTGCCTGAGGCAGCCTGGGAACACGGATCGGCCGGCCTTCGCGTTCCTCCACCACGCGGGCCGCGCGGTCGGTGACCGTGCCTCCGTCGATGCGGCGGTGGCCCAGGTAGTAGAAGAAGAACGAGGCGATGACGGCCGCGATCGGGATCCCGAAAATAGCTCCGGGGATGCCCGCCAGCTTGGATCCGATCATGACGGAGCCAAGCACGACGACGGGATGGAGGCCGACGGCCTCCGACATCAGGCGCGGCTGGATGATGTTCATGAGGACGAACCAGCCGGCGATCATGATCGCCAGGGCGAAGAAGGCCGCGTCGGGCTTGAAGAAGATGGCGACGAGCACCGGCGGCGCCCACGAGATGAACGGCCCGAAGAACGGGATCGCTTGCAGGACGCCCGAAGTGACGGCCGTCACCGGCATGTACGGCACGCCCAGGATCGTGCTGGCCACCATGGAGATGACCCCGTACATGAGCCCCATCATCGCTTGGCCGCGCAGGAAGCCGCCGAAGGATCGGGCGACGCTGTGCTCCAGTAGCTGTGCCTCGTCGGTGTAAGCGGGCGGCACGAGACGGAAGAGGAAGCTGACGATGCGATCCCGATCGACGGCCATGTAGAGCGACAGGAAGAAGATGAAGAGCAGGTTGCCGAAGATGCCGAGGCTCGCGACGGCTATGTCGCCCAACGGCTTGAGCAGGTCATTCGCGCCGTTCTTGATGTTTGCCAGGAGCTGCGTGACCTGCTCGTAGAGGCTGATCTGGCTGCCGCCGACGGAATTGAGCCAGTCCTGCCCCGGCTGGAGTTTGGTACGCAGGGCATCGCCC
>CABEAA010000120.1_pt1 | contig 15297 bp, 16 predicted proteins | sample 3132281 | NCBI WGS metagenome assembly CABEAA01 (sample SAMEA5534341, study PRJEB31848) | metagenome | biome: tundra; feature: field; material: soil | place: USA | collected 2013-05 | depth 0.45 m
GATCATGAGCCGGCCTCCTCGACCAATCGAACGGGAAGACCCGCCTCGGCCATCGCCGCCTTGACGGCAGCGATCGAGTGCATTCGGCGGTGGAATATGGAAGCGGCCAGGATCGCGTCGGCGCCGCCGTCGCGAACCGCGGCCACGAAATCGTCGGGGCCCGCCGCGCCACCCGAGGCGATCACCGGCACGCGGACTCGCGACGAGATGGCTCGCAGGAGTTCCGTGTCGAAGCCGCTGCGCGTCCCATCGCGGTCCATCGACGTGACGAGCAGCTCACCGGCGCCGAGTTCGACGGCGCGCACGGCCCACGCCACGGCCTCGAGATCCGTCGTCTGGCGGCCGCCGTGAGTGACGACTTCCCACGTTTGCGGCGCGCCCTCCGTCGCGGGGAGCCGCCGCGCGTCGATGGCGCAAACGACCGCCTGGCTGCCGAATTTGCGGGCACATCGCGTCAGGAGGTCCGGGTCGGCCACGGCGGCCGTATTGAAGCTCACCTTGTCGGCTCCGGCGCGCAGCACGTCGCGCATCTCGGTCACGGTCCGGACGCCTCCTCCGACGGTGAGCGGCACGAACGCGCGACTCGCGGTCCGGCGAACGACTTCGAGCATCGTCCCGCGGCCTTCCGGCGCCGCGGTGATGTCGAGGAAGACGATCTCGTCGGCACCCTCGCGGGCATAGCGCTCCGCCAGCTCGGCCGGATCGCCCTCGTCGGTCAGGTCTACGAACTTCGTGCCCTTGACGACGCGGCCGTTGGCGACGTCCAGGCAAGGGATTACGCGGCGGGCGAGCATCAGGCTGGGCCCCCGGCCACCAAACCCACGAAGTTGCGGAGCAGCCGCCGGCCTGCCTCGGCCGACTTCTCGGGGTGGAATTGCAGGCCGTAGAGAGAGCCCGAGGCCACCGCGCTCACGAAAGGGCGACCGTGGGTGGTTCGAGCCACGACGACGCCCTCATCGGCGGGCACGGGCACGAAAGAGTGGACGAAGTAGAAGTACGAACCATCGGCGATGCCATCGAATAGGGGGTGCGGCTTGACCGACTCGACGGAGTTCCAGCCGATGTGCGGCAGCGTCGGCGCATCCTCTAGGAGTATGGTGCGGCCCGCAAGCAGACCGAGCGTTGGCGAGTCGCCGCTATCGCCTTCGTCGCTCGCGTCGAACAGGAGCTGGAACCCAAGGCAGATCCCGAGACACGGCCGGGCCGCCCGAACCCAATCGCGCAGTGGCTCGAGCAATCCCTGCTCCCGCAGGTGGACCATCGCCGGGGCCGCGGCACCCACGCCCGGCACGACGAGCGCGTCGGCGCCGATCAGGTCGGACGGACCGGCAGCTACGACGGCGTCTGCCCCGGCCGCGACCAGCGCCTGGCTGATGCTGACCATGTTGGCCGCACCGTAGTCGAGAATCGCGATCCGGAGGCGCCCGCCGGGGTTGCCCATCAGCCCAGCGTTCCCTTCGTCGAGGCGGCTCCGGTCCGCCGTGGATCGACCGTGCAGGCGACGCGCATGGCCCGGCCGAACGACTTGAAGGCAGCCTCGGCCAGGTGGTGGTCGTTGCGGCCCCAGCCGCGAACGTTCAGCGTAACGCCACCGGCGCGGGCGATCGACTCGAAGACGTGGTCGATCAGCTGGAGCGGCATCTTGCCGGCCTTCTTGCCGCGGAACGGCAGAGTCACGACGGCATACGGCCGTCCGCCCACGTCCACGACGGCCGTGGCCACGGATTCGTCCATCGGAACGGCCGCGTCGCCGAAACGCTCGATCCCGGAACGATCGCCGAGCGCCTGCGCGAACGCCGCGCCCAGCACAAGCGCAACGTCCTCCACCGTGTGGTGCTCGTCCACGACGAGATCGCCCGTCGCAGCGACTTCGAGGTCGAAGAGTCCGTGGTGGGCGAACGCGTCGAGCAGGTGGTCGAAGAAGCCAACGCCGGTCGCGATCTTCGTCTCGCCCGTGCCGTCGAGCTTCAGGGTCAGCGTGATCTGAGTCTCGCGCGTGGATCGAGTTACGGTCGCCCAGCGGTCGCCGGACGCGACGACGGTGCCGATCTGGCTGGTCATGCGGGTATCTCCCTGGCGGCGGCGATGAGGCGGTCGTTCTCTTCGACCGATCGAACAGTGAGGCGAAGGCAATCGGCCAGCGGATGGTCGGCGCCGAACGTGCGCGGCACGAGCCCGACCTGGAGCAGGGCTTCGGCGACCGAGGTCGCCACGGCCGGGTCGCCGAAGCGGAACAGCACGAAGTTGGCCTGCGAGGGATAGGGCCGCCAGCCAAGCGTCGTGAGCTCGTTCGCAAGCCGCGAGCGCTCCGACGTGACCCGGGCTACGTTGGCCGCGGCGAGTTCCGGGCGGCGGAGGGCAGCCGTCGCGAGCGCGGCAGAGACGGTCCCGACAGACGCCGGCGCGCGGTAGGAGAGGATCGGGCCGAGCGTTTCCGGACGCGCGATGGCCAAACCGACTCGAGCTCCGGCCAGGGCATGCGCCTTGCTCAGCGTTCGAATGACGACGAGACGCGGGTAGAACGACCGTAGCGGCAGGACCGACCGGCCGACGAACTCGGCATAGGCCTCGTCGACGGCTACGACCGGCGCCTCGCGGCCATCCGCGGCCGCCCCGTCCGCCAGCAGGGCGAGCAACTCGGCAACCCGCAGCGGAGGCTCGGCGGAGCCGGTCGGGTTGTTCGGTTCGCACAGCCAGACGAGCACGGCGGTGCGCGCGGCCCGTGCCAGGGCCGGCAGGTCCAGCGCGAAGCCCTGGTCGCGCGAGAGCCGCGGAACGGGGACGAAGCTCGCCCCGCGCTGCTCCGTGACGATGCGGTACATCGCGTACGTGGGCACGGCGCCCACCGCCACGGAACCCTCCCGTAGGAACGCGCGAGCGGTCAGGTCCAGCGCCTCGTCGGCGCCGGCAGTGGGCAGGATCTCGTCCGTGGCCACGCCATACGCGTCGGCGGCCGCGGCCACGAGCGGGGCGTAGTCGCTGGGCGGGTACTCGGAGAGCGGCGGGTCGAAGGCTCCGGCGAGCACGTCACTCAGGTCCGGCGGCAGCGGCGAGGTATTCACATCGAAGCGGACGATCGACTCTCGCGGCAACCCATAGCGGGCCGCGAGGAAGTCGGTCGTGGGCTCCCAGACGTAGGTGGGGAGCTGGAGCGGCGGTTTCGGCGCAGCGGCTGCGGGCGCAGCGGCCGGCTCGAACGGCGCGCTCATTCGGCGCCCTCGAATCGGATCTCGACCGCGCGCTTGTGAGCGATCAGACCCTCGGCCTCGGCGATCGATTCGACCGCGTCGCGGATCGAGGCCAGGCCGTCGCGGGTGATTCGCTGGACCTGCACGAACTTCCCGTAGCTCTCCGTGGAGAGGGCGCCGGACGAGCGCGCCAGGCCGCCGGTCGGCAGGACGTGGTTCGCTCCCGACGCGTAGTCGCCGGCGGACTCCGGCGCGTACGGGCCGACGAAGAGCGAGCCCGCGTTGACGAGCCGCGCCACGGCCTCCTCGACGTTCTCCACGACGACGGAGAGGTGCTCCGGGGCGTAGCCGTTCACGAAGTCCAGCGCCGCGTCGCGATCCGGCGCGAGCACGACCAGCGCGCCGGCGGCGAGGGAGCGCTCCAGGATCGCGCGGCGCGCGGCCGTCTCCAGCTGGACCGCCAGCTCCCGTTCCACTGCCATCGCGAAAGCCGCGTCCCACGTGACGAGCAGGGCCGGGGAGTCGGGGCCGTGCTCGGCCTGCGACAGCAGGTCCGAGGCCACGTGTGCCGGGTCCGCGGAACCGTCCGCGACGACCATCACTTCCGAGGGCCCGGCCGGCAGGTCGATGCCGCACTCGCCGAAGACCTCGAGCTTCGCGGCGGTGACCCAGGCGTTCCCCGGGCCCACGATCCGATCCACCGGGGCGATGCCAGCCTCCGGCAGCCCGTACGCGAGCGCACCCACGGCCTGCGCGCCGCCGGCGACGATGAACGCGTCGACGCCGACGAGCCCCGCGGCGCCGAGAAGTGTCTGGTTGAGCCCGCCTTCCGCGTCGGCCGGCGACGCCACCACGATGGCGCCTACACCCGCCACCTTGGCCGGCACGACGCCCATCAGCAGCGAGCTCGGATATGCGGCGGAACCGCCCGGAGCGTAGACGCCGACGCGGGCCAGCGGAACCCAGCGCCGCTCGATCTCGACGCCGGGCACGATCGTGATCGTGCGGGTCTCCGGCAGCTCCGTCTCGGCGAAGCGGCGGATGTTCTCGATCATCTGCTCGAGACCGGCCCGGATGCGCCGCGGCAGTGCGTCCCGCGCGGCCTCCATCTCGGCGCGGCCGACCAGCAGCGAGCCGTCGGCTCGACCGCCGCCGTAGCGTCGATTGGCCTCCAGAACAGCGGCGTCGCCACCCCTCTTGACGGCCGCGAGGATCGCCCGGGCGCCCTCACGGACCCGCGGATCGGGCACCGCGCCGCGGCGGAACAGGGCCCGGACTTCGGCCGCGACCGCGGGGTCTGAGGCGGCGCGCCCCAGATCGAGGCGGCGCAGCTTGACGGCGGAAGCGCTCATGAGACGAGCTTCTCGATGGGCAGGATCAGGATGCCCGACGCGCCTGCGGCCTTGAGCTTCGGCAGCAGCGACCAGACCGCGTCGGCTTCGACGACGGAGTGGATCGCGACCATGCCCTTGTGCGCCAGCGGAATGATCGAAGGCGACTCCAGGCCCGGCAGCAGGTCCTCGAGCTCGGCCAGCTTGGCTTCGGGCGCGTTCATCATCAGGTACTTGCGGTCGCGGGCGGCGAGCGTGGCGCTGAGCATCGTCTCGACCTGGGCCAGGACCGCTCCGTCTTGCTGGAGTGCACCGGCATTGGCGAGCAGGACAGCCTCGGACGCGAAGACCTCCTCGATCGGTCGAAGGCCATTCACGACCATCGTCGAGCCGGTCGACACGAGGTCGACGATCGCCTCCGCCAGGCCCAACCTCGGGGCGACTTCGGCCGCACCCGACACCGGGATGACGTCCACCGGAATGGAGCGGGAAGCGAAATAGCGCTTCGTCAGGTTCAGGTGGGACGTCGCCACGCGCAGCCCGGCCAGGTCTTCGGGGGTGCGGTAGGGCGAGTCGTTCGGGACGGCAATCGTCAGGCGGCAGCGCCCGAACCCGAGCTTGCGGACCTGCGTGACGCTCGAACCCGATTCCGCCACCAGATCGAGCCCGGTGATGCCTAGCTCGGCGACGCCATCGGAGACGAATTCGACGATGTCGTTCGTGCGTACGAACAGGATGTCGAGCTCGAAGTTCTGGACGCGTGCGACCAGGGCCCGCTCGCCGGCTTCGAAGACGAGCCCGGCGTCGCGTAGCAGGTTGACGGTGGGCTCGACGAGTCTGCCCTTGTTGGGGATCGCCAGGCGCAGTCGGCGCATCATCGAAGAGGTTCTCCCTGGGGGTTGTGTGGCAGATTTCCGGCGGCCGCATGCAGCCGTTCGAGGGCGCGCAGATAGCCGCCCTCGCCGTGGTGCAGCCATTGGGCGATCCTGGTGATCGTGGCCGTGCTCGCTCCGGTCCGGTGCGAAATCTCGGCGTAGTGCAGCCCCTGATCGAGGAGCCGCACAACTGCCCAGCGCTGGGCCAGGTCGTGCAACTCGCCGAGCGTGCAGAGGTCGCGGAAGAAGGCCGAGGCTTCGTCGGCGGTTTCGAGACGGAGAACCGCCTCGAACAGCTCCGCGGTAGCCTCGTCGCGCCAGGCTTCCATAGCGCTCATAGTTGTCCTCGATGCATCGATTGGGGTGGCCGGCGTCCGTGGCTTGGTTTCCGTCGCGTTCCATCCTTGTTAGTGTTGTAGCATAGTAGCATGATAGAACGCAAGCACAAGACGCTGCCGACCGGCTTCCAGCTGCTGCCGGCGATCGATCTCCTGGGCGGCATGGTCGTCCGCCTGGCGGAGGGCGACTTCGACAGCGAGACGGTGTACGGCGACGACCCCGCGGAGTTCGCCCGGTCATTCGCGGCCGAGGGAGCGCGCTGGATCCACATCGTGGACATGGACGGCGCCCGGGACGGGGCGCGCCGCCAGACGGAGGCCGTGGCCCGGATCGTTGAGGCGGCGGGGGAGTCGGTCGCCTGCGAGGTCGCCGGGGGGTTGCGCGACGAAGCAGCAGTCGCGGCGGTTCTCGAGGCGGGAGCGGCGCGGGCGGTGGTTGGAACGGCGGCGCTGCGCGACCCGGCGTTCGTGGAGCGGCTCGTCTCGCGCTTCGGGGCGGAGCGAGTGGCGATTGCGCTCGACGTGCGCGACGGCATGGCCGTCGGTCAGGGATGGGTTCCCGGCGCCTCGGGCGTGCCGGTGGCGGAGGCACTCACCACGCTGGCGGATCGCGGGGCGCGTACCTTCATCGTGACCGCCATCGAACGTGACGGCCTGCTCGGAGGACCGAACCTGGAGTTGCTCGGCCGAATGGTTCGTCTCGGGCGCGGGGACGTCATCGCGTCCGCGGGCGTCTCGTCCCTCTCCGACATCGTTGCGGTCCGGGCCATCGGTTGCGCCGGCGCGATCATCGGCCGCGCTCTCTACGAAGAGCGTCTGGACCTCGGCGAGGCGGTCAGACTCGTACAGACGAACTGATCGAGGTCGACGCATTCCCCTCAAGCCGAGGGCGGCGCGTCCGATGCCTCACATGGAGGCGTCGACTCCGTGGACGAGGCCCCATGGCTTCGTCCCGATCCTTGCGGCGTCATCCCGCGGCACTCCGAGTCCGAGCGCGAGACACGGCCGGGCGCTCCACTGGACAGACCGCAGTCACATGCGCGGGCCTCGTGCCGGCCGGTTCGGGGCCCGCTCTTCCGCCTATTCCTTGTGCGCGGCTTCCTGCGCCTTGCGGTGAGCCTCGATGACCTTCTCGGCGATGTGCTGCGGAACGTCTTCGTAGCGGTCCAGCGTCGCCGTGAACGTGCCGCGCCCACCCGTGATCGAGCGCAGTTCCGTGGCGTAGCTGAACAGCTCGGCCTGGGGCACGCTGGCGGTGATGACCTGCATCCCGTCCTTCGTGTCCATGCCCAGAACGCGGCCGCGGCGGCCGTTGAGGTCGCGGTTGACGTCGCCCATGTAGATCTCGGGGATCCGGATCTGGGCCGTCATGATCGGCTCCATCAGCGCCGGCTTGCATTCGAGCACACCCGACTTGAGGGCCATCGACGCCGCAATCTTGAACGAGAGCTCGTTGGAGTCGACCGCGTGGAACGAGCCGTCGTAGAGGGTCGCCTTGAAGTCGCTGAGCGGATAGCCCGCCAGGACGCCCTCGGCTGCGGATTCGCGGATGCCCTTCTCGACGCCCGGGAAGAAGTTCTTGGGCACCGTGCCGCCGACCACGTGCTCGGCGAACTCGACGCCACCGCCCGGGTTCGGCTCGATCGTGATCCAAACGTCGCCGAACATGCCGTGGCCGCCGGTCTGCTTCTTGTAGCGGCCGTGCGACTGGGTCTTGCCGCGGATCGTCTCCTTGTACGGGACCCTGGGCGTCTTCGTCACGATCGCGGCGCCGAACTTGCGCTTGAGCCGCTCGCTCAGGACCGCCACGTGGGCATCGCCCGTGGCCACGAGTACCTGCTCGCCCGTGTCGCTGCGGATGACTCTGGCGGACGGCTCCTCTTCGAGCATGCGCTGAAGGGCGGTGCCCATCTTGTCGAGGTCGGCCTTGGTTTGGGGCTCGATCGCCACCTGCAACGTCGGCTCCGGGAATACCAGCGGCGGCAGCGCGTAGGCCTGCTCGCGAGACGACGAAATCGTGTCGCCGGTCGCGGTGACGGTCAGCTTGGCCACCGCCCCGATTTCGCCGGCGTGCAGCTGCCCGACCGTCTCCTGGTCCTTGCCGCGGAGAAGGAGCAACTGGCCCATCCGCTCCGGCTCACCGCGCGTCGCGTTCCATGCCTGGGCTTGCCCCTGCATCGTCCCGCTCAGGATGCGGATATACGTCAGCCGGCCGACGAAGGGATCGGCTGCGGTCTTGAAGACGCGTGCCACGAGCGGGCCGTTCGTATCCGGAACGATCCTGACTTCCTTGCCCTTCGCGTCCGTGGTGACGATCTCGCTCAACTCGGCGGCGGAGGGCAGATAGTGCACGATCGCATCGATCAGAGCCCGGACGCCGATGTCCTTGCTCGCGCTGCCGACCAGGACCGGCGCCACCATGCCGGATCGGATGGCCTTGTGCAGGCAGGTCTCGAGCTCGGCGTCGCTGATCTCCTCGCCCTCGAGGTATTTGGTCATGACGTCGTCGTCCGCTTCGGAAGCCGCCTCGACGAGCTGGTCGCGGCGGGTCGCAACCTCGGACGCGAGATCCGCGGGAACGGGGACTTCGACTTCCTTGCCGCCCTGGAGCTGGTACGCCTTGCCGTGGACCAGGTCCACGTAACCGGCGAACGACTCGGCGGCGCCGATGGCGACGTGGAGCGCGGCGATCTTCTGGCCGAACGAAACCCGCAGGGCATCGATCGCGGCGGAGGGATTGGCGTTCTCCCGGTCGCACTTGTTGAGGAAAAAGAGCGCCGGATGACCGCTCGAACGGGCCAGCGCAACCGCGGTCTCCAGGCCGGCTTCGACGTGGCCGGAAGCGTCCATGAGCAGGACGGCATTGTCCGTGGCCGCAAAGCCTTCCACGACTTCAGCCGCGAAGTCGGCGTATCCGGGGGTATCGACCAGCTGGATCCTCGTCCCCTCGTGCTCCAGGCTGGCGACGGCGAGCGTCAGCGACTGCTTGCGCTTCTGCTCCTCAGGCTCGAAGTCGAGGCTCGACGTGGTGTCGTCGACGCGACCGAGGCGGGTGATCGCACCGGCATCGAACAGGAGATGCTCGGCCAGCGTCGTCTTGCCGGCACCGGCGTGCGAGGCCAGGACGACGCTGCGAAGGTGGGGGAGGTCGGCGCTCTTGGTTGTCATCTGCTCAATCGATCCTCTGCTGGCGTCAGATCGTGTCGAAGGAGTTCAGCCGACCATGAGCCGGCCGCGGCGAGGCCATGATAGCCCGGCGCGTCGTCTCGGACGAGGGCCCGCCGACGCCTCGGCTCGTGGGGCGGAATCCCGACTCGCGGGTCGCGCTGACCGGGCGGGGCCGGGCGCCTGGACGCTATACTCCGCCCGATGTCCGGACATTCGAAGTGGTCACAAATCAAGCGCGACAAGGGCGTCAACGACGTCAAGCGCGGCGCCAACTTCACGAAGATGGGCCGCGAGATAAGCGTTGCCGCGAGGGCCGGCGGCGCCGACCAGGACGGCAACTTCCGTCTTCGCCTCGCGGTCGAGCGCGCCCGCGCCATCAACATGCCACTCGACACGATCAAGCGTGCCATCGAGAAGGCCACGGGCGGCGGCGAAGGCGAGCAGTTCGAGGAGATCGTCTACGAGGGCTACGGCCCGGGCGGCGTGGCAATCCTCATCGAGACGGCCACCGACAACAAGAATCGGACCGCGGCCGACGTGCGCTCCATCCTGACCAAGGCCGGCGGGCAGCTGGCCGGGTCGGGCAGCGTGGCCTGGCAGTTTGAGCAGCGCGGCGTGATCAGCCTGGCCCCGGGCGGCGACGCGGAGGAGTTGGAGCTCCTCGCGATCGACGCCGGCGCCGACGACATCGATTCGAGCGGCGAGCAGGTCGAGGTCTACACGAAATCGACCGATCTGGAGGCCGTACGCAGGGCTCTCGATGCCGCCGGCGTAAAGATCGAGTCGGCCGAGCTGTCGATGACCGCCAAGAACACGGTGGAGCTCGACGAGGGCAGGGCGCGCCAGGCGCTCCGGCTGATCGATCTCCTCGAGGATCAGGACGACGTCCAGAGGGTCACCGCCAACTTCGAGATCCCGGAAGCCCTGATGGCCGAGGTCGGCGGGTGATCATCCTCGGGATCGACCCGGGAACCGCGATGCTCGGTTACGGCCTCATCGAGCGAGTCGGGCCGCGACTCCGCGCAATCGACTACGGCGTGATCAAGACGCCTTCGGACATGCCGCTGCCCCAACGCCTCGCTGCGATCCACCTGGAGCTGACCGATCTCATCCAGCTCCATGCGCCGGTGCTCATGGGCGTGGAGCGTCTCTTCTTCACGAAGAACGTCCAGACGGCATTCGCCGTGGGCCAGGCCAGAGGGGTGGTTCTGCTCGCGGCTGCGCAGCACGGGCTCGAGGTCCGGGAAGCGACCCCGAACGAAGTCAAGGTTGCCACGGCAGGTCACGGCAACGCCGGCAAGGAACAGGTCCAGCGGATGGTCCAGGCGGTCCTGGGCCTGCCCGAACTCCCGGAACCCGACGACGCCGCCGATGCGCTGGCGATCGCCATCTGCGTCGCCCACCGCGAGCGCACGGCCAGCCGGATTCCGACGGGCGTAATGGATCGCTCGGCCATCAAGCCGCCGCCCGTCGGGGCTACGCCGTTCGAGAAGGCGGTCCGCGAGGCTCTCCGAAAAGAGCGGCTGGGCATCGCTGCGGGTGGTCACGGCGCACGGGTGCGCGAAACCAAGACGGCCTCGTAGGGCCGGCGCTTGATCGCCTCACTCGACGGCACGGTCAGCGCCGTCTTCGCCGATTCGATGATCCTCGAAGTCGGGGGCATCGGCTACCGCGTCTTCGCGGCACCTTCGGTCCTGGCGTCTACGCCGGTAAGCCAGCGGCTCAAGCTCTTCACCCACCACGTCGTTCGCGAGGATCTCCAGGCTCTCTACGGCTTCCGCTCGCCGGAGGAACTCGGCTTCTTCGGGCTGCTGCTGACGGTGACCGGCGTGGGCCCGAAGGTGGCGCTCGGGATAGTTGGCTCGCGGCCGGTCGGGGACCTGCAGATCGCGATCCTGTCCGACGATCTGGCGCTGCTGACAGCGGTGCCGGGCGTCGGCAAGAAGCTTGCCGCTCGCGTCGTCCTGGAGCTCAAGGAGAAGGTCGCGGCGGCGGGCGTGTCGGCGGGAACGGCCGCGGGCGGCGGCGGAGCGTCGGGCGAGTCGGAAGTCGTGGCCGCGCTGCTCGCGCTCGGCTATTCCGCGGGCGAAGCTCGGCAGGCGTCGCGCGAAGCTCTCGCGGATCTGAGCGTGGGCCCGAGTTTGGAGGACCGCGTCAAGGCGGCGTTGAGGATGCTACTGCGGGGCTAGCCGCAATTGGCGCGTGTAGAACACCCGTTCGCTCTGGTACACTGCGCGGATGAGCGAGTGGCGCCTTGACTGACATCTCGCGGCTGCTCGGCGCGAGCACCGAAGACGATACCGAGGTCGTCGTCGACCGGACCCTTCGACCGCGCACCCTCGACGAATACATCGGCCAGCGCGAGCTCAAAGCCAACCTGTCGATCCTGCTCGGCGCCGCTCGGCAGCGAGGGGACGCGGCCGATCACGTCCTGCTGCACGGCCCGCCCGGCCTCGGCAAGACGACTCTGGCCACGATCATCGCCCGCGAGCTCGGCGCGAACATCCGCTACGCGAGCGGCCCGGCCATCGAGCGAGCAGGGGACCTGGCCGCGATCCTGACCTCGCTGGACGAGGGCGACGTCCTGTTCATCGACGAGATCCACCGCCTCAACCGCGCCGTCGAGGAGATCCTCTATCCGGCGATGGAAGACTTCGCCCTCGACGTGATGATCGGCAAGGGACCGTCTGCGCGCAGCCTGCGCCTGAGCCTCAAGCCGTTCACGATCGTCGGTGCCACCACCCGGGCGGGGCGGATCTCGAGCCCGCTGCGCGACCGATTCGGCGCCACTTACAGGCTCGACTTCTACGACCTGGCCGACCTCACCGCCATCGTAGAGCGTTCCGCGCGCCTGCTCGGCGTCGAGCTTCACCAGGACGGGGCTCTGGCCATCGCCCGGCGGGGGAGAGGCACGCCGCGCGTCGTGAACCGCCTCCTGCGCCGGGTGCGCGACTACGCCCAGATCTACGGCGACGGAACCGTGGACGCGGCGACGGCGGATCGGGCCCTGGCTGCTCTGGAAATCGACGACGAGGGGCTGGACGGCACCGATCGCAAGCTTCTGGCGGCCATCGTGCAGAAGTTCGGCAGCGGCCCCGTGGGTGTCCAGGCCCTGGCCGCTGTTCTGGCCGAGGAGCCCGAAACCGTCGAGGACGTGTACGAGCCGTTCCTGCTCCGGCTCGGCTTCCTGGACCGCACACCTCAGGGGCGGATCGCCACCGACGGCGCCCGCCAGCACCTCTCGAAGCTCGGCTACGAGGTGCCGCAGCCGCGCCGCTCTGACATCGATCAGTCGGCGCTCTGGGGAAGCGCGGCCGCGGACGCGCCCTCTGCCGACACCGCAGACACGAGTTCGGCCGAAACAGACCTCCCGGGCGGCGGCTGATGCATCCCGCTCCGGAGACGCCGCCGGTCAGGCCCGACTCGCCGGCCCGGTTCGAAGTGCTCGTTCCGCCGCCCGCCGACGGCTCGTCGCGCGCCCGCCTCGGCCGCCTGACGCTGCCTCACGGGGTCGTGGAGACGCCGCAGTTCATGCCCGTCGGCACCAATGCCACGGTCAAGGCGCTCGACCCTGCGGACCTGCGCGAGGCTGGCGCGAGCATCATCCTCGCCAACACTTACCACTTGTATCTGCGCCCCGGCCATGAGCGGATCGCCCGCCTCGGCGGCCTGCACAGCTTCATGGCGTGGGACCGGCCGATACTCACCGACTCAGGCGGCTTCCAGGTCGTGTCGATGGGCGAGCTGCGCAAGATCGACGACGACGGCGTCACGTTCCAGAGCCACCTCGACGGCTCGTACCATCGCTTCACGCCCGAGCATTCGATCGCGGTCCAGGAAGCGCTCGGAGCGGACGTGGCGGTCGCGTTCGACCAGCCCGTGCCGCCGGCCTCGTCGACCCGCGAGGCAGTGGCCGAAGCCACGACACGCACCAACCTGTGGGCGGCGCGATCGCTGGCCGCGCACTCCCGGCCCGACCAGGCCCTGTTCGGGATCGTGCAGGGTGGCCTGGACCCTGTGCTGCGAGCCGAATCCACCCGGTTCATGGCGGGCCTGCCGTTCGACGGTATATGCATCGGGGGCCTGGCGGGGGACGAGACGCAGGCCGAACGAGCCGCCGCGGTGGATTGCGCGGTCGATCTGCTCCAGGACGATCCGCGGCCGCGCTATCTGATGGGGCTCGGCTCACCGGCCGACCTGCTCGAGGCCGTCCTGCACGGCGTCGACCTGTTCGACTCGGTGCTGCCGGCGCGGGTAGCTCGGAATGGCCAGCTGTGGGTTCCGGGCGGGAGGCTGAACCTGCGCAACGCCCAGTTCGCCGACGACCCGCGGCCGGTCCAGGAGGGTTGCCGCTGCATACTGTGCCGGCAGTTCTCGCGGGCGTACCTGGCCCATCTATTCCGGGCGGAAGAGCTGCTGGCGTACCGGCTCGCGACTTGTCACAACCTGACCTTCACCCTAGACTTCATGGCCGAAATCCGGTCCGCGCTGCGCACCGGCACGCTTATAGAGCGCCTGCCCGAACTTCGGGCTTGGGCTCTTCCGTCAAGGACGCGTGCATCGGTAGTGCAGCCGGAGTGAAGAGCCCAGTCCTAACCTGTTGCACGCGGAGGCACACCAGATGGCGAGCCGAGACCGCCCTCATCGCGAAGAGAAAAAGAAACCGAAGGACGCTTCGCAAAAGGGCATCAACAAGATCCAGCCGCTGCTGGAGCCCCCGACAAACGTCGAGGTCTGGAAGCCCAAGAGAAAACCGCGAACCGAAAAGGAAACAGAGAGCTGAGCTGCGGACGGACGCCACCGGGCGACCCGTTCCGCTAATCCCTAATCGTCGAGACGATCGAGGACTGGAGCGAGGAGCAAGGTGGTTATGACCGACCGCGGGGCAGATACCCGGGCGACTGCGGCAGAGCGTCCCAGCGAGCGGACCAAGGCCGTGGAGTCCGCAATACTGGCCATCGAGAAGCAGTTCGGGCGCGGCTCGATCATGCGCCTGGGCTCGGCCGACCGCCAGGCCGTGGACGTCATCTCCACTGGCTCGATCGCGCTGGACCTAGCCCTTGGCGTGGGCGGGATTCCGCGTGGCCGTATGACGGAGATCTTCGGCCCCGAGTCGTCGGGCAAGACGACGCTATGCCAGCACATCCTGGCCGAAGCCCAGCGCAAGGGCGGCGTCGTTGCCTTCATCGACGTCGAGCACGCCCTCGATCCGGGCTACGCCCGCGCCTGCGGTGTCAACGTCGACGAGCTGCTCGTCAGCCAGCCCGACACGGGCGAGGACGCTCTCCAAATCACCGAGACACTGATCCGCTCCGGCGGCGTGGACTGCGTCGTATTGGACTCGGTCGCCGCGCTTGTGCCGAAGGCCGAGATCGAGGGCGAGATCGGCGACTCGTTCGTCGGCATCCAGGCCCGCCTCATGAGCCAGGCCCTGCGCAAGCTGGCGGGGGCGGTCAATCGCTCGAACACGGCACTGGTCTTCACCAACCAGTTGCGCGAGAAGATCGGCGTCATGTTCGGCAGCCCGGAAGTCACGCCCGGAGGCCGCGCCCTCAAGTTCTACGCCAGCGTTCGGCTCGACATCCGGCGCGTCGAGACGATCAAGGTCGGCACCGACTCCGTCGGCAACCGGGTGAAGGTGAAGGTCGTCAAGAACAAGGTCGCTCCGCCGTTCCGGGTGGCCGAGTTCGACATCATGTTCGGCACCGGGATCTCGCGAGAGGGCGGCCTGCTCGACGTCGGCGTTGCGATGAGCATCGTCACCAAGACCGGCGCCTGGTTCACCTTCGGCGAGACGCGCCTGGGTCAGGGTCGCGAGGCCGCCAAGGAATTCCTGAAGAGCAACGCAGACGTGGCGGCCGAGGTCGAGCGCCAGATCCGCGGCAAGATGTCCGAGGTCTCGCTGCCGGTAGAAGGGATCGCAGAGGCCGAGTAGCGGGCCATGCCCTGGAAGCGCGCTCAGGGACATCGCGAGTCGTTCAGCGAGCGTCGCGAGCGACGTGCCGCGATCGAGGACCCGGAGGTGGTGCTGAACGCTGCAGCTCGCTTCCTCGAGGTGCGGCCGCGTTCCGTCGACGAGGTTCGGCGCCACCTCGGCCTCGCCGGCTATCGCGCGGAGCTGATCGAGTCGGCCGTGGCGAGGTTGCTCGAGCTCGGCATTCTCGATGATCGGGCCTTCGGGCAGACGTGGGTCGAGTCACGAGATCGTGCCAGGCCGCGCGGCGAAAGCGCGATCCGGCAGGAGCTCGCCCGGAAGGGGCTCCATCGCGAACTGATCGGCGAGCTGCTGGCGGATCGCCGGGGCCGCGGCGACGATAGCGGCGCGGGCGGCGCGGGCGGCGCGGGCGACGGCGACGATGCGTCGGCGTCTCCGGACGAGCTCGCGGCCGAGCGGCTG
>CABEAA010000121.1_pt1 | contig 15221 bp, 13 predicted proteins | sample 3132281 | NCBI WGS metagenome assembly CABEAA01 (sample SAMEA5534341, study PRJEB31848) | metagenome | biome: tundra; feature: field; material: soil | place: USA | collected 2013-05 | depth 0.45 m
CTGTGGAACCCGTAGCGCGCGCAAAGCCTGTTCTGTCGTCGGTGGCGCAGGATGACATCAGGATCGGCGTTTCGATCCGCTTGTTGCAAGAGCGGAGTCGGCAACGCCAGATTGACATCGCCCAGGCGGTCGGAGTGAGTCGACAGTGTGTGTCGTTGCTTGAGTGCGGTCACGTCGACGCGCTCAACGTGCGCACCGTCCGCGCGATCGCCGCAGCTGTCGGAATCGATCTCCCGTTTGCCCCACGCGGGCGCGGGGTCCAGATCGACCGGCTGGTCGATGAGGAGCATTCGTCCATGGTCGATGCGGTGGTCAGGCATCTGTCCGGACAAGGCTGGCAGACGATGGTCGAGTTCTCGTTCAACGACTTCGGAGACCGCGGCTAAGTCGATGTACTGGCCTGGCATGCCGAGGAACGCGCGCTCCTGGTGGTCGAGACCAAAAGTCGGCTGGCCAACGTGGGCCGCCGAGCGAGCTGCCGCGCTCCTGGCCCGACCCGTCGGCGAGTTGCGAACCGTGGTCGCGCACCTGGGCAGCGGTTGCTCCGTGACAGCCGTCGATGGCGGTCGCTCGGTCGCGACGTCCATAGGCCTGACCCCGCTCGAAGGCCTGATGATGGGGACGCGAGCCGGCTCGATCGACCCTGGCGCCCTCTTCTACTTGCTTCGGACGGGGCGCCTCGACCCCGACGAGTTGGCCGAGCAGATGGACCATGAGTCGGGTTTGCTCGGAGTGTCGGGCCAGACTTCCGACGTGCGCGAGCTGGTCCGACTCGAGGCGTCCGGCGATGGGCCCGCCACACTGGCGCTCGCGATGTTTGCGAGGCGGCCGGCCGAATGCATCGCGGCGTCGGTCACCGCGCTGCCGGCGCTCGACGCGATCGTCTTCACCGGCGGGATCGGCGAGAACGCGGCAGGGCTGGCGCTCGGATCGTGGCCCATCTCCGGTCGATCGGCGTCGCTCCGATTTCCGCCGATGGAGCCAGGCAGGATGCCGTCTTGTCGGCTCCGGGAAGCTCCCGGCGGTACTCCAGATCGTGGCCCGCGAAGACCTGATCGTCTCGCGTTTCGCTGCCCGCGTGGTCGGGGAGAGCGCGACGCCGTAGGCCGCGCCCGGCTCCTTACAGCTCTCCCGCGAGCTGCGCAAACGCTCGCACCAGCGCCTGCCGAGCCGCGACCGGCGGAAACGGCGAAAGAGGCAGCGCGTCGGTCACGGAGCCGCCATCGAACCGGACTCGCCGCGCCAGTTGAGCCAGGGCGGCCAGGTCGGCCAGCTGGCCCTCGACGAAGGTCCGCGTGACGATGTCGCCGTGTCCCGGCACGACAAAGCCGTGGGCGACCTCGAGCAGCCGGCCCAGAGTTCCGGGCCAGTCCATCGGATAGGAATCCTCGAACGAGGGCGGGCCGCCCTGCTCGACGAGGTCGCCGGCAAACACCGCCTGCACGTCCGGGACCACGACCACGACGTCGTTGTCGGTGTGGCCGCGGCCGAAGTGATGCAACTCGACCTTCCGCCCGCCGAGTTCGAGCTGGGCGCTGTCGCGAAACGTCTTGTTCGGAGGCGTGATGCGCGTCTCGATGTACTCCTGGGCGATCTCCGGCATCGCTGCCGCAAGGGCGGTCTGCGTGAGCTTGCCGTCGTCACGCAGACGCAGGCCGCAGCGTTCGTGGCCCCAGATGTCCGCCGGCAGGAAGACGAAATTGCCGAATGCATGGTCGAAATGGTGGTGGGTGTTCACCACATGGAGGCGGCCCCGACCGATCCAGCGGACCTCGGACTGGAGTTCCCGCGCCTGGCGCTCGGATGCGCGAGTGTCGACGAGCAGCATCTCGCCGTCGCCGACGATCAGCCCGATCGTTACGTTGTAGTCGAGGAAGCGCCTCACGTAGACGCGGTCGGCTATCTCGCGCCACATTCCCGCGGCGCGCGCCATGCTCGACGAGCTGGAGGTCATGATCGATCCGCGGGCAACGACATCTGTGGAAAGGTACCCCGCGGCGGGCTTGGAAGGCAGCGCGACTATGGTCCCGTCAGCGACAGCCTGTGCGGCCGAGGAGAGCGGCTCAGGCTTCTCCGCTCGAACCGGCGCTCGAACCGGCGCTCGAACCGGCGGTCGAACCGGCGGTCGTGGCAGCCCCCAGGGCTCTGGCCGCGGACTCGTCCGCCAGCGCGTGCGCGACCGTGTCGAGGGAGAGCAGGGCGCACTTGAGGCGGGCCGGGCTGATGTCGATCCCGATCAGGTCGAGCAGATCGTCGGGCGTCATGCGTTCGACTTCGGCCACCGTCTTGCCCTTGATCTCGTCGGTGAGCAGCGACGCGCTGGCCTGGCTGATCGCGCAGCCTCGGCCGGTGAACGCCACCTCCCGGACCACGCCGTCCGAGATGCCCAGCATCATCGTTATGCGGTCGCCGCAGAGCGGGTTCGAGCCTTCGTAGCTGGCCGTCGGCGCTTCGAGGACCCCGAAGTTGTGGGGCCGCCGGTAGTGTTCGAGGATGTAGTCGCGGTAGAGGTCGTCCATTTGTCGGAGGATACCTTCAGCGGTCGAAAATGCGGGTGACTTCGCGCAGCCCGACTGCGAGCGCGTCGATCTCCTCGGGAACGGTGTAGACGTTGAAGCTCGCCCGAGCCGTGGCCGCCAGATCGAAGCGCTCGTGGAGCGGCATCGTGCAGTGGTGGCCAGCGCGGATGCAGATCCCCGAGCGGTCGAGGATCTGAGCCACGTCGTGGGGGTGGATGCCCGGCAGGTTGAACGAGACGACGCCGCCTCGACGTTCCGCGGCCGGGCCGTACATCTCCAGGCCCGGGATCGCGCCCAGCACTTCCATGGCGTAGCGCGTCAGCTCCAGCTCGTGGGCCCGCACGGCATCCATGCCCAGGCCCAGCAGGTATTCGGCCGCGGCGCCCATGCCGATCTCGGCCGCGATGTCGGGCGTGCCGGCCTCGAACTTCCAGGGGATCTCGTTCCACTCGGAGCGGCGCAGGTGGACCTCGCGGATCATGTCGCCTCCGGCGAGGAACGGCGGCATGGCCTCGAGCAGCTCGCGACGCGCCCACAACGCCCCGGAGCCGGTGGGTCCGAGCATCTTGTGGCCGGAGAATACGTAGAAGTCGGCGCCGATCTCCTGGACGTCCACGGGCAGATGCGGCACCGCCTGAGCGCCGTCGATCAGCACCAGAGCGCCGGCCGCATGCGCCATCTCGGTCATCTCGCGGACGGGGTTGATCGTGCCGAGCATGTTCGAGACGTGGGTGAATGCCACGAGCTTGGGCCGCAGGTGCAGGAGGACCTCGAACACCTCGAGCCGAAGGAGGCCGTCGTCGGTGATCGGCACGAACTCGAGGTCGCCGTCTTTCTCCTGAACGAGGATCTGCCAGGGCACGAGATTGGCGTGGTGCTCCATCTCGGTCAGCACGATCGAATCGCCACGACCGATGTTGCGCCGGCCCCACGAATAAGCCACTAGATTGATCGCTTCGGTGGCGTTCCGGACGAAGACGATCTCGTGCGCGTCGGGGGCGTTGATGAGCCGCGCCGTCATCGCCCGGGCGCCTTCGTAGGCCGTGGTCGCCCGTTCGGCTAGCTCGTAGATGCCGCGGTGGATGTTCGAGGCGTATTCGCCGTTGTAGGCGTTCACGGCCTCGATCACGGCCAGCGGCTTCTGGCTGGTGGCGGCGCTGTCGAGGTAGACGAGTGGCTTGCCGAAGCGGTTGACCGTGGCCAGGATCGGGAAGTCGGCGCGGATGCGCCGCGGGTCCAGGGCGTGAGTCTGGGCGTGGGTCGGGGCGGCGCCGGTAGTGGCGCCGGCGGTGGTGGGAGTGGCGAGGTCGGCCATCGTCTGCCCGCCCTAGTGGGCGGCCTCCAATGCTGCCTCGGGAGCCTCGTCTCCGACCTCGGCCTCCAGCCCCGCTTCGGCGAGGACGGGAGCGTAGCCCTCTTCTTCGAGTCGAAGCGCCAGGTCGCGGCCGCCGCTCTTGACGATCCGGCCGGCCGCCAGGACGTGCACCGCATCAGGCTTGATGTAGTTGAGCAAGCGCTGGTAGTGGGTGATCACCAGCACGCCCATGTTCGGATTGAGCATGGCGTTCACGCCCTCGGCGACGATCCGCAAGGCATCGATGTCCAGGCCCGAGTCGGTCTCGTCGAGGATCGCCATCTCAGGCTCGAGGACCGCCATCTGGAGCATCTCCAGCCGCTTCTTCTCGCCGCCGGAGAAGCCCTCATTGACGTACCGTGCCGCGATCGACTCGTCCATCTGGAGCAGCGCCATCTTGGCCTTCACGAGCTTGCGGAAGTCGCCCATCGAGATGCCGCCGCGGAACGAATCCGTCGGGTCGACCTCGGGATCGGGGGTCAGGCCGGAGCGGCGGGCGTTGATCGCCGAGCGCAGGAAGCTGGCCACGGACAAGCCGGAGATCGCCATGGGGTATTGGAACGCGAGGAACATGCCGAGCCGGGCGCGCTTGTCGGCTGACATCTTGAGCAGGTTGTGGCCCTTCCAGAGCACCTCGCCCGACTTGACGATGTAGGCGGGGTGGCCCATGAGCGCGTACGCCAGGGTCGTCTTGCCCGAGCCGTTGGGGCCCATGATGGCGTGGACTTCGCCGCGCACCACCGTGAGGTCGATCCCCTTGAGGATCTCATGCTCGGGGTTCGCGACGGGGGCTACGTGCAGGTCGCGGATGACGAGGTCTTGTTCGCTCACTGGGGCTGGTTTCTCCTTGGTGATTGGTGTCGGGCTGCGCGGTGACGGACCGCTCAGTCGGCGGCGACGGTCGTTGTTATGGCGGTCGGAAGAATCGGCAGGACGGGACCCGCCTGGCGAGCGACCCGGGGCACGAGGTCGGCGAGAGTCATGGAGTCGAGGGCGCCGGCGATCGCGTCTCTCACCCGGATCCACATGAAGTTGACCATGCAGTAACCGGTTCTCACGCACGTCATGTGGTTCGGGTCGTCCGAGGCGCAGATCATCGGCGCGATCGGCCCTTCGAGGGCTCGCAGAACCTCGCCCATGACGATCAGCTCCGGGGCGCGGGCGAGCTCGTAGCCACCGTGTGCACCCCGCGTGCTGCGAACAAGGTCCGCGTCGCGCAGGCCGAGCACGAGCTGCTCGAGATAGGCTCGCGGCAGGTCTTCCTGCTCGGCGATCTCCGTCAGGCTGGCCGGTCCACTCCCGAAACGGCAGGCGAGCTGGGCCATCAGGCGCACCCCGTATTCGCCCTTCGTGGAGAAGGAGACGGCTCCGGTGCTGTGGTACGTCCTGGTGGACAGATTGTCGCTCCGATCGTGCCCGTGCTTCGTGTCGTGATGCCCTCGCCGGTCTTGTCGCCAGCCTTCGGTGGCGCGGCCCCTTGCCCCGGCAACCCGGGGAGGACTGGACCGGTGTCAGGGGCCGCGTCCAACGACGGTCAAGCCGGGCAGCAGAACGGGCGGACCGCTAATTCCGACCTAAGCCATCGGAAATGAGTATAGGGAAGCCGCTGGAGAGCGTCAACGAGGGTGTAGATGGCTGTAGATGGCGCGACGCACCGCGCGTCCAGCGCTCTGCACCGCTCGTCCGGCGTGCCGTCGGACAACTGGGCTACGACTTGTTGGTCGTTGACCGCGCCCGACAGAGAGATGTAGCTTCGCCGCTTGCTCCCCGAGCGGGTATATTTTCGACGGGAGGAGTCGTCATGAGACGTCGCGCGTTGCCGGCGCTGGCCATTTCTGCGCTTCTGGTCGTGTCCCTCGTACCATCCGCGGCCGCGGCGCCGGGCGGCTCCCGCTTCGGCCGACTCGACGTCGGCAAGATCGATCCGCAAGTCTTGCCCGCCCTGATCGACCCGGCGCGCCAGGTGGACGTGATGGTCGAAATGTCCGATCAACCAGTTTCGGGCATGGTCGGCGACGCTCGGGAAAGCGGCACGACCGTCTCCGGCTCTCAGCGAGACGCCCGGCGTGGCGAGATCCAGACCCACCAGAAGCCGGTCGTGGACGCGGTTCGACAGTTCGGCGGGCTCGTCGTCGGCACGCTGCAGGATGCCTACAACGGCGTTCACATCCACGTTCGATCGGCGGCGCTGACGACGCTGGCGGCCGTGCCCGGTGTCGTGGCCATCCACCTCGTGCCGACCTACAAGCCGGCTTTGACTCATTCGGTGCCCTATGTTGGCGCGCCACAAGCTTGGACAGCCACGGGCGATACCGGGGCCGGGGTCAAGATCGCAGTGATCGACACCGGCGTCGACTTCTACCATGCCGACTTCGGCGGTTCGGGCAATCCGGCCGACTATGCGTCCGGCCTGGCCCACGACACCACCGTTCCGGCGTTCAACGCGAATGGCAAGACCGTCGCGTTCCCGACCGCCAAGATTCCGATCGGCTACGACTTCGTGGGCGATGCCTACGACGCCGGGGCGCCGGCCGGCTCGCCGGCCACGATCCCACAGCCCGACCCGAACCCGCTCGACTGCGACAGCCACGGAACTCATACGGCCAGCACCGCCGCCGGCGTCGGCGTCCTGGCCAACGGCTCGACCTACACCGGGCCGTACAACTCGTCGATCTACGGCGCCAACGACTTCCGCATCGGCCCCGGCGTGGCGCCGCGGGCGACCCTCTTCATCTACAAGATCTTCGGCTGCAACGGCTCGACCGACATCGTCGCCGAGGCGATCGACCGGGCAGTCAAGGACGGCGCCGCCGTCATCAGCCTGTCGCTCGGCTCCGACTTCGGCACGAGCGATACTCCCGATGCGGTCGCCTCCGACAACGCGGCCCGTGCGGGAGTGGTCGTCGTGGCCGCTTCCGGCAACGAGGGCCCGAGTGGCTACATGGCCAGTTCGCCGGCGTCCGCGACTCGAGCCATCTCGGTGGCGGGCGTGGACAGCAACGCAACCTTCCCCGGCGCCACGATCCATCTGGCGAGGGGCGACGTCGCCGCCATCGACGCGAACGACGGGCCGCTCCCGGTCACCGGGAAGCTGCACGTCCTGACCGCGGGCGGTGGCATCTCGCTCGGCTGCGCCGCCGCCGACTATTCGACGGTCGTGCCGGGCGAGATCGTGGTCACGCTCCGTGGCGACTGCAATCGCACCGACCGAGCCAAGTTCGGGCAGGCGGCCAAAGCCGCGGCCGTGATCATGGTCAACAGCGGTGCCGGCTTGCCGCCCATCGAGGGTCCGATCCCCGGCGTGACGATCCCGTTCCTCGGCGTCGCGGACGTCGACGGAGCGGCTCTTCTGGCCGCTAACGGCGCCACGGTCAAGATCGACTCGGCCGGGCAGGTCGCCAACCCGACCTACAAGCAGCTTGCCGACTTCAGCTCGTGGGGCCCGCGCTTCGGCGACAGCGCCCTCAAGCCCGACGTGACCGCGCCTGCGGTGAGCATCGTGGCCGCCGGCATGGGCACCGGTTCCGACGTTCTGGTGGATTCGGGCACGTCTATGGCGACGCCGCACGTGGCCGGCGTGGCCGCGCTCGTCGTTGCCGCTCACCCGAGCTGGACCGTGAACGAGGTCAAAGCCGCGATCATGAGCACCGCCGACGACTCGACGGCGACGATCGTGGGCTACGACCCGCGCGGCGCCGGCTCGGGCGTTGTCCAGGCGCAGCGCGCTACCGCCACGGCGGCGGTTGCACTCACACGGGACGGTCTCGACACGCTCTCGTTCGGCTATCGAGCGCTCGACGGCCCGTACCGTGCCACGCAGAGCTTCACGATCGAGAACGAGAGCAATCGGGCAGTCACTTACAAGCTCGCAGCGGCCTTCGCCGGCGACCCGGCCGGAGCATCGGTGGCGGTCTCCCCGGCGCGGGTGTCGGTTGCGGCTCACCAGTCGAGTGACGTTTCCGTGACCCTTTCGATGCCCGCCTCGGCGGTGGCGGCGCTGCCACCGGCCGACACATTCGCGGGCGTGGGGCCGGGCGGCCTGCTGACGGTGGGAGGCGTCGTCACGGCCACGCCCGCGACGCCCGGCACGAGTGGCATCGGCGTCTACCCGCTCCATGTGCCGTTCCTGCTCGTCCCCCGCGGAACCTCCGACGTCACTGCCGGGAGCCTCTCCCCGTACCAGCTCGCGCGCGGGGTCGCCACGACGTCGACCCTGCTCCGGAACCGTGGCCCACACGACGGCACCGCCGACGTCTACGCCTGGGGCCTCTCGTCCCGCGACACGGTCCCCGGGATCGCGAGCATTCGAGCGGTCGGCGTCCAGTCCCAACCCGGCTCGTTCTGCGACCCGAGCATCTCGAACAAGGAGCGCTGCCTGGTCTTCGCGATCGATGGCTGGCACCAATGGTCGAATGCCGCGGCGGCCGAATTCGACATCGCCATCGACACCAACGGCGACGGCGCGACCGACTTCGTGGTGGTCTCGCTCGATCTCGGGCTCGTCGAGACTGGGTCGTTCAACGGCGTCGATGCCTCGTTCACGTTCGATGCCGCGGGCAATCTCATCGACGCGTTCCTGGCGGACGCTCCGTTGAACGGCTCGGTCATCGAGCTGCCGGTACTCGCCGGCGACCTCGGGCTGAAGTCGTCGTCGGCCGCTTTCAGCTACTCCGTCACGGGCTTCGACGGGATCACGGGCAACGTCGACGCCGTGGCGGGCCAGGCGCTGTACAACGCCTTCTCGCCGAGCGTCTCGAACGCCCAGTTCGTCCCGCTGTCGGCGGGCGGGTCCGCCACGCTGGCACTTACCGTGGACACCAGGCTCCAGACCCGAGCGCCGGCGCTGGGCTGGATGGTCGTGAGCCTGGACAACCGCAACGGCGCGCCCCAGGCTGCGCTGATCCCGGTCGGGAAGTTGCCGTCCGGCCACTAACGATTGGCAGCGCGGCGAGCCCCGAAAGCGGCGTTCTCCGGGCCGCGCCGAGCAGCCCTGCGCGTGCAGAGATACACGTTCGATGTGCCGCCGCCCTGCCGGGTCTGCGGCTCGTCAAGACTGCGCGTCGAGGGGCACAGATTCGACCGGTGGCACTGCGCAGCGTCGATCTTGCGCGTGTACAGCTACAAATCGGACCGGGAATTGACGCATCGTTCGGGCCCGATGTCGAACGTGTAGCTCGCGACGCGCATGCCGGCCGGATTTCGGGCGCTCAGGTCAGGAGTGCATGCCGCAACGCGCACAATTGACCGCCGCGAGCGCGAGCCGGGTAGCGTGGCCGGGCCGGCGCGCGCGGGCCTCGCCCCAACGGCTGCGGCTCGCCCGGACGGGCCTCTTCGAATCGCCGAACCTCGTGCCTCCCGGCGCGGTCTTACCGGCGTGACAGGATTCGAAGGTCGTTTCTCGCGCTCGGCCGCCGCACGTCAGCGACTCCCCGTCCGGGCTCCGCCGGGGCGTTACCATGGAGGCTCATTTCGGAGCGGTGGGTGGAGTACCGGACATGTCGTACGACGTTGTTGGAAAGATGGGGCGCGTCACCGCGGACATCACCCCCGGGCACCTCGGTGAGGTGATGATCGAGGTCCGGCAAGGGACGGAGCGCTTCCTGGCGTCCGCCGCGGACCCCGACGCAACGATAAAGAGGAACTCCCAGGTTTTGGTGGTCGGCAGCCTGGGGGGCAGGACGGTTGAGGTGGCACCGACCGACAAAGTGAGGCTTCCGCGATGACTGACTCGCAGATCTTCTTTCTCGCCGTAGGAATCGGCGTCCTCGTCGTATTGATCATTCTCATCGTCGGGTTCAAGTCGACCTGGCGAATCGCCGAGCCGGACGAAGCGCTCGTCATCTCCGGCGTCTCGCGCGGCCATTCGGCCGGCGGCGTCGCAGGCGAGAGCATGCGTTTCAAGATCGTGACCGGCGGCGGGGCAATGGTCCTGCCGGGCCTTTCCAAGGTCCGCGCCCTCTCGCTCATGGCTCACGAGAGTGAGGTCACCGTCCCGTGCGTCAGCCAGCAGAAGATCCGCCTCGACCTGCGCGGCGTCATCGTCTACAAGGTCGGCGACGACTACCGCTCGATCGCCAACGCTGCCCGACGGTTCCTGGATCGCCCGGCGGCCGAGCTCGAGTCGAAGGTCCAGAACGTCTTCGTCGGCCACCTGCGCGCAATCGCCGGCTCGATGACCGTCGAGGAAATGATCAGCGACCAGGACAAGTTCGCCCAGCAGGTCCGCGAGCGCTGCACCGTCGAGATGGAGTCATTCGGGCTCGTCATCGACAGCTTCCAGATCCAGTCGATCACCAGCCCGTCGAACTACATCGAAAACCTGGCCGTTCCGCACCAGGCTGAAGTCGAGCAGAACGCTCGCATCGCCCGCGCCGAGGCCGACCAGACCGCGGTTGCCCGCGAGCAGACCGCCCAGGCCCAGATCGCCGAGTCGATCCGGGGCACCGAGATCAAGAAGGCCGGCTTCCAGGCCGAGATCGACAAGGCCCAGAAGCAGGCGTCCCAGCAGGGCCCGCTCGCCGAGGCTCAGGCTCGCCAGGCCGTCGTCGAGCAGGAAACGCTCGTTGCCCAGCTGCAAGCCCAGCGCACCGAGCAGCAGCTCCAGGTAGACGTCCGCAAGCCGGCCGATGCCGAGGCCTATCGCCAGACGACTCTCGCCGCCGCTTCGCGCGACGCCCGAATTCGCCTCGCGGAAGCCGCGGCGCAGGAAGTCCGACTCGCGGCCGAGGCCCAGGCAGCGGCCGTCAAGCTACAGGCCGAGGCCCAGGCTAACGCGACCCGCGTCAACGGTGTGGCCGAAGGCGACGCAATCAAGGCCCGGGGTCTCGCCGAAGCCGAGGCGATCAAAGCCAAGGCACAGGCCGAGGCGGCCGGCATCCTGAGTCGAGCCGAAGCCCTGGGCAAGAACCAGGAAGCGGTCATCGCGCAGCAGATCGCCCAGTCGATGCCGGAGATCGTTCGCGCGGCGGCTTCGTCCTTCGAGCACGTGGGGACCTTCACAGTCCTCAACGGCGCACAGGGCGTCACAAGCGCACTGGCGGAGGTCATCCAGCAGGCCGGTGCTCTCGCCGGCATCGCCCGCAACTCGCTGGCCCCGCTGCTGTCCGATGGATCCGAGAAGTACGGTTCCAACGGCGGTTCCAAGGAAGCTTCGGCCGCGTCGGCGGACGCGACCGAGGACGACAGCGACCCCAAGTAGGGACAGGCCTCGCCGCCGATGCGCGGTCCCAACAGTAGTCACGAGCCCGCGGAGCCGGAAACGACTCCGCGGGTCGATTCTGCCGAGCTCCAGATTGAGCTCGAGGCCGCCGAGCGGATCGAGCGGCTCGTCGCCGGCTACGTCCGGAGCATCTGCGCGCTGGACCCCCGCGCCGCCGAATACCAGCGAACCGTCGCCACCATCGAGCGCCTGGGCGAGCGCGAGTTCGTGGCCACGGCAGCGATGAGCGGCCGTTTGCTCGATCGCCGCTTCCACGCCATGAGCGGGCTTCTGACGGCGAAGGCGCCGATGGCGCGCAGGCTGGCAGACCTGCGCAAGGCAGTCACCGACCTCGACCCGAGCCGAATGAAGCTGGGTGGCAAGCGCTCCGTTCGCCAGGAACTCGACGAGTTGATTCGCTACTTCGAGCGGTTCTGGCGGGCGCAGGGCCGAATCGAGGAGACGCTGGCGGCGCTGACCGAAGGCCGCATGACGCTGGAGCAGGACAACGCCGAGATCGAGCTGGAAGAGCGGCTGCTCGCCACGGAGATGGAGTCGCTGCGGCAGTACGCCTTCCTGGCGGCACGCCTCGACGACGTGCTGGCCGCGGAGATCGAGGGTTTCGCCACGGCCGAGCCGGAACGGGCCGACGCTCTCCGGGTCGACGTTCTCTACGCCGTCCGCCGGCGCCGCCAGGCGATCCTCACCGAGCTGGCCGTCGCGACCCAGGGTTACGCGGCGCTGCGCATCGTCGAGCAGAACAACGACGAGGTGATACGCGCGATCGCCGCCGCGACGACAACCACCGCTTCCGCCATGCGCACTGCCGTGATGGTCGCGCAGGCCGCCGTCAGCCAGCGCGCCACGCTCGAACAGCTCGAGATGGCCGGCGAAGCCACACACGCGATGGCCGATCAGGCGGCCGAATTGGAAGCTCGACTGCCCGATTCGCGTACCCGCGTCGGCATGCTCCAGCAGGCCTGGGCCGAAGTCTCCGCGGCCCTCGATCGCGTCGATGCGCAGAAGGCCGAAGCTCTGCGCACTATCTCCTCGGCCGATCGCGAGCTGACCAGACCCGGCGCGCACACACCGGGTTCGTCGGTCGAATAGGGACTCGTAGCCAGGGCGGTTGCCGAGGTAGAGTGGGTGCGGCGCGGGGCGGCATTCCGAGGCGTGCACTGAAGAGCTAGGGGGCGAGCTCAGATGGTGAGGGGGGCGAGTACCCGGCGTCGCACGGTCATTCTCGGCCTGGCGATCCTCGCGGTCGTAGTGGCGCTGGTCTCCGGCGCGGTTCTGGTTTCCGGGGCGCTCCGCTCCGGTCCCGACAGATACGACGACGGGATCCCGCGGACGTGGCAGGGCCAGCCTGTGCTCCGCGGGCAGGCGGCCCTCGATTTCGCCAAGGCTACGACCGACGCGATGCCCTTCCTGGTCGCCTTCTGGGCGGGCATCGAGTCGAGGCCCGGCTGCGCCCAGTGGGTGCCCGCGCAGGACCAGCGCTATGCGTGTCGGCATATGACCGACGTCGGCGACCAGCCGGGGGTCGTCTCGGCGGGCTTGAGCCTTGCTCTTCGCGTCGACACTAGCAACATCGCTCCTGGACCTGTGATCGCTCGGGTGCACTCCCACGATCCCTCGCTGGACGGGTGCACTCCGGACTATGCAGCCGCCTGCGAGGCCTCCATGGTTGGCGAGGCGATCGTTTGGAGCGGAGACGTTTCGACCGCCCCGCACCCGACGACCGCCGAGCAAGCTGCAGCGGCCTTCGCCGTCTCCGGCCCCTCGTCGGGCACCGACACGTCCGGCTTCGGGAAGTTCCCGGGAGTTGCCCTAATCCCCTTTCCACCGATAGACAACGAAGCTGTAGATGACACCGAGGGCGTTGCCGTGGTCTTCCCCTCTCCGGCGGCGCTGGCAGCGGCCGCTCCCGATGTGGCCGCCAAGGGAGAATCGGACGTCCTTCCCCAGAACAACCTCTGGGGCTCTGTCGGCTCAGAGCGTGGCTCAGATCCGCGTCGCGGTCCCGGGGGATTCACCTTCAAGATGCACTGGCTGGCGCGCGGCAACGTGCTCGTCGGCGTCCGGGATGACGCGAGTCTTGGCCCGCAGGCGGATCCCTACGTCAAGGTGGCCCGCGAGGATCTCGCGAAGCTGCCGAGGTGAGCCTCGGGGCAACTCCGGCCTCTCGCCCGAGGATATCGTACGGAGGGTCTACGCCCCGGCCGAAACTCCCTGATTGAACGTTCGCCCGTCCGCGAACGCCTTATGGTTGTGGTCGAGTGGTTCAGCCTGGAGGGATTGCGTTCGGTGGAGCCCCGACGGGAAGCGAGTGCGCCAGTCGATCGGCGGCTGACGTTCGAACGCTTGACGCAAGACCGGCTCGATCGAGCGTATCGGCTCGCGGCGGCAATCCTCCGCGACCCAGGCGAGGCGGAGGACGCGGTCCAGGATGCCGCCGAGCAGGCCTGGGATGGATGGGATCGCCTGCGGGACGTCAGCCGCTTCGACGCGTGGTTCGACCGGATCCTGGTCAACCGGTGCAGGGATCGGCTGCGAAAGCGCGTGCGGGCAACCGTCCTCGAGGATTCGCTCGGCTTCCCGGTGCTTGAGTCCGGTATGGAATCCGCCGAGCGAGTGGCCATTGGTGAGGCTGTATCGACGCTCGGACCGGACCACCGCATCGTGGTGATCCTCCGCTTCGCCGAGGACCTGTCGATCGGCGAGATTGCCGCTCGCACCGGGCAGCGTGAGGGCACGGTCAAGTCGAGGCTGCACTACGCGCTCCGGCAGCTGCGCGCCGCCTACGACGCTGCCGGCCGGCCGGCGGGAGGTTCGCGATGAGCGACGATCGGTTCGACGAGGACCTGAAGGAGGTCCTCCTGCGCGGCGTGCCTCGATCGGCGCCGCCCGCGCTGCGCGTTCGCGTGGGTTCGGTCTCCGGGGTCGAGCCGCGCCGCGGGGTGGCTGTCCGGCTGGCGTTGGTTGCGGTCCTCGTGGCGTTGGTCTCAGGAGCGATCCTCGTTCCGGTAGCGCTCCGCTCCGGTCCCGACCGATACGACGACGGCATCCCCCGGACCTGGCAGGGACAGCCCGTCCTCCGCGGCCAGGCCGCCCTCGACTTCGCCAAGGCGGCCACCGACGCGATGCCCTTCCTGGTCGCCTTCTGGGCTGGGCCGCCGAACTTGACCAACTGCATTGCCCAGCCGCAGTTTGATGACCCCTGCAGGGGCATGTCCGATATTGGCGACGAGCCTGGAATCCCTTCGGATTCGCTCGGTTCAGCTCTCCACATGCAGCAAGCCGCCAACCCCCCCGGTCACGTCGCTCCCGGTCCGATGATCGTCCGGGTTCACACCCACGATCCTCGGGCGCAAACCTGCATTACGGACGAGCGAGCTTCGTGCCAGGCGGTCATGGTTGTCGATGACACACTCTGGACCGGCGACCAGGCGACGGCGCCGCATCCGACGACGGTGAGCCAGGCGATCGCGGTCTTTGGTGGGGTCTCTGCGCTGCCCTTTCCGAACAACAACTTCGTCGGGGACCTCCCGGGAGTGCCACAGGTACTGTTCCCGGGCTCTGGTCCGAACTTCGAAGGAGCTGCAGCCGTGTTCCCGTCACGTGAAGCGCTCGCTCAAGCCTTTCCGGATGTTGCCGCACACGGCGAGTCAGACTCGTTCCCGGTAAACAGCGTTCTCGAAGGACTTACCGAGGACGGCTGGGATCCCAACCGGGGTCCGGGCATCTTCACTTTCAAGATCCACTGGCTCGCTCGCGGCAACGTTCTGGTCGGCGTGCAATATGACATCACCCTCGGCCCAAATGCCGATCCCTACGTCAAGATGGCCCGTGAGGATCTGGCGAAGCTCCCGGGCTGATGCGGAGGCTTGAGCCGGCCCGCGCCTTACTGCGCCAGCCGCGGGTAGAGCCGGGCCGCGATCGCGATCAGGGTCACCGTCGTGACGATCAGGACCGCGAAGTCCAACGCCAGTGGGAAGCTCTCCGTTGCGCCCACGACCATCAGGCCCCGCAGCGCGTCCACCTGGTAGGTGAGCGGGTTGAGATGGGCGACCACCTGCAGCCAGTTCGGCATGATCGAGATCGGGTAGATGGCGCTGCTCGCGAAGAAGAGCGGCATCGTCAGGATCTG
>CABEAA010000123.1_pt1 | contig 15074 bp, 10 predicted proteins | sample 3132281 | NCBI WGS metagenome assembly CABEAA01 (sample SAMEA5534341, study PRJEB31848) | metagenome | biome: tundra; feature: field; material: soil | place: USA | collected 2013-05 | depth 0.45 m
GCCGTTCAACTGCGCTTATCCCGCCATCTCCGCGCTTCCGAGCCATCTTCGCGCCTCCTCCACGTACATCTCACCATGCCGTTCGCGAAGGTGTTGCGTTGATGGGTTGAGGCCGACCAGTCATCACGCGCATATCTGTGATGAACCAAAGCGCTGCGGGGCATGGACCTTCTGGCGCGGCGAGCCAGCGTCGCATAGCCCGCCCGTCGGACGGCAAGACAGCCCGAAGCGTCGCCCCGAATCGTTCCGCCCGCGCCCGATTCGCCGCAGTTCCCGCAAGGACGATCGCTTTCGCGATCCCCGTCACGCGCCAGCCACGTCGGGCGGCAATTTCCGGCGCGAGCCGAACCCTGCGATCGAGCGACCCGAGCATCTGCTGGAGATCGGGCACGACCGACTTGGTCTCGACGACCAGCAGCCGTCTCGTTGCCGGATGCCAGGCCAGCACGTCGACGGACCCTTGCTCGCCCCGGATCCAGAACGTAGCCTCGACCGCGCACTGCCAACCGAGACGCCCAGGATGTCGACGAGCCGATCGACGATCGCCGCGTGCACCGCGTCCAGCAGACGGTCAAGCTCCTCGCCTCGCCACCGCACGCGCACGTCCAGCTCTCCGCCCAGGCCCACCACGACGCGCTCGATCGCATCCAAGGCGGTGCCCGCAACCACGCCCCGCTCGATCCTCGAGACGGTCGACTGCGAGACGCTACATCGCCGCGCCAGGTCCTCCTGTCGCCACCCAAGCCGCTGCCGGAGCGCCCGCACCGATCGTCCGAGCCTTTGCCGATCCATGGCCCAAAGCTAGCCCGCGCCGCTCAACCCACACTTACGTATCGCTGCGGCGGTAGTGTCACGTCAAACGAATTTGAACTTTTTCGCTGCGCCGTGAATCTTGGCCACTGCGGGGGGAACGACCGCCCGAGAGTCCAGGAGAGTCGATGGAGCTATCGGTGGCCGAGGAACACCGCGATTTCGGACCGGCGACGGCAGCCGACGCGAACGACCGCGCCTCGGACGGGTCGCTGTCGATGCCGCTCGACCGATCGGCCGACCCAGCGGCAGTCTTCGCGCGGCTGACGAACGAACGCCTCGATGCCGCCTACGGCCTGGCCGGGTTCCTGCTCGGGGATGGCGTGGAAGCCCAGGATGCGCTGCAGGAGGCACTGCTTCGAGCCTGGCGAGCCTGGCCGAGCCTGCGCGATCAAACCGCCTTCCCAGCGTGGCTCGACCGGATCGTGGCGAACGTCTGCAAGGCTCGGCTTCGCGGCCGCCGCAGGCTTCGATGGACGCGTCTCGACGACGACTCGGCGACCGAGGCGGCCGACCCATTTGGCGCCACCCTTGCCCGCGACGTCGTCGGCCGCGCGCTGTCGAAGCTCTCCGCGGATCAACGCGCCGTGGTGGTGCTCCGGTACTGGCGAGACATGCCGCTCGAGGCGATCGCCCAGACATTGGGCGTGCCGCTCGGGACGGTGAAATCGCGGCTCCACTATTCCCTGCGGGTCATGAGCGATGAGATCGACGATGAACCGCGATAACGGCATCACCGACCAGCGGCAGGTCGAGGTCGAGGCCGAACGCCGGCTTCGCCAGATGTTCTCGGAGGCACCGACGCCGCGCGCACCCGAGGGGGCCCGCGATCTCCTGCGATCCATTGCGGATGGCGAGCGAACGCCCCTGCAGCCCGTGATTCGCGTCAGAGCGCCGTTCTGGCCGGGACGCAGGCATGGCAAGGCGCTCTCGGCGCTGGCGGTCGTTGCCCTCGCGGCGGCAATCGGCTTCACCGCCCTGGGCAACTTCCTGCCCCGGCAAAGCCCGCCCGCGTATCAGCCGGCCTACCAGCCGAGCTCTCCGTCTCCGCATGCACCCGCCGGTACAAGCACTCCCACGAAGCCCCCGCCTCCTCCCACTGCGGTTCCGAGTTCGACCGAGACGCCGATCGCAGGCAACGTGACCGGCGGCTTGACCTGGACCCGCGTGTCGACTCCCGATGGCATCCTTTTCGACTCGGTGATCAGCGACGGCGGCGGCTTCCTGGCAGTTGGCGAGAATCCCTCAGGCGGCGCATCGGGCTTCTGGCGCTCGCTTGACGGGCTCACGTGGCAAAAAGAATCCTCATCTCCGGCATTCGTCGATTCGGACCCGAGCCAATACGCCTACTGGGTATTCAAGGTGGCACGTGCCCCTGGCACGACGCGTCTGGTGGCCGTTGGGGAACGGATGCGCTTGGATGCCGGGGACGGCAAAGCGGCAGCCTGGTACTCCGCAGACGGAGGCAAGGCCTGGCAGCGAGCACCCGAGATCCCTGGCTTTGTGGACGCCGAGATCTCAGATGTCATCGCGGGCCCGAACGGTTGGGTGGCAGTCGGTCTGGACGGCTGGCCGTCGGGCGGGACCCAGGCGATAGGCGTAAGGGGAGCGGCAGTCTGGACGTCGACCGACGGTCTCCACTGGGCGCGGGAGGCAACGCAGGCAAGCTTCGCCGGCGCCGGAATGGGGCAGATCCTGCGCAACGGCAAGGGCTTCATCGCGAGCGGATCGGACTATCCGACCGGGTTCTCGGCGGCGGCACCGGCCATCTGGACTTCTCTCGATGGCAAGATATGGACTCGTGTCTCCGCAAACCAGGGCTTCGGCGAATCGGCGGCGGCCGGGGTCAATTCCGTGCCAAACGGCTTCGTCGCCACGGTAACGGCCTGGGGCGGGCCGACCACGATGTGGTTCTCAGACAACGGCACGGCTTGGAAGCGCGCCGAGCCGTTGCCCGTCGGCTCATCGGAGGTTTGCGGCGGCGGTCTGCTCCACCTCCACAACATCGACCTTGCGATTGGCAACGATTGCGGCTCGACGCTCCCAACGGTGCGCGTGATCTTCTGGACCTCGATCGATGGCCGCCAGACCTGGCAGCGCGCGCCTTTGCTCTCCATATTCGAGAACGCCGACTTCAGTTCGTTCGCTTCCAACGACGAGCGGCTCGTCCTCGCCGGCCAAACGTATCAAGCGAATGACACGAGCACGCATGGATTCGTTTGGGTCGCAGTCCCAGCAGGTCCCTAGACCTACCCGGCCACGCGCACCAGGCGGTCGCGGACGCAGAAGACGCCACGAACGAAGCTCGAACCCTGGTCGTCGCCGCGGCGCCACCGCGTGGGGTTGACACTCGCCGCACTCCGGCATAGCATCAACGAGCCTTTATATAAAGGCTCGTTTGTTCGGCGCCTGCGGGCCCGGCAACCGACCGCCCGTCCCGAGGCTACGCCACTTGCCGTCACCCGCGCATATCCGCTCAACGGTCGCCACGATCGTCGACCAGCCCAACGAGCTGCGGGAGCTGCGCGTCTTCCACAGGGCGCTGGCCGACGTGAATCGCCTCCGAATCGTGCAGCGACTGGCGCAGGGGCCCGCGACCGTGGGCGACCTGATCGAGACCGTCGGCCTCAGCCAGCCTCTCGTCTCCTGGCACGTCAGCCGCCTCAAGGCCGCGGGCGTGGTCGAGACGAAGCGGACCGGCCGCGAGGTCTTCTGCCAGCTTCGACCCAACATCTTCGGGGAAGTGGCGGAACGCGAGCGAGCTCTCCTCGGCGTCCCGGCGCCGGCGCCGGCGCCTTCCCGCGAGCCGGTCGTGTCCGCGGCCCTTCCCGTGGCTCTTCCCACGGCCGAGGTCCACTGAGCCATGGGCGACCAGTCGTTCGTCTCGCAGCAAACCCGCGCCCGAGTCCGCGGCGCAATAACACCGATCGCCCTCGGCGCCGGGAGGCTCGGCCTCACCCCCAACGCCCTGACCGTCATCGGCTTCCTCATCTCAGGCGTCGCAGCCGCGACCGCCGCCGCTCAACTGTGGCTGCCGGCGGCCGCGCTCGTAATCTTCGGCGGCTCCTTCGACATGCTCGACGGAGGCCTTGCCCGCGTCCAGAACCGCGTAACCCGGTTCGGGGCATTCCTCGACTCGACTCTCGACCGCTGGGGCGAGGGCGTCGTCTACATCGGGATCGTCGCCGGTGCTTCGGCTGCCGGCTTCGCCGTGGGGGCGGTTCTAGCCGCTGCCGCGGCAGTTTCCAGCTTCCAGGTCAGCTACACCCGGGCCAAGGCGGAGAGCCTGAAGCTGCACGGCGAGGTGGGCATCGCCCCTCGCGCCGAGCGGCTCGTCCTCCTGACCATCGGTCTGGTCATGGCGGGCCTGGACGGCGGCATCGTCGCGGGCACACGCGGCCAGCTCTGGCTGGCGTTGGCCCTCGGCATCATCTTCGTCACCGCCAGCATCACCGCAGTCCAGCGTACCTGGCACGTACGAACGCAGCTTCGCAAAGAGGAGCAAGGAGCACAGTGAGCGAGAAGTTGAGCAGCGACGCCGCGAACGTCACGGCGCCGGCAAGCGGCAACGGCAGCAAGCCCGCCCGCGGCAAGAAGATCCGCGTCGCCATCGTGGGTGTCGGCAACTGCGCGAGCAGCCTCGTCCAGGGCCGCTACTACTACGAGAACGCCAGCGACACGGACTTCGTCCCCGGCTTGATGCACGTCAACCTGGGCGGCTACCACATCAGCGACATCGAGTTCGTGGCCGCCTTCGACATCGACAAGAACAAGGTCGGCAAGGACCTCTCCGAGGCCATCTACACCAAGCCGAACAACACCTACGTCTTCCACAAGGTTCAGAACCTCGGCGTCAAGGTCGAGCGCGGCATGACCCACGACGGCCTGGGCAAGTACCTCTCCCAGATCATCGAGAAGGCGCCCGGACCGACCGCCGACGTGGTCGGCATCCTCAAGGAGCGGAAGGTCGACATCGTCGTCAGCTACCTGCCCGTCGGCTCCGAGGAAGCCACCAAGTGGTACGTGGAGCAGGCGCTGCAGGCCGGCGTCGCCTTCGTCAACTGCATCCCGGTCTTCATCGGCCGCGAGCCCTACTGGCAGCGCCGCTTCGCCGAGAAGGGTCTGCCGATCATCGGCGACGACATCAAGAGCCAGGTCGGCGCGACGATCACCCACCGCGTGATGACCCGCCTCTTCATGGATCGCGGCGTCCGCCTCGACCGCACCTACCAGCTGAACTTCGGCGGCAACACCGACTTCCTGAACATGCTCGAGCGTGAGCGGCTCGAGTCCAAGAAGATCAGCAAGACCAACGCGGTCACCTCGATGCTCGACTACGACATCGATCCCGACAACGTCCATGTCGGCCCGAGCGACCACGTGCCCTGGCTGCTCGACCGCAAGTACTGCTACATCGTCATGGAGGGCACGACATTCGGCGACGTGCCGCTCAAGGCGGAGCTCAAGCTCGAAGTCTGGGACAGCCCGAACAGCGCCGGCGTCGTCATCGACGCGATCCGCTGCCTGCGCCTGGGCCTCGATCGCGGCCTCAAGGGCACCCTCGTGGGCCCGTCGAGCTACTTCATGAAGAGCCCCCCGATGCAGATCCACGACGACATCGCCTTCAATCGCGTGGAAGCCTTCATCCGCGGCGAGGACAACGAAACCCTCGTCGGCACGGAGACTCTGCCCAAGAAGGTCAAGAAGTCAGCTCCTGTCCACGGCGGCAAAGTGGCCGCCGAGGTCAAGTGACGCAGGAACCTATCGACGTGGCGGCGCCCGAGCGGCGCCGCCCGTCTCGACCGCCCCGCCCCGACGGTGCCCCCCTGTCCGATGAGGTCGCGGGGGCGACCAGGGCCGCGAAGCCCGCCAAACTCGAGGCGCCGCATCGCCGTGAAGAGGAGACGCGGCTCACCCGCCTGGCGGGCTTCCTGCTGCTCAGCTTCTGGCGGACCGCATCGTGGATCGTGGGCCACATCCCGGCCGGCCCGACGTATTGCGTCGGTGGCTGGCTCTCGATGATCGGCTACGCCCTGGGCCCCACGCGACGGCGCTGGCTGCGCGCCAACTTCGGCCACGTTCTGGGCATGCCGCCGAGCGACAAAGCCGTGGGGCAAATGGCCCGCGCCGCCTACCGCAACTATGGTCGATACATCCTCGAACTGATGCGGCTGCCCTGGGTTCCGCGCGACAAGTGCGAAGGGATGCTCGAGATCGAGGATCTCGCGGGCTTCCTCGACATCTACCACAACGCCAACGGGCTGATCCTCGTGGCTGCCCATCTCGGTAACAACGAAGCTGCCGCCGCCGGCTTCGTGTCGCAGGGTCTGCCGATCAGCGTGGTAGGCGACGACACGGCATTCAGCGGCCTCTACGAGCTGCTCAACCGCCAGCGGGCCCAGTGGGGCGTCAAGATCATTTCGTGGCGCAACCTGCGGGGCGTCTACAAGGTGCTGCTCCGCCGCGAGCCCCTGGTCCTGCTCGTAGACTGGGGTTACCGCCCCGACGGCATCCCGGTTCGTCTCTTCGACGCGTGGACCACGTTGCCCGCCGGTCCGGCGCAGCTCGCCGGGCGCCACGGCTCCACGATCGTGCCGGTCGCGGTCTCGCGTCTGCCCGACGGCAGCTTCCGAGCCGTCGCCGGCGATCCCATCATGGTCGCCTCGACCGAACCGGCCGAGGTTGCGCGAGCCACGCAAGAGATCGCCCATGCGCTCGAGCGCTTCATCGCCCGCGCCCCCGAGCAGTGGTACATCTTCAAGCCGATCTGGCCCACGTCGCCGGACGAGGAGCGTCAGCTGGCAACTGGGATCGCCGCTCTAGCCGGAGGGTCCGTTTCGGACCGCGCCGAGAAATGACCGCCACTGCGCCTGAGACCACCGAGGAGTCCGCAGTGGCTTCCCCGCGCGCTCGCAGGTCGCAGTCCGCCGACGGTGCCAACGCCGGGGACGGCGCTGCCGGTACCGGCGCAGCCGAAGGTGCCGGCGCCACGAGCCCGAGCCCGAGCCCGAGCCGCCGGGATCGGCTTCGAGCGTGGCTCGCCGGCAGCCTCGTCATCGTGGGCGGCACTCTGATCTGCAAGCTGCCCGACCGGATCGTCTGGCATCTCGCCGACATCGCCGGAAGCGTCGCCTACACCGTGTCGGGCGACCGACGCGATCGGGCCCGTCTCAACCTGCGTCGCGTGGTGGTGTGGATGGCCGCCCACGAAGTCGGCGACGAGAAGTACCGCCGCGCCGCCGACGACCCTCGGATCCTCGAGAAGCTCGTCCGCTCGGCATTCCACAGCCTCGCCCACTACTACATGGAGGTCCTCAGGACACCGCGCTTCACGGCGGCTTACGTCAACGAACGAATCGTCCTGGACACCGTCGCCGAAGTCGACCAAGCCCTGGGGACGCGACGGGCGCTCATTCTCGTGGGCATGCACTTCGGCTCCATCGAGATGCCGGGCTTGTTCGCCATGAGCCGAGTGGGCGATATCACTACCGCCATGGAGACACTGCGCAACGAGCGGATCCAGCGCTACCTGTACCGGATTCGCGTCTCGTACGGGCTGCGAATCGTGGGCCTGAAAGAGGCGGGGACGGAACTGATCGGCGCGCTACGGCGCAACGAGCCGATCGGGCTGATCGCCGACCGCGACATCACCGGCGGCGGGATCGAGGTCCAGATGTTCGGGGCCACGACGAAGATCCCGGCAGGACCGGTACTACTCGCCAGCGAAACCGGAGCTCCCTTGTACGTTTCGGGCGTGCGGCGGGTGGGCCCGGGCCGTTATCGTGGCAAGCTCTGGCCGGTACCGGTACCGCCGTTGGGTAGCAGGCGGGAACGCAGCCGGGCGATGCTACAGGAAGAGGCGAAGCTGTTCGAGCGCGTTGTCGTCGACGCACCCGACCAGTGGCTCGCCTGCTTCCACCAGATCTGGCCGGACCTCGAGCGGCCCGCACGCAAAGACTCCGGAGGAAATCGGTGAACGAAGGCGACGGAATCCGCCATGGCATGGCCGACATGCATATCCATTCGCTCGCCTCGGATGGAACCGCCTCGGCCGCCGAAATCCTCGATTACGTGGAGTCCAACACCGACCTCGACGTGATCGCGATCAGCGACCATGAGCGCACCGAAGCGGCGGTGGAGTGCCAGCGTCTAGCGCGTGAACGCGGGAGTCGGGTCGACGTGGTCGTCGGCGAGGAAGTCACGACCCGCAGCGGGCATCTTCTCGGGCTCTTCCTCCAGGCTCGCCTGAAGCGCAACCTGCGCGTCGAGACCACCGTGGCCGAGATCCACGAGCAGGGCGGGCTGGCGATCGTTCCGCATCCGTTCTCGGCTTTCACCCTCGGAATGCGCAAGAACGCGATCCTCCGCGTCCACAATTCGACCGATCCCCTCGTCTACTGGGACGCTCTCGAGGGCTTCAATCCTTCGACGGCGGGCCGATACGGACGTGCGGCGACCGCCAGACTGGCCGCGGAGCTGGGCCTGCCGCTCGTCGGCAACAGCGACGGGCATACCCTCGACACGATCGGCGACGGACGAACGATCTTTGCCGGCTCGACCGCGGAAGACTACCGGCAGGCCATCCTCGCCAGGACCACCACCGGCACCTGCGTCGACTGGGGCTTCGTGCGGGAGGCGCTGATCTACACCCGCCAGGTCCGCAAGTACAGCCGCGACATATCCCGCTGGGGCCGCCGCAACTTCCTGCGCGACGGTACTTCGCGCGACCTCGGGGTGCCGTGCGAGCAGCTCGAGCTCCAGCGTGAGCGCGAGGCCTGCTACCGGGCCGAGCGTCAGAGTCGCGACGGCGATCCGACCGCTCACAGCGCCTACGGCTCGGACGGCTCTGCCGGCCCCGGCGGCCGCAAGGGGCGAGAGAGCCGCTCGCTGCTTGCCGGTCTGCGCGGGCAGCGGGCCAGGCGCATGGCCGTGGCGGCGGAGAGGCAAGAGGCGGAGGAGCCGCCCGCGTGAAGATCGGACTCGTCACGCCCTATGTCTACCCATTGCCGGGTGGCGTGAACCAGCATGTTCGATTCCTCTACGAGAACCTCCGGCTCCGCGGCCACGACGTCCGAATAATCACGAGCAGCCACGGTCTGCAACGCTCGTCCGAGGGCGACGTCATCAGGATCGGCAAGGGGCTGAGCGTGCCGAGCAACGGTTCGGTCGGCACCGTGACGGTCTCGCCACGCTACATCTCACAGGTTCGGAACGTGCTCGAACGCGAGCAGTTCGACCTGCTTCACTTCCACGAGCCGTTCGTGCCGTTCCTGTCGCTGGTCACTCTCCGGGAGTCCACGAGCGTCAACGTGGCCACTTTCCACGCTTATGCGGGCTTCTCGCCGGCGATGGAGCTGGGCAGCAAGCTGCTCAAGGGCTACGCCGCCCGCCTGCACGGCCGCATCGCCGTGAGCGCGGCGGCCCGCCACTTCATCGACCGTTTCTTCCCCGGCGACTACAAGGTCATCCCGAACGGCGTGGACGTCGCCCGCTACAGGCGTGCGGTGCCGATCGCGCGGTGGCAGGACGGCACGCCCAACATCCTTTTCGTCGGCCGGTTCGAAGACCGCAAAGGCCTTATCTACCTCCTCAAGGCCTTCCGCGTGCTTCGCAAGGACGGCGCGGAATGCCGGCTGCTGGTCGTCGGATCGGGCCCCCAGGAGCGCGAGTTGCGCCGCTACGTCATGACGCGCGGCCTCCAGAACGTCGAGTTCCTGGGCCGGGTGAGCGAGGCGGAGAAGACCCAGCTATTCCGGACCGCGGACATCTTCGTCTCGCCCGCGACCGGACGCGAGTCCTTCGGGATCATCCTGCTGGAGGCCATGGCGGCGGGCGCGCCCATCGTCTGCAGCGACATCCACGGCTACAAGGGCGTGGTCCAGCGCGACCGGCAGGCCCTCCTCGTGCCGCCCGGAGATCGCAAGGCGCTGGCCGTAGCCATCTCCACGCTGCTCGACGATCCGCAATTGCGGGCCCGGATGGCGGCCAGCGGCCTGGAGCGAGTCCAGCAGTTCAGCTGGGAGCAGGTCACGGCACGGGTCGAGGCCTACTACGGCTTCGTCATCCGAAGGCTCGCCGCGCAAAACCAGCTTCCGCCGGGGTTCGCCGCCCAGGTGCCGCCACCGCCGCATCCTGTCCTGGGCGAGGCTAAGCCCGAGGTTCGCTAGACCGGATCGGCGCCGGGGAACCGGTGCACCGTCAGTCCTTTGGCGCGGCCGAGTCCACCGGTACGGCCGAGTCCACCGCCGGGGCAGACGGGCCGGCCGGGGCAGACGGGTCGGCTGGCGCCGACGGGCCCTCGTCGCCTGCGTCTCCGTCTTCGGTCGACGCGCCGGAGGCGGCCGGTTTCGGTCCGTATCCGACTCGCTGCCGCCAGGCCAGATAGGCAACCACGCCGGCTACGAACAGAGTCGCCGCAACCAGGACCAGCGAGTTGGCGCTGACGAGACCCACGGGCGTCGACACCTGCTGATTCACGGAGAACTCGAAGCCGTAGAGCCAGGTCGGTAGCAGCCCCTGGTAGACGCTGACGATGGTGTCCGGCATGGGCAGCGCCGAAAGGTTCGGGTACAAGGCGATGAATGCCAGCACCGCGACCGAGCAGAAACCGAGCACGAACCTGCGCGGGTCGACCGCCGTGAGGGCGATGAACGCCAGCACGGCCAGGAACGGCAGAAGCAGGAGCACGACCAGGTCCGAAGGAACCGGAACCTCGAAGAGGAGGTCTCGCGGCCCGTTCTGGCCGACCCAGAAGAGCAGCACGCCGGCGACGACCACGGGCACCATGAGCTGCACTATCCAGCCTCGTTCCCCGTGACCCTGGTTCTGGCGCCGTTCCAGGCGCAGCAGCACCGCGGCGAGCGCCACCAGGGCAACGACGAGAATCGCCACGATCATGAAGATCCGGGTTTCCACCCGCAGATCTCCCGACGTCGCCCCGCAGGAGGTGTTGCTGTAGAAGTCGCTCAGCTGGACGCGAGCCAGGCCGCAGACAGGCTCCTTGAGGAGCCACACCGCCGCCGGGAACATCAATGCGAGCACCGCCGCGACGCGCGCCAGGAGCCATGTCCGGCGCGACGGCCCGTGCCAGACCTCGGCCATGAAGTACGCGAGGGCTAACAAGAAGAACGGCAGGGCCGTATAGAAGTGGTACTGGAACGCGGCGCGATCGATCCGCGACCAGGACAGCCACTGCCAGAAGAAAGCCACGGTTATGAGCGTCAGGCCGAGGCTCCGCCGCTTGAACGCCTGCCAGCAGATGAAGCCCATGGCCAGAATGGCGACCCACCACAGGATCGGGTTGCCGCCATCGTAGATATTCGTGGCGGTCGAGTCGGCGTAGTTCGCGTTCTCGAACCAGACCGGCTTGAGATCCATCGGCCAGGCCCACCACGGCGAGGAAGCAGGGTGGCCGGACCGCAGGTCGTTGTGGTAGTTGTACATCTCTACGGTCTGCTGGAAGAACGTCTTGCCGGTGTGCCCGTTCGGCCAGCCGTCGCCGTTCACGCAGTTGCCGTTCACGTCCGGATCGGGGCACCACAGGACGGGCAGACCGAAGGCCTGATACGCGACCGAAGCGGTCTCGGTTTGCGCCTGCCACGGCATGGACCACGGGACATACGACCCGACGTAGACCACGATGGGAAGCACGAGCAGGCTGGCGACCATCCATACGGCCGGCATCCCCCAGCCCGAACCGAGGCGCAGCCAGCCTTGCGGCGCGGGCGACGCCGGCTCCGGAGCCGACTCGTCTACCGGCTCCCCGGACGCTTCCAGGGCCACGACGGCCGGCCGAGCCAGCGGCCCGAACCCAAATTGCCCGCCGAGCCAGAAAGCGACGCCGGCGGCCAGGCCGAGGCCGACGCCTTCCGCGCCGATTCGCACCAAATGATCGCCGGTAATGACTCCGATCGGAGTGAGCACCGAGATCCATGGAAGGAGGTCTGTAAGCGTCTTGCTGCCGATCAGCCCACCGAGAAGGGCCACGGCTGCGCCCACCACGATCGGTCCGGCGGTTGCGAACCAGAACTCCTCTTTGGCCCATGCGACCGGGTGATAGGCATTCGCCGCGGCGGCCATCGAGGTGACCGCGAGCATGATGAGGAAGAAGGTGTAGTTGGGCGCGCCGAACTGGATCGGTTGGGGCAGGAACAGCAGAGACAGACCCAGAATGGCCGCCGCGACCACCCCTGTAGTGACTCCGATCAGAACCCGATCCGGAGTCGTGCGGGCTCGGAGGGCCCACGAGATCCCCCACCAGGCGACTCCGGCCGCCACGAGCGCCAGAAGGATCATGGCCGGAAGGCTGCCCGTGCCGTCTGCGGGTTTCATCTCGGCGATGGCCATCCAACCCAAGACGCCCGTTCCGGCCGCGAGCCCGAGGATGGTGAGGAGTCGGCCGAGGGCCGACCGGATCAGGATCAGGATGCCGATGCTGGCCATGGCATAGAGCGCGACCCACTTGGAAGCCAGCGCCAGACCCAGAACGACGCCGAGGATCGGCATCCCCACCCAGAACGCCAGGCGGCGCTTCCAGACCCCGAGCCACAGCGCCGCGAAGAGCAGATAGGCGAGCAACAGGAAGCCGCCCACGTAGGCGTCGTTCATGGCGATCCGCGACTGAACGAAGAACATGCCGTCGACGGCCGAGAAGAGAGCGACGAGCACGCCGACCGAACGCCTGCGGAAGAGGAGCCGCGCCAGGAGGAAGAGGCAGGCCGCCATCAGGACGCCGAACAAGACGCCGACGATCCGCCAGGCGAAGGCGAACTGGCCGATGTCCATCGTAGCCACACTGCCGTCGGCCGAGATGGCCAGCAGCTGCTCGCGGTCGACGTTCGGCATCTGCGGAGTCACGTCGGCCCCGAGCGCCACCGGTTGGAATGGCAGCCTGGCGTCGGAGAAAACGGCGTCGCCGTTGGTTTCAATCGCATATACAGCCCAGCCGGTGCCGTCGGGCGTCTTGCCGAGCGCCTGCGCGATCCGCGTCGCATCATCGAAGATGACCTGCGTGACGAGGGCTGGCATGTTCTTCAGATGCTGGTCGGGGCCGAGTTCGATCGTGCCCTTCTCGGAGGAAATCCTGAAGTCCACGATCGAGGCGCCGGCCGTGACGTAAGAGTTCTCGGCGCCCGCAGGATCGTTCGGCCGAAGAGCGATGGAGGTAGCAGGCTGATCTGTGGGGACCGTCGACTCCACGCGGACATGCCGAGCGTCCATCAGGCCGACGCCATCGCGGTACGCGACCACGACCTGCGGCGTGCCTATCGAGAGCGAGATGCCCGGCAGCTCACCCTGGTCGATCAGCTTCTGCACCGAGGCCACGGCGTCGGCATTCAGCGGCAACAGGTTCAGTGGCTTTTCCAGCTCGGAGCTGGCCGAGGCTTCGAGCGCGGACAGGACGACGGACGGGTCGGCCAACAGCGCCTTGGCCTGGGCGGGGTCGGCCAACAGCGCTTTGGCGAGCGCGCTCGCCTCCGCTTGGACGGGACTGGGCGTCGGGCTCTCGCCGGAGGTCGGCGACGAAGTCGCGCCGGAGGTTGGGGTGAACACCAGGACGGTGGGCTTGGAGTCGAGGGCGGCGAAGTCGGCGGCGCCCGGGACGTTACCTCGGCCGACGATCGCGCCGCCGCTCAAGGTCGTATCGATGGACACGATGTCGCCGTTGCCCGCCACGGCCAGGACCGTCGAGAGAACTCCGGCGTTGAGCTTGACGATCGGGAAGCCCGTCTGGACGGTCAGTTCCACCGGCGCGGTCGGAGCGCTTATCAGCCCCAGCCGAACCTCGTCGAGCGACACCGTATCGAGCCGGAAGATGCGCCCGTCTGCCGTGCCCACGTACAGGGTCTGATTGGCGTCCAGTGCGACGGCCGATGCGCCGCCGATCTGGAAGGTCGTGACGAGAGCCCTGGTCTCGAGGTCGTAGACCCTGACCCCATCGCTCGCGGCTACGTACAGCCGGTCGCCCAGCCTCGCATCAGCGTTGGAAAGGGCAACGGCCGAAGTGCCGAGGTTGGTCGGGTAGCCGGCACCGCCGGGGACGATCCTCGGTTGCACGACGGCATCCTTGACGCCGACGCCCAGGTCGCTCGTGGCCGTGACCTTATGGTCGTCGAAAAGGATGAGCCCGCCAGCGATCGCGTATTTGGCAAAGTCGGGATGGGTCCACTCGTAGATGGAATGGGGGATGTCGTATCGCCAGTCCTGCAGGAACTCGGTGGCGGTTCGGGCGTGGTAGACCTCGTCGAAGTGCATCTGGAGCGGCTCCCCGAGCCGATACACACGCATCGTCAACGTGGCCACTATGAGAAGGGCCACGAGCCAGAGGTCGAGCTTGTCGAGTCGGCCCCGCGGCTCCGTATTCAGAGCGGCGGATCGATCCGGCAACGCGGGACGCCGGTAGATGCGGCGCCATAGCCTCATCACCTGATGGGGCACGAGCGCCGGCTGCCCGCCCGACTCTGCCATCGCCGCGGCGTCCTCGGGGGCATCGAAGTCGTAGGCAGACTCGGTCAGCGCTTCGGCTTCGGCGTTGGCGTCGGCGGTGGCGTCGGCGTCGGGTTCGAGCCCGGCCGCGAGGGCCTCCTCGGCCAGCGTATCGACCGCCCGGCCGCGGAGCTGGAGAAGCGACCAGACGAGCACGAGGCCCACCGTCAGGCCGGCGAGGGCGATCGGCCAGATGATTCCGCCGAACCATGTCGCCGTCTCCAGGAAGCTGCCCCAGCCGATGAGCAGACCTGCCAGCTCCTTGCTCCCGGCGGTAGCGCCCGCGTTCTGGGTAGCCCAGGTGGCCGAGTAATCCGGGATGCCGCCGTACTGCACCAGGACGGCTAGCAAGTTGGCCACGTTGGCGACCGCGAGGACCACGTAGGCGGCGCGCCAGCGCCACGAGACGGCCAGCAGGAGCGCGCCGACTCCGAAGAACGGGAACAGGTAGCGCTCGTGCGAGCGGGTGGGGATCGCGAAGAACGCAATGGCGAGTATCGCCAGGGCCACGACCAGCGAACGAGGATCGTCGCGCCAGGCCGCCCAGAGGCTGACCCCGACCAGGACCGCGAGAAGAGCTGCATCGCCCACGAATGCCGCCGAAAGTGGTCCGAAGAACTGGGCCACGACCAGCACCCCGAGCCCGACGGCGACCACGCCGCAGCCGACGGCCAGGGCTCGGAATTCGCTCCGCCAGACGGCAAGCGCCGCGTCGCTGAAGCTCGGGCCGGTCGAGTCGGGGGCGGCGGCGGGGGAGTCGGAGCCCGAGGAGGCGGCGG
>CABEAA010000125.1_pt1 | contig 15052 bp, 12 predicted proteins | sample 3132281 | NCBI WGS metagenome assembly CABEAA01 (sample SAMEA5534341, study PRJEB31848) | metagenome | biome: tundra; feature: field; material: soil | place: USA | collected 2013-05 | depth 0.45 m
GTACGGGGCCGGGGGTCGTGCGGCAGGCGGCCGTGGGCGCGGCGAAAGTGGCGCGGCCCGCGGCGCCGCCCGCGACCAGAAGCGCGTCTCCGTCGCCACCGTGCCGTGGCTCGAGTTGCGTCGCGGCGATCGTATCGGCATCGTCGGCCCCAACGGAGCGGGCAAGACCACGCTCCTGCGCACGATCGCCGGAGAACTGCCGCCGCTCGACGGCGCCCTCGACCTCGGGCGCAACGTCCAGCTCAGCTACCTCGCCCAGCTGCGGAACGCGCCGATCCCCGGCGCCACCGTCCTGGACGCCATCCTCGACGAGATGCCGCTGACCCAGGGAGCGGCCCGCAGCCACCTGGCGCGCTTCTTGTTTCGCGGCGACGACCCTCTGAAGGAAGTGGCGGCGCTCTCCGGCGGGGAACGGTCGCGGCTGGAGCTGGCGCTGCTCTTCCTGCTGCCGGCCAACCTGCTGCTGCTCGACGAGCCCACGAACCACCTCGACATCCCGGCGCGCGAAGCGCTCGAAGCTTTCATGGGCGGGACCGACGCCACGCTCGTGATCGTCAGCCACGACCGGCGGCTGCTCGAGAAGGTCTGCGACTTGCTGTGGGTCGTGGATGGCGGGTTGGCCGTGCCGTTCGAGGGCGGATATCGCGCCTGGCGGGCCGCCGTCGCGGACGGATGGACGGTCGAGGCCGCGGCCGAAAGGGAAGCCAACCGGCTTCATGGCGGACGTTCTCCGGCGACGAACGGACGGCGGCCGGCGGGTGCGGTCGGGGCTTCGGCTCGCAAGGTCGCGGCGAAGTCGGTCGATCCCGCGGTCGCTTCACCGCCTCTGTCCCCAGCCCAAAAGCGCGCCGCAACCAAGCTCTCCAAGGAGGCGTATCGCCGCCGGAAAGCTGCCGTGGACGAGGAGCTAGCCCATCTCGTCGACCGTCGACGCCTGCTAGAGTCGGCGCTCGGAGACCCGAACGTGCACGGCAACTTCGTCGAGCTGCGCCGGGTCAGCGGCGAGCTCGCAACCGTGAACGAGGCGCTCGCCGCGGCCGAGGAGGCATGGCTCGAACTGGAGGAAGTGGCGCCGTGACGGAGTCGAGTGGCAAGGCCGGCGGCCCCGGCGGCCGCGGCCGCGGCGAGCGCGGCGACCCCGCCGTCGATCCGCCCGCGACGAAGACGCTCCTGATCGGCCTGATCGGCCCGATCGGCGCCGGCAAGTCGACCGTGGCCGGCTGGCTCGCGGAGCGCGGTGTCGTTATCGTCGACGCGGACCGGCTCACCCGCGAACTCATGGCTCCGGGGACGCCCGTCACGGCCGCCGTCTTCGCCCGCTTCGGAGACCAGTTCCGGCTTCCGGACGGCTCGCTCGATCGCCGTGCGCTCGGCCGCCTCGTGTTCTCCGACCCGACGAGTCTGGCCGCGCTCGAGTCGATCGTCCATCCGGCGATCAACGAGTTGCTGGGTCGGATCGTGCGCGACACTGGCGAGGACGGGCCGCCGGCGATGGCTCTCGAAGCGGTAAAGCTGGTCGAGGCGGGCCACGCGGCGCACTGCGATGAGGTCTGGTTCGTCACCTGCGAGCCTGCCACGCAGCTCGCCCGCCTGGTCGGCCGCGGTATGTCCGAGGCGGATGCGCGTCAGCGGATCGACGCCCAGGCCTCGTCACTGCCGCTCTGGCACGAGGCCGCGACCCGCACCATCACGACGGATGCGCCGCGCAGCCAGGTCGAGGCGGCGGTGGCCCAAGCTCTGGATGAGGCTCTGGCCGGGCGTCCCTGAGAGCTCCGGAAGGCAAGCTCCTACAATCGAGTCGAATGACGTCCCGGATTCCACGGCCCCGACTGTTCGCAGCTGCCTCCGCGCTCGTTCTCGTCGTTGCGGTCACGATCGCCTGGTCCGTCGCGAGTTCCGGTTCCGATGCAGGACCTGGGCTGGGCGGGACCGCGAGCGGCGGGGCCACTCACGTCGCGACAGGCTCGATCGGCGACCCCGCGACTGCCAGCCTTGCGCCATCGTCGCCGTCAGGGTCGCCATCCGTCGGGCCGACCGCCGTCCCGAGCTATGCCTCCGGCTTCCAGCCGCTGGACGTCGTGGCGCCGGATCCCTCTCCTTCGTTCGGCCCGGTGCCGAGTGGCCTGAGCGGCTTCCCCCGTTTCGATCCCTCGCGACCGACCCCGGTCCAGTCGCCCGATTGGCTCGCGCTCAAAGCCGGAGGCCTCGTGGCTTTGGTCGACGGGCGAATCGTCGCCCTGTCCGCAAGCGCCGATCCACTCACAGTGACCGCTTCGGGCAAGCTGCTTCCGGCCAGCTACACGCTCGATGTCGCATGGACCGGTCGCATCGTCGAGCCGCCCGGCTCCGGCACCGACGAAAAGGGCAATCGCTATTCCGACCTGACGTATTGGAACCTGTGCGGCCCGGCGGCGGCGACGGTCGTCCTCTATTACTGGCAACAGATCGGGGGCCACCCCAACGTCACCGGGACGGCGGGCTACTTCCTCGATCCGTATGTCGCCGCCGGAGTTGCCTGGCCTTCGCCCGGCCCGGCGGTCGCGGTTTCCAGCAGCGGGACTCGGCTCGGCACTTACTGGTCCGCACGGGACACGCTCAGCGGTTACGTAGCCAACGGCCGCGGCTTTCTCATGTATATGGCCATGAACGTGCAGCCGCCGGGCTGGCTCGCCACCGGCCTGGACGTGTTCACCTCATCCGACGGCGGCCCAATGTATCCGACCCGGGGCGCCTCCCCGCGGGGGATTGCCGTGGCGTTGAACTCGGAGATCGCCGGTCCCGGCGCCCCGAACTGGGCGGACACCTGGTACGTCTACGTCACGAAGGGCGACCCGACTCTCGCAACGGACCTGCACGAGGCGGTCCAGCTGGACGTCGGCCGCGACCACGTTGCGGTTGTTGCCGCAGCCGATACCCACGAACTGCCCAACTGGCAGGCGCGCTCCGCGGCGCCGCACACTCGCCACGCGATATCGATCGTCGGCTACGACGACGCCGCGAGCCCGCCCACCTACACCTACATCGACACCTGCGGCCGGAGCTGCAACGGGCGCGCCGGCAACACGAACGGCGACACGCACACGATCTCTCAGGCGGCCATGGTCCAGGCGCTCCAGGACAGTGCGGGCATCGGCTTCGTCTGGTAGGTGAGTGGCGGGCCCACCGACGCGCGCCTCTACAATCGTCGGGTGAGCTCGATGTTGCAGAGGTCGGTTCCGTTCGGAGCGGCAGCGCTGATGCTCGTCCTCGTCGCCGGCGCCGCCTTCGTCGGGTCGCCCGATCCGGGGCGCGGGCTGGCCGAAGCCTCGCCGCGTCCCACCGTGTCGCTGCGCCCGAGCGTCTCGCTCAGCGCCACGGTCTCGGTCGGGCCGACCGCCGCTGCCGATTCCACGGCGACGCTCGGGCCTACCGTCTCCCTCGTTCCGACCGCGTCCTCCGCCCCGACGTCTTCTGCCCGGCGCACCGCTTCGCTCGTCCCGAGCGCGTCGGCTGCGCCGACCGCGGCGGCAACCGCACCCCCGTTCTACCCGCTCGACGTGCTGGCGGCGCCAACCCCCGGGCCCGGCCAGGCAGGATCGGCCACCGGAGAGTTCGACTTCTCGTTCGTCGACGATCGGCGTCCGCTGGCCGTGCAATCGTCCGATTGGCTGAGCCTCAAGGCAGCCGGCAGGGTGAACCTGCAGGCCGGCAGGATCGGCCTCCTCGCCGCCGGTTCGAACCCGTTGGCGGGCCCGTCCGGGGCACCGGTGCCGGCCGCTCGAACCCTCGCGGTCGGCTGGACGCGCTGGGTTATCGAGCCGCCCGGCTCCGGCACCGACGAAAAGGGCAATCGCTACTCGGACCAGAGCTACTGGAACCTGTGCGGCCCGGGGACGATGACCGTGGCGCTGTACTACTGGCAGCAGCTGACGGGCCGTCCCAACGTCACGGGCACGGCCGGCTACTTCCTCGACCCGTACGCGGCCGAAGCGGTGGCGTGGCCGGCGACGGGCCCGAGTTTCGTCGCCCCGAGCGGGGCCGCCGAGCAGCTCGGGACGTACTGGTCGGGCTCGGACACCGTCAGCGGCTATCAGGCCAAAGGTCGCGGCTATCTGATGTACCTCGCGATGGTCGCGCAGCCGCCCGGTTGGGCCTCGACGGGGATCGACGTCTTCAGTGACCAGCGCGGTCATCCGCTATACCCGACCCGCGGTGCATCGCCGCGTAGCATCCTGATGGCCATCAACTGGGAGGTCTCCGGCCACGACCCGAATGGCTGGTCGGACGCCTGGTACACGGCGGTCACGAACGTCGATCCAACGCTTGCCCGCGACCTGCAGCTGGCGGTGATGCTGGACGTCGGTCGGGACGGTGTGCCGGTAATCGCCGCCGTGGATTCGTTCGAGCTGCCCAACTGGCAGGCGGGCGCCGCCACGCCGCACATCCAGCACGGCGTCACGATCGTCGGCTACGACAACGCCGCCAACCCGCCGACCTACACCTACATCGACACCTGCGGACGCTCGTGTGACAACCGCGGCGGCAACCAGAACGGCCAGGTCCACGCGATCTCGCAGGCGGCCATGGCCCGCGCGATCAGGGACACCGGCGGCTCGGGCTTCATCTGGTAGGGGAGGGGGGTGCGATGGTGAGCGAGCGCGCCGACGTCGCGGTTGTAGGCGCGGGGATCGTGGGACTGGCGACGGCCCGGGCGCTGCTGCTGGCCCACCCTCGTCTGCGGCTGGTCGTCGTCGACAAGGAGCCGCGGATCGCGGCCCACCAGACCGGGCACAACTCGGGCGTGCTCCATGGCGGCGTCTATTACGCGCCCGGTTCGCGCAAGGCGGCGATGTGCCGCGCCGGCAAGGCGCAGGTCGAGGAATTCGCCAGGCAGCACGGCATCCCGTTCCTGCATTCGGGCAAGCTGATCGTTGCCCTCGACGAGACCGAGCGGCCCGCCATCGCCGATCTCCTGCAGCGTGCCCGGGCCAACGGCGTCCCGGGGATCGAGCTTGTCGGCCCCGAGCGGATGCGCGAGATCGAGCCGTCCGTGGCCGGCGTGGCGGCGCTGTGGTCGCCGGAAACGGGCGTGATCGACTACCGCCTTGTCGCTGCGGCGCTGGCCGAAGAGATCCAAGCCGCCGGCGGAACGATCCTCCTCGGTCGCGAGGTGACGGCGATCCGCGAGATGGCCGAGGAGCGCGTGCTCGAGACGACCGGCGGGCCGATTGCGGCTCGCGACCTGGTCGTCTGCGGCGGGCTGTACGCCGACCGGCTCGCGGCAATGACCGGCACGCGCGGCCCGCGGATCGTGCCGTTCCGCGGCGACTACTACGTCCTCCGGCCGGAGGCGGAGCGGCTCGTTCGGGCCCTGATCTACCCCGTGCCCGACCCGCGCTTCCCGTTCCTCGGCGTCCACTTCACGCGGCGCATCGACGGCGAAGTCTGGGCGGGGCCGAACGCCGTCCTGGCACTCGCCCGCGAGGGCTACCGCCGCCGCGACGTCGATCCCGCCGAGCTGCTCCGCGTCCTGGGTTATCGCGGCTTCCTGCGGTTGGCCGGCCGAAACCTCGCTACCGGCGCGGGAGAAATGTGGCGCGACTACAACAAGCGGGCCTTCCTGGGCGCGTTGCAGCGGTACGTTCCCGAGCTGGTCGAGGCCGACCTGCTGCCCGGTCCGTCCGGTGTTCGAGCCCAGGCCATCGACATCGTCGGCCAAATGGTCGACGACTTCGCCATCGGCGGATCGGTCCACGTCCTGCACGTCCAGAACGCCCCGTCGCCAGCCGCCACCTCGTCCCTCGCGATCGGGGCCTGGCTCGCGGACGCCGCGCGCACTCGGTTCGGCTTGTCCTGACGCCGGTCACTCGACCCGAGAACCTATTCGCCCCGTTGCTCGTCTTAAGTAGCGAGTATTCCGAGTGCGGTCGAACCGCGGCATCAAGGATGCGAGACTGTGGAAGTGGCAGAGCCCCATCCATGACAAGGACCGCGGGGTCCGACGCGGTTGACGCCGCCGACGCGGCCGACCCGACCGACGCGGCCTTCGCCGCGCTCAGTGACGTCGCGCTCCGGCGCACCTACGGGCTGGCAGGTTATCTGCTAGGCAACGCTTCAGACGCCGAGGACGCGACGCAGGAAGCGATGGCCAGGGCCTGGCGAGCGCGGGCGACTCTCCGCGACGCGGCCAACTTCGACGCCTGGCTGGACCGCATTTTGGTGAACGCCTGCCGCGATCGCCTGCGCCGCCGCCGGCTCGTCCAGACGGTGGACCTCAAGGCAAGCGCAGATATCGAAGCGCGCGATCCGTTCCGCGAATTCCTGGCCCGCGACGAGCTCGCGGCCGCTCTCGAGGCGCTGACCGCGGACCAGCGGGTCGTGGTCGTGCTGCGCTTCTGGCAGGACCTCTCGCTCGAGCAGATATCGGACCGGCTGGACTGGCCGCTCGGCACGGTCAAGTCGCGCTTGCACCACGCCATGGCCGCCATGAAGAAGCGGCTGGAGCGCGACGCAGGGCACGAACTTCGCGAGGTAGCGCCATGAACGACACCGAACTCCAGGCGTGGCTGGAGGCCCGCTTCCGAGCCGCCCCCAGTCCCGAACCCCCGGCGGAACTGCAACATGCTGTCCGGTCCGACCGAATTCGAACGAGGACTCAGCTCGGATCCGGCGCGCCCCGCCGAGCGTGGGGGCTGACCCGGCCTCGCCGCGCCATCGGCGGAGCGGTCGTGCTGGCATTTACGGCAGTCCTCGCCGTCGCCCTTCTGACGGTCGTCGTCCTCCGGCCAACTCAAAGCCCAGTGTCGGCAGGCTCGGGGATCGCGTGGCGGCCGGCCGTTCAGGTACCCGCGTCCGGAATGATCATCGGGCCGTACCTGGCCTCCGTCGGCAGCCGCCTCTACATGGTTGCCACCTCCAACGCGGCCGACGGCACCGAGAGCACGGTGGTTCGGTCCTCCTCGGACGGCGAGACCTGGGAGCAAGTCTCGGAGCCGGGCGCATTCGCCAACGGCGGGCCCAGGTTCTTCGCGCAGGGTATCTCGGGCGACGGCCAGGGCGGTTTGATCGTCGTGGGCGGCGTCTCGGGCGACAAGACCGAGACCACGCTACCGACGGCGTGGCATTCGACAGACGGTCGAACGTGGACGAAGGCGCAGGTCGCCGCTCCGGCCCTTGCCAGGATGGCCGCTGTCGCCGCGCAGCCTGGAGCAATCGTCGCTATCGGCGACTGGCGGGTGCCGGTGCCTGGGGGCGCGGCGGATCAGACGGTCAACCAAATGTACGCCTGGTTCTCGCCGGACGGCAATGCGTGGAGCCAGGTAGTGCTGCCCGACTCGTCGGGCTACGCTCCGATGGCTATCACCGCTTGGGAGGGTGGCTTCGCCGCGATTGCCCAATCGGATGGGCTCGTGCTGTCCTCGTCCGTCTGGACTTCGGCAGACGGTCGAACCTGGGAGAAGGCGGCGCAGGACTTCGTCGGTTTCGGGCCCACAGCAATCACGGCGCTCGGCGGACGCGTGGTGGCAGTCGGGGATTACCTGGACCCACAAGGCAGCGTCGGCAGCCTTGTCCCAACGTCATGGTCGTCCGCTGACGGTCGAACCTGGGCCAAAGCGACCGCGGCCGCCAGACAGAAGGCGACTGGCTTCGGCGACGTGACCGTCGTCGGCGATTCACTGGTGGCGATCGGCGAGAACTTCATGGGCCAGGGTTGGTCGCCGGTCGGCTTGGGTGGGCCGACGGGGACGCCGGCACCAGCGCCAGCGGCGAACGTCTGGGTCTCCAGCGACGGATTGACCTGGAAACTGCTCGCCGATGACCCCAAGCTGATGCTCGGCTTGTACCTCAACACGCACGTCGCCGCCCTCGGCGATCGGGTCGTGCTTGCCACGAATGGCGAGGTGTTCGTCGGCGATCTGATTCCGTGACGTCGCGTTGGTTGGCGTCGCGTCATGCGCCTCCGGCACTAGAACGCGCGTGCTATTGTCTCGTCTCGGGGTATACTCGACCCCCACGCTGACGAGGTCGAAGTGCCCGATTTTCGGCTCGTTGCCGACTTCAAGCCGACCGGCGACCAACCCGATGCGATCGAGAAACTGAGCGAAGGCCTGGCTAAGGGCCTGCGTCAGCAAACGCTGCTCGGAGTCACCGGCTCCGGCAAGACCTACACCATTTCGCAAGTCATAGAGCGGCACCAGAAGCCGACGCTCGTGCTGGCGCATAACAAGACGCTGGCCGCGCAGCTCTATTCCGAGTTCCGCGAGTTCTTCCCGGACAACGCCGTGGAGTACTTCGTCAGCTACTTCGACTACTACCAGCCCGAGGCCTACCTGCCGCGCTCGGACACTTACATCGAGAAAGACTCGAGCCGCAACGACGAGATCGACAAGCTCCGCCACGCGGCCACGAAGGCGCTCTTCGAGCGGCGGGACGTGATCATCGTCGCGAGCGTGAGCTGCATCTACGGCCTGGGCGCGCCGGTCGACTACGGAGCCACGATCTTGCGGCTGCGGGTCGGCGGGCAGTATCGCCGCGACGCGGTGTTGCGCCACCTCGTCGATCTCCAGTACCAGCGCAACGACGCCGCCCTGACGCGAGCCCGTTTCCGCGTCCGCGGCGACACCCTCGAGCTGATCCCAGCCGCGGAGGATCGCCTCGTGCGGGTCGAATTCTTCGGCGACGAAGTCGAGCGGATCACCGAGCTGGACCCGCTCACCGGGGAGCTGCTGGCCGAGCGCAAGGACGTCAACGTCTACCCCGCCACTCACTACGTCACGCCCAAGGACAAGCTGATGTTGGCGGTCAAAGCAATTGACGAGGAGATGGAGGTCCGCGTCGGCGAGCTGGAGGCCCAGGGCCGAGAGCTGGAGGGGGCCAGGCTCCGGCAGCGCACGACCTTCGACCTCGAGATGATGCGCGAACTCGGCTATTGCACCGGGATCGAGAACTACTCCCGCCACCTCTCCGGCCGTGACGCCGGCTCGCGCCCGTGGACGCTGCTCGACTACTTCCCGCCCGACTGGCTGCTGGTCGTGGACGAAAGCCACATGTCCATACCTCAGGTCGTGGGAATGTATAAGAATGACCGCACGCGTAAAGAGATTCTCGTAGATTTCGGCTTCCGTCTGCCATCAGCCCTGGACAATCGGCCGCTGACGTTCGAGGAATTCGAAGCCAGCGTTAACCAAGTCGTCTATATGAGCGCCACGCCAGGCCCATATGAACTCGAACGCAGCGAGCAGATTGTCGAGCAACTAATACGACCGACCGGCGTCGTCGATCCGCATATCACAGTCAAACCGACAGAAGGCCAGATAGACGATCTACTCGAACTCATACGTGGTCGCGTCGAAAAGGGCGAACGTTCGATCGTCACGACGCTGACGAAGAAGATGGCCGAGGACCTGGCCGACTACTTGCACGAACTCGGCGTGAAGGTCCAGTACCTTCATTCCGAGGTCGACACGCTGGAGCGGGTCCAGATCCTGCGCGACCTGCGGCTCGGCGTGTACGACGTGATCGTCGGGATCAACCTGCTGCGCGAAGGCATCGACCTGCCCGAGGTAACACTGGTCGCGATTCTGGACGCCGACAAGGAAGGATTCCTGCGCAGCGCCTGGTCGCTGGTGCAGATGATCGGGCGGGCGGCGCGCAACGTCGACGGCGAGGTCGTGATGTACGCCGACCGTATGACCGACTCGATGAAGGCGGCGATCGGCGAGACGGACCGGCGCCGCGCGGTCCAGGAGCAGCACAACCGCGAGCACGGCATCCAGCCGGTGACGATCGTCAAGGGCATCCGCGACATCAACGATCGGCTTCGGGCCGTGGCGGAATCACACGGCGCTTACGGCGACGGCGGGGCGCCCGGACACGAGCGCGACCTCTCGGCCATGGCGAAGGGCCAGGTCGAAAAGCTCGTCGCCCAGATGGAGGCAGAGATGCGCCAGGCCGCTCGCGACCTGGAGTTCGAGAGGGCCGCCGCGCTTAGAGACGAGGTCCAGGAGATTCGACTGCGCGTGCTCGAGGAGGACGCGTCGGCAACGGTGGCCCGGGCGGCGGAGAAGGCCGGCAAGGCTCGGCCCGTCGGACAGATCTCGCCGCACCAGGCTCCGGCGCGCTCCGGCAGGACGATCAAGCCGGTCCGCCAGACTGAGCGGCGACGGCGTGGAGAAGGGGATGGCGTGGAGCTGGACGCGGCCGCTCTCGACGTGACGGAGGTGCGCGTCGTCGCCACCACCGAATCGGAGGAAGACGCCACGGCCGCGACCGCTTCGGACTGGCTGCCCGGCATCCGCGACGAGCACGAGGACGACGGCTGGACCGTCAAGTGGCTCGACCGTCCGACGTGGGACCATACCGTCACCCCGAACGTGATCAAGCGCACCGGATCGCGGCCTCCCGGAGGCCGGCGCCGCCGATAGCCGCCAGATGAGGAGCCAGCAGCCATATGGATCCGCTCAGCGAAGCGTTCCAGCACCACACATGGGCCACGGAGCGGCTGATCGAGCACCTGCGGAACCTGCCCGAAGCCGCGCTGACCGCCAGCGCCCCCGGCGTATACGGGGAGGTGCTGGCCACTCTCTCGCACCTGCTCGGCGCCGACGGACGCTACCTGAGGTATCTCGAGGGCACGCCGCCGCCGCCCCGAACCGGGCCGGATCCGACGCGCTCCCTCGACGAGCTGGCCGACCAGCTGCGCGACCAGGCCGTGCGATGGCGCATAGTCCTGGCGCGGATCGGCGAGATCGACGTCACGCTGCCGGCCCGCCAGGATCGTCCCGAGCTGCCGCATGCTACGAATCTTTTGGTCGACCAGGCACTCCACCACGGCAACGACCACCGCACGCAGATCTGCACGGTTCTCTCGGCGAGCGGTTATGCGACGCCGGACCTGGACGTTTGGAGCTACTGGATGGCCCGTCGTGCGAGCTAACTGGACACATCGCCGCGCGATCGCATTGGGATCCGTGCTGGTGCTGATCCTCTCGGGTTGCGGCCAGAACTCGACTTCCTCGCCGACGCCCCGACCCACGCCTTCGCCGTCGCCGTTGCCCACGGCCGCACCGTCGCCCACCGCCGGACTGTTCGTCGACGCCGGGGCCGACCTCGGCGCCATCAGCCCGTACGTCTACGGCACCAACGACGGGCCCTGGCTCGCCGTCAGCCCGGATCTCCAGGATCAGGTGAGCGCCGCGAAGCTGACCATGCTGAGCTTCCCAGGTGGCAACTGGGGCGACGAGAACGATCTCCAGCATTACCAGATCGACGACTTCGTCGCGTTCTGCCGCCAGATCGGGGCCGAGCCGCGGATCGTGGTCCGGCTCAAAGGCGGTACGGCCCAGAAGGCCGCCGATCTCGTGAAATATGCCAACGTGACGATGGGATACGGCGTCAAGTACTGGGGCATCGGCAATGAGCCGGATCTTTACGAGGCCAGTGGAATGGCCGGCTACTCCGTGGTTCAGTACGACACGGACTGGCGCTCATTTGCAATGGCCATGCGGGCTGTCGATCCAAAGATCAAGCTAATCGGACCGGACATCAGCCAGTTCGTCGGAAATACGAACGGCTCTTCATATTTGCAGGCTCGAACCGATTGGCTCTCGACGTTCCTCAAGGCAAACGGCGATCTGGTGGACATCGTTTCGATCCACCGGTACGCGTTTCCCGCGAGTACGACGTCGGGGCCGCCGTCCATCGCGGATTTGCGCGCCAACTCGCAGGAATGGGACTCAATCATTCCGGGCCTTCGGACGGTGATCCGGACGCAGCTCGGGCGCGACCTCCCCGTGGCCGTCACCGAGTTGAACTCGAGCTGGGCTGCCAACGTCGGTGGCGAGGCGACGATGGACTCCCACTACAACGCGATCTGGTTCGGGGACGTTCTGGGCCGCCTCATCCGCCAGAAGGTCGACGTCGTCGCTCAGTTCGCCCTGGAAGGCGATTGGGGGATCTTCGGGCCCGACGCGGTGCATCCGGTCTACTACGACTACCTGATGTACGAGCGGTTCGGGGTCGAGTTGGTGCGGTCTGCTTCGGACGATCCGCTGGTGTCGGTCTACGCGGCCAAGCGGGCCGATGGAACGCTCACGGTCATGATCGTGAACCTGGCTTCGACCGCGGCCACAAAGCCTCTCACCGTGATCGGCGGGGGGTCGGCTTCGTCGGCCCAGACGTGGCTGTTCGACGCCGGGCACAAAGCCGAGCAAGTGGCGGCAACTCCGCTCTCGGCGGGAGGCAACGTGACCCTCCCGCCCGAGTCGATGACCCTGCTCGTCGTGGGCGCCTAGCGGCTACGGCCGCGGCTCGACTCCGGCTCTGGCGGGCACACCGCCGGACGACCCGAGCGCACGCGGTGCGGCCACGGCCAGCACCACCAGCAGCACGGCCACGCCCCCGAGGGCGATTCTCAGCCCGGTGATTCCCGCCACCGAGCCGATGAGCGGCGGGCCGGTGAGCCCGCCCGCGTAACCCATCGTCGAGACCGCCGCGATACCCACGGCCGACGAGATGCCCGGCTGGGACCCGCCGGCCCGGAATACCGTCGGGACTATCGCGGCGAGGCCCATGCCCATCAGCGCCAGGCCGACAATGGCCGCGATCGGGTTCGCCACGGCGATCGCTCCGCCTAGCCCGACGGCGGCAACGGCGCCGCCCCACGAAACCACTCGAGCGGCTCCCCAGCGGGCGGCGAGGTGGTCGCCGAAGAGTCGCGCCGTCGCCATCGCCGCGGCAAAGGCAGCTAGCGCGATTGCGGCCTCCTGGGCCGTTCCGCCCAGGGAGTCTTTCACGAAGACGCCGCCCCAGTCGCTCGCCGAGCCTTCGGTCATCAAGCCGGCGAAAGCCAGAAGACCGAGAGCGACGACGCGCCGGGGAGGCCTCCGGAACGAAGGGCCCTCTCCATGTCGCCGGTCGGGAAGCATCGTGCGGCCCAGGACCACCGCCGTGATCGCAAGTCCGGCTGCGAGCAGGAGGAACTGGCCCAGCAGGGTCACGCCGACCTGGATGGCGGCCGCGGTCAAGAAAGCGCCGCTGAAGGAGCCGATGCTCCAGGCGGCATGCAGGCGCGACAGGATCGGGCGCCCTCCGGCCTGCTCGACCGCCATCCCGTTGGCGTTCATGCAGACGTCCATCGAGCCCTGAAGGCCCCCGAAGACCAGCAGGACGCCGAACAGTGCCACGAACGACGGCGCCATCGCCAGCAATGGCAAGAGGGCGGCACAGCCGAGTAAGGTGCCGGCCGTCATCGCGTGGGTTCCGACCCGCCCGGCCAGAACGCCCGCCGCGGACATCGCAAGGACGGCTCCGATTCCGGCCGCAAAGAGCGCGAAGCCCAGATGGACCGAATCGAGTCCGGCCTGTTCCTTGATGGCCGGGATCCGGGCAGCCCACGAACCGAATATCACGCCGTTGGCGACGAATGCGGCAGCGACCGCGGCCCGAGCGAGTCGGAGGGACGGCGCGGCGTCCGACCCCGACCCGGCCGCCGGCGCGGTTCTGGCAGGCGACGCGGGCCTGCCGGGCGAGCCGCTCATCCGGCGCCCAGGGCTCTCGCGACGGCGACGAACACCACGGCAGCGACCACGCCGGGCAGAAGCCTTCGAGTCCGCCACACGACGAGGACGCACAGCGCGACCGCGAGAGGCTCGATCCCCAGCAGCAACCGGGGCGGTTTGTCGGACGTGAGCAGGCAGTTGACCGCCGCGAGCGCGGCCAGAGCCGACGGCCCGGAAAGCCGCAGGTAGGCGACTGCCCGCGGCGGGAGGCGCTCGATCCCGGGGGCCAACATCGGCAGCGCCCGCGAAGGATATGTGGCCAGCCACATCAGGAAGGCGAGAGGCACCAAACCGAGGCCCAGGTTCATGGCAGGCCCGCTTCGGAGGCGCGCTCGTGCGCAGGTCCCGCGCTATCGGCGCCTTCGGCCCCTCGGGTCGCATTGCCCGCGTCCGTGCCGCCGCCCCTCTCCGGCATCGCGAGGCCGATCATCGGCCCCACGACTGCCCCAGCCACCAACCCCATCGACGCTCCGGCGGCGAGTCCCAGAGGAACGGCCACGGCAACGGCCCCGAGGGCGGCGGCGACGTCGCGGCGCCCCGACACCATTCCGAGCGACAGGCCGGCCATCGCAGCCGGGAAAGCGACGTCAAGGCCGAGCCGGTTCACGTCCACGGCCCCGCCGGCCACGTACCCGACGGCCGAACCCATGGTCCACGGAATGAAGATGGCCATCGCGGCGATCCAGTAGCCGCGCGCGTCGAAGCCGCGAATGCGACGGAAGTGCGCCAGCGACAGGGCGAACGTCTCGTCCGTCAGGAAATGGGCCATCACAACGCGCTCTCGGCGCGACCGCGCCACCGTGTAGGGTGCCGTCGCCGCCGAATAGAGGAGGTGTCTGGCGTTGACCAGCAGGGTGACGCCGGCGATCGCGAGCCACGATGCGCCGTCCTTGACCATGCCGGCCGCCGCAAACTGCGAGCCACCCGCCAGCACGACCACGGAGTTGGTGACGACGTCCAGGAGCGAGTAACGGGCCTGCAGAGCGGCGAGCCCGAACACGAGGCCTATCGGAAAGGCATAGCTCGCGATCGCGAATGCGTCGCCGATGAGTTTCCGGCGCGACACTGCGACGGCTTCCTTCGCCCGTTCATCCTCAGCTGTCGCCATTTCCCCGCTCATCGTCGCCGTTCCTCAGCCGTCTGACCTCAGGGTCAGGTCGTCGGATGTTACCGGACGTTGCGCGGTCGCGCGGCATGTCCGACCGGGGGCACGCGAGGGGACTTCATTGTGTCTATGCGGGTAGCGACTGGTATCCAGTCTCGGGAAGCCCGAACAGACATCGAAGCGTCTCGACACGGATGCCTCGAGTCGTTTCCACGCTCAGGCGGAGGTTCGATCCGGCCGCCAGACCCGGCTGGTCCGGTCCGAGTTGCATCGTCCTTCGATACCATGGCGTTCTCAAGTGACCGATGCAACAAGCCTTGCGAACGCCTCTGATGGTTTCATCCAGCCGAGGGTTTGTCGAGGTCGACCATTGAGTTCGTTGGCCACAGCATCGAGCTCGGCCTGGTCA
>CABEAA010000126.1_pt1 | contig 14810 bp, 12 predicted proteins | sample 3132281 | NCBI WGS metagenome assembly CABEAA01 (sample SAMEA5534341, study PRJEB31848) | metagenome | biome: tundra; feature: field; material: soil | place: USA | collected 2013-05 | depth 0.45 m
CCGAGACCATGGCCGCAATCGATGCCGTCGTGGAGCACAAGGAGGTCGAGCCTGGGTTGCTGATGGCGAGCTGATCGATCAGACGTGAGGATGCGCTGTTACACACGTCCTGGGACTTGACCCCTTTCTCAGGGCGCGCGCGGGGCCTAACCGGCACCGTCCACGCTTGGGGCACTCACAGTCGCTCTCACCATGGCCGCCCCCCGAGTCACTAGGAGCGCCCGGCCTCGCAGTTCGGGTTCGTGCCCCCGCACAACACTCATGTCACGGGTAAGCCGGGGAAGCGCGCGGAGCGGGACCAATGGGAGGCGGGGAGCGGCGCGGAGTCGCGCAGCGCCATTTAGCGGGAATGGTGGGCGGTGCAGGATTCGAACCTGCGACATCCTCGGTGTAAACGAGGCGCTCTTACCGCTGAGCTAACCGCCCGCAACGCCGCGAGGGGCGACTAGCCGCCGCGCCGCCGTTTCGGATCAGGAAAAGAGGTGGTGCCCAGGCCGGGACTTGAACCCGGATGGATTGCTCCATACGCCCCTCAAACGTACGCGTATACCAATTCCGCCACCTGGGCACGATTCGCGGCGCCGTCGCCGCCACATACTTCCACCGGCCAACCCGATAGCCCGAAACCACTGGTGCCGAGGAGGGGATTTGAACCCCTACACCCTTGCGGGCACCGGCTCCTGAAGCCGGCGCGTCTGCCATTCCGCCACCTCGGCATGCGCAGCCACAGTGTCATCCGTCGCTGGCGAGGCGCCAGTCTATCACATCCCAATATCGGCCCGAAGCATCCGAAAGGTCGTTCGAATCGAGTCCCCGGACCCTGCCGCCGACCACGAAATTGTAGTCGCTGAAGCACAACGACAGGATGGGCAGATTGGCCGAAACGTACTTTTCCACTGCCGAAACTGCGTTCTTTCGGTCGCCCTCAGATATGGCCTGCTGGGCAGTCTGTAGAAGGTGATCGAGGGTCGTATCTTGAACTCCGGAGACATTCGAACCGCCAGTTGCCGCCTGCGAGGAGTGAAGGATCGGACTGAGGTCGGGGTCCAGTCCAAGCTCGAAGTCGACGACGGCCGCCGAGAACTTGCCATCTGATAACTGCTGCAGGTAGTCCTGCGAGCTCGCGACAACCAGAGTGACGTCGAGGCCGACGGCGCGCCAGTCCGAGGCGATCGCGACGGCAGTGCGGTAGAGGACAGGGTCGGCAGCTGCGTTCGGCGTGAGCAACTTGAGCTCATATGGCGTCGTGGCTTTCGGGAGGGCCCAGCCGGCCGAGCCGCTTTTCCAGCCCGCGGCAGTGAGATCGGCAGCGGCGGCAACCGTGTCGAACGTGACCACCTTGACCGCGGTGCCGTCGTACCACGTCTTGGACCACGCGGGGACCGGAACCTGAGCCACACTCCCACGCCCTTCGAGTGCTGTCTTCAGAAGCGCTGTCCTGTCGATCGCGGCCAGCAGTCCCAACCGGACGTTGACGTCCCTGAATTCGGTGCCGGGACGCTGGTTGACGACGACTCCCGTGAGATTCGCCATCTGATACTCGATCAAACTCGATCCCGACCTGGCCAGCGCGGAGTCGGTCGCATCGGGGGCCAGACCGCCCACGGCATCGAGCTTGCCGGCTCGAAACTGGGCCGCCGCCGAGGCCGAATCGTCGAAGAAGAACATCTCCAGGTCGTTGACACTTCCGGCTCCCACTAGACTCGGAGGCATGGCCTGCGGCACCGACGGGTCGAAAGTCGAGAGGGGCCCGAGGGCCGGCGTAACCGATCTCACTCGCTTCAGAATCGCGTGCGAAGCGTCGACCTCGAGCAGACGGAACGGCCCATCGCCTATCGGCTGGTAGCTGAAATCGGAAGCCGCGAGTTGCGACACCGAAATCCCGTGCAGGAGCCTTTGGGGCAAAAGCGGAAGGGTCGCTTGTCTAAGGAATCCCGCCATCGGCGTTTGCAGGTGGAAGCGAACGAGATTGGAGCTGTCCGCCGTCGCCGTAATTCGCTGCCAGGAGGCCCCCAGCGGCCCATCGTATGCAGGGTCCTGGAGCAGCCCGACGGTGAATAGGACGTCGGCGGAGGTGACCGGCTGCCCGTCGTCCCAGTAGGCGTCGTCCCGAAGCAGGAACGTGTAGTCCTTGCCGTCTTGCGAGACGGACCAGCTGCGAGCGAGGTCGGGCAGGAGCGTGCCGTCCGGGCCGGCATGGAGAAGACCGCGGAACAACAGGGCCACTATGTCGCGATCTGCCTGGGTTCGGGCGGTGAGGGGTGTGATCGAACTTGGGTGGCCGACGATCCCCTCGCGATACGGGACGGAGGGGATCAGCGACACCTGCGGCGCGCTGAGCGGAGCCGTTGCCGGCATGGCCATCGCCACACCGACGACCGCGAATACGGCGAGCAACGCGGTGATGACGAACCGATCGCGGCGATTCATAGGCTTCGGATTGCTCCCCTGGAACGACGGAGGGACTCCCGAACGCCCAGACCGAGGCGAGGCGCGCGAGCCTGGCCCGGCACGATCAGCCTCCGCAGGTCAGCGAATGAAGAAGCTGGCCTCCGAGAAGAGGCAGAACAGCACCGCGAGCAGGATCGTGAACTGCCAGAGCCGTCGCTCGACCCCGCGCCGGCTGCGGTACACGGACGAGTCGCCGCCGAACGTCGCCGAAAGGCCCGAGCCGCGAGCCTGCATCAGGATGGACAGCATCATGAAGATGCCGAGCAGATCTTGGCCGAAGGCAAGCGCGGGGTTCACGGTTTACAGCAACCTCGTAGTAGCTTCGCCGGAAAGCGGACCGGCGCATGGTAGCACAGCGCCGCAGCACCACGCCCGGGCCAGAAGGGTCAGCCTCGTGGCGACAGGAGCGAATGGCCGGTCACTTCCGGCCACGTGGCGAGGCCGCCGATCTCGAGGATCGTGGGCGTGACGTCGGCCAGTCGCCCGTTTTCGAGGCGCTTGCCATCCATGTAGCGTCCGATGCCGAGGAGCGGCACGGGGTTGAGCGAATGCTTGGTGACGGGGTTGCCGGCTTCGTCCTTCATCTCGTCGGCATTGCCGTGGTCCGCCGTGATGAGGAGAACCGCTCCGGGCGCCGTAGGATCGGCCGCATCGACGGCCAGAATCGCTTCGGCGACCCGGCCGAGGCACCCATCCACGGTTTCGCAAGCCTTGATCGTCGCGTCCCACACACCCGTGTGGCCGACCATGTCCGGGTTGGCGAAGTTGGCCACGATCAGGTTGTACCTGCCTCCGGCGATCGCGGCGACCAGCGCATCGCAGACGCCCTCGGCCGCCATGCTGGGCTGCAGGTCGTAAGTCGCGATCTTGAGGCTGGGGACGAGGAGGCGATCCTCGCCGGGCCACGGTTCCTCGCGCCCACCGTTGAAGAAGTACGTCACGTGGGCGTATTTCTCGGTTTCTGCGACGTGGAATTGCGTCCAACCGGCCGCGCTGACGGCTCCCGCCAGCGAAGGAACGACCTCGGGGCCGAAGACCACCTGGACCGGCAGATCGGCCTCGTAGGCGGTCATCGTGCTGTAGAGAATGCCCTTGGGTGCCGGCCCGGCCGCATCGCGATCGAAGCCGGCGAAGTCGGCGTCGGCGAGAGCGTGCGAAAGCTGGCGGGCCCGATCGGCGCGGAAGTTGCAGTGCAGGACCGCATCGCCGTCGGCGATCGTCCCGTGGTCCACTCCGTCGATGACGGTGGGAGTGATGAACTCGTCGTTCTCGTCGCGGGCGTAGCCGGCTTCGACGGCGGCCACCGCGGAGGGGGCGTGGGCATCGGCGACGCCATGGACGATGGCGTCGTAGCCCTTCTTCGTGCGCTCCCCGCGCTTGTCGCGGTCCATGGCGTAGTAACGGCCGCCGATGGTGGCGATCTTCGCGTCCGGATGAGCCGCGGCAAGACGCTTCTCGAGATCGGGCACGTACTCGATTGCGGAGCGCGGCGGCGTGTCGCGGCCGTCTAGCAGGCCGTGGACGCGAACCCGCGCCACTCCCTGGCGGGCGGCGAGTTCGGCCGCGGCCACGAGGTGGCGGTCGTTGGCGTGGACGCCGCCGGGGCCGACGAGACTGATCAGGTGGAGGGTGTGGTCCGCTTCCTTGGCCCGGGCGCACAACGCGAGCAGGACGGGTCGCTCGAAGAAGCCGCCCGTCGAGATCGACTTGTCGATCCGGGGCAGGTCCTGGAGAACTGGCTGCCCAGTGCCCAGGTTCAGGTGGCCGACCTCGGAGTTGCCCATCTGGCCGTCGGGCAGGCCGACGAAACCTTCGGAGGCTTCGAGGGCGCAATGCGGCCAGCGCTCGAGGAAGGCTGTCCAGTTGGGCATTCGAGCCGAGACGATCGCATCGATGTCGGGCTGGTGGCCGATCCCGAAGCCGTCGAGGACGACGAGGACGATCGGGCGAGGGTGCCCGGCGCCGGCGGCCGAATTGGCGGCCGTCATGCGGGCTTGCCTTCGGCGGCCGCGCGAGCCCGGGCCGTCAACGCCGCCCGAGCGACCATGCCGGCCATCTCGTCGGGCTTGAGGGAGGCGCCCCCGACGAGTCCGCCGTCGATCGAGTGCTCGGCCAGGAACTCGCCGATGTTGGCCCTCGTGACGCTCCCGCCATACAGGACGGGCACGTCTTCCGCGGCCTCTCCCCAGCCGAGGTCGGCGACGAGGGTGGCGCGGATCGCGTCGGCCATGGCAGCGGCATCCGCGCTTGACGCGGTGCGGCCGGTGCCGATCGCCCATACCGGCTCGTATGCGATCACGAAGCCGGCTGCCAGGAGCGCGTCGACGTCCTTGCCGCCGAGCGCCCCGCGAAGCTGAGTGGCTACGACCTCGACGGCTCGCCCCGACTCGCGCTCCGCCAGCACCTCGCCGACGCACAGGATTGGGCGCAGGCCCGCGGCCACGGCGCGTGCCAGCTTCTTGCCGATCAGCTCGTCGCTCTCGAAGGCGTCGCGCCGGCGCTCGGAGTGGCCCAGGATGACCCACGTCGCCAGCCCGGCGAGTGCGGCGGCGGAAGTCTCGCCCGTGTACGCACCGGCAAGCTCATGGTGGACGTTCTGCGCTCCCACGAAGACGTCCTTGCCGGCCAGCGCGTCGCGCACGGCGGACAGGCAGACAAACGGCGGACAGATCACACGGACGACGCCCGGCTCCTCGGTGCGAGCGGCGATGGTCGCGGCCAGCTCTCCAGCGTCCGCGGGGGTGGTGTTCATCTTCCAGTTAGCGGCAATAATCACAGGTCTCATAGAGCGAATGATGACAGAGCCGAGCGCAACGCCGGAGGGACAGTTGGCCCCTCGGGCAGCGACCGAGTGACCCCGGAGGGGTGTCAGTCGGCCCGGCGTGGGCTGCCTGCCTACTCTTCGTCCGGGTGGAGGGCGAGTTTCTCGATCCGGGCCAGGGCTCGCTGCACGGCCGAGCGGTGGAGCTGCAGTCGCTCGGCTAGTTCCGTGAACGTGGCCTCGGGGATCTCGCGACGACCCTGCGCAACGACGCGGACCACGTTCGGCTGAGCTGCCAGACGACCGTCGGCCTCGAGCGTGTCGATGGCCTCGAGCTGGCGGGAAGCGGCGACGACGGCTCGCTGGAGGTTGGCCGACTCCGCGTTGATCACGCGATTGAGGTCGCCGCGGACCGAGCGCGAGACCTGTCGTGCCTCGAGCTCGAGCAGGGCCGCTCCCCCGCCGACGAGTCGGAGGAACGTGCCCATCGTCTCCGCGCTCTTCCACGTGACCACTCCCCGACCGCGGCGCAGTCGCCAGGACGAAGGCAGCCCCACCTGGCCGAGCTGCTCGCAAAGGGCCCGCGCCTCCTCCGCGGCAACTACGAACTCCAGGTGCGTCCGTCCGGAGGCGAGGCTCAGCGACCCATGGGCGAGGAACCGGCCGCGCAGGTATGCCGCGCGGCAGTGGTCGGGCGCCCCGTCCCATTCGAACGCCGGCGCCGAATCGCCGACGGCGCCGGTGGCGCCTTGAGTTTCCCGCTTTCGCCTCAGTCGCAGTACGAGCCTTGCCGTCGCCCGTCGACGGGGACGCAGGGCTCCTTCCAGCCCCGCGGCCTCGGCCTGGCGGCAGCAACGCCGGGGCGGATCGATGGCCGCCAGCTCGGCTCGCATCGCTTCGACGAGGTCTCGTTCAGGAGTCGTCATCGAGGTCGCCCCGCCCCGAGATCACGCAGTCCGGGCGACCCTGGACCGCCGCCGCCCGAACGACTCACCTTCATAGATATGGATCACGGCCGCCGCAAGCCGAGCCGGGTCGTGATGGTGCGCGTTGTCGGGATCGACGACATCATCGAGTACCAATCTCGGCGAGGAGGCGCCCGCCGGCGGCCACCGCAACCGCACCGGCTCGGCCCGATAGTCTCCCGGCCGTCGCGCGCCGAACTGGTTGTTGGCCAGGACGACGTCGATCATGCCCGGCGTAGTGTGCCGTTCGAGGGCGGTGACGTGATCGGCCAGATCGAAACCCTGCGTCTCGCCTTTCTGGGTCGCGACGTTGCAGACGTAAAGTCGGAGAGCCGCCGACGCCCCGACCGCGTCGACGATTTCGGGTAGCAGCAAGCTGGGCATGATGCTCGTATACAGACTGCCGGGCCCGATGACGATCATGTCGGCTTCGGCGATGGCATGGACGGCGTCCTCGCTCGCGGCTACGCCCTCGGGCGTCAGCCAGACCCGGTCGATTGCGGTCGAACGAGCGATCTCGGACTGACCCACCACCTCGGCACCGTCGAGCAGTCGGGCGTGAAGCGTCACCGGCTTGCCCGTGGCAGGCACGACCTGGCCCCGGACCGCGAGGACGCGGTTCATCTGCCGAACCGCTTCTTCGAAGTCGTCGCCCTGCACCGAAGACATCGCCGCGAGCAAGAGGTTGCCGATGGTATGGCCGCCCAGGCTTGCCGACTCGTCGCCGGGGAAACGGTATTGGAGTAGCTTGGCCATCACCGGTTCCGCGTCGGCGAGGGCTGCAATGCAGTTGCGGATGTCGCCCACCGCCGGGATGCCCAGCTCCTCTCGCAGCCGGCCCGAAGAGCCGCCGTCGTCCGCAACCGTAACCACGGCCGTGATGTTGCTGGTGTGCTCCTTCAGCCCGCGAAGCAGAGTCGAGAGGCCGGTTCCGCCGCCGAGCACGACGATGCGCGGCCCGCGGGCAAGGAAGCGCTTCTGGTAGATGACCTCGACGAGCGGCTGGTCCGCGTCCGAGGAGAGGAAGGGCCCCACGAGAACGCGAACGACGCGCCAAGAGCCGTATCCGAACAGCGCCAGGCCGGCGATACCCAGTAGGAGCGCGCGTAGTCCATAGGGCAAGAACTGCAGAGTCACGGTCGAGACGACGGCCTGGCTGGGACTCGGGACGTCCACGTCCCTGTAGACCTGACGAAGCCACAACGCGCCGGCGAGGGCCAGGCAGAGCTCGCCCACGAAAACGATGGCGACCCAGCGCTTGATGCCCATCCCGGGGCTCAGCCAGCGACGTACGCCTGGACCGCTGGCACGACCCCGCGATCCGGCCCCAGGCTCGCGTTGCCGGCCGCTCATTGCGGCTCGCTCATTTTCGCCTCAAGCTCGCGATGGAAGACCGAGACCGTCCCGTATTCGCGCTTCTCGAGCCAGGCGCGAAGCTCTTCGGCGATGACGATCGAGCGGTGGTATCCACCCGTGCAGCCGATCGCGATGGTCAATCGCGTCTTGCCCTCGCTCTCGAAGCCGGGCACGGTCAGCTCCAGGAAACGAGCCAGGAAGTCGAGGAATTGCGGTGCGAGAGGCTGGCTCATGACATAGGCACGCACGGCCGGCGTCAGGCCAGAGAGATGGCGCAGTTCCTCCACGTAGTACGGGTTCGTCATGAAACGAACGTCGAAGACCAGATCCGCCTCGAGCGGCACGCCGTACTTGAAGCCGAAGCTGATCACCTGATACGCCATCTGCTGGCTTGCGTTCGGGTCGGCAAGTTGCCCGAAGATGCGCTCCTTGAGCTGGCGCAGCGAGAGGTCCGACGTGTCGATGACGACGTCCGAGTCGGCCCGAACCGGCTCGAGAAGCCGCCGCTCTTCGGCTATCGAGCTGGCGATGCCGCGCTGCCCGGCTAGCGGGTGACGATGCCTCGTTTCGGAATAGCGCCTGATCAACACGTCCTCGCGCGCGTCGAGGAAGAAGACGCGGGGCTTGATGCCACGGCCTTCCAGCGCGCCGCGAACCGCTGCCAGGGCGAGCGGTGCATCTCCGGCCCGGACGTCGAGGACGATCGCGACCTTCTCGAAGCGCTGCTTGTCCCGCGACACCAGCTCGGCGAGCCCCGGCAGCAGCTCACCAGGCAGGTTGTCCATGCACATATAGCCGAGGTCTTCGAAGAGCTTCGTGGCGGCGGTCTTGCCCGCTCCCGAGAGACCGCTGAGGATCACGACTCGCTGTGAAGGCACTCGCCGGCGCGGCGACGCGCGTCGGGGCTCGCCGGTCGTGGATGGGCTGTGCCCATCGGTGAGCTGGCCGGCGTCCGGGTCGGTGGCGCTCGCCTTGCTGCGCATGACCCCTAGTCTAGCGCCGAGACGGGCGGTGGCGGCTCGATCGCGACTAGATCGCGACGCGAAGCCTCTCGGCCCATTCGGCGGCGGCAGCGGCCAGGCGCTCCCCGACGTCGAGAGGGCGCGTGCCGGGTGGTGTGGCGGCGCCCGGCGTCGGGCCGGCGCCCGGGGTCGTGGCGGCGCCCGGGGTCGTGGCGGCGCCCGGGGTCGTGGCGGCGCCCGGGGTCGTGGCGGCCCCCAGAGCCGCCATGGAGATCCCGCGCGAAACGTTGATCAGCAATCCCCCACCAGCGCGGCCGGCGGCGGGTGGCGCCGTCGCCGGCCCGTGGCGGAGCACCGGATCCACGTCCCCACCCTGCGCGCCGACACCCGGAACGAGCATGGCGAGCTCGGGCGCGATGGCGCGGATCCGTTCAAGCTCGACCGGCGCCGTAGCCCCGACGACCAGGCCCACTGTCCCGCCCGGGCCCCAATTGTGTGCCCTCCGCGCGACGCGTGCGTAGAGCGGCTCAGCCGGCGCGCCGGTTCGAGGGTCCGCGGCGACTTCGAGCGACTGCAGCTCGGCCGCGCCCGGGTTGGACGTGCGGCAGAGCACGTAGGCGAACCTGTCCCCGCGCGAGATCAGGGGCTCGATCGCCTCGGATCCCAGATACGGGTTGGCGGTGATGGCATCGCAGCCGAGGATGTCGAAGAGCGCCGCGGCCTGGCGGGCGGCGGTGGTCCCGATGTCGCCGCGCTTGGCGTCGCCCACGAACGGAACGTCCGAAGGAATGCGTCCTCGCAGCCGCTCCAAAGCCGCAATTCCCGGGGAACCGAAGGCCTCGAAGAAGGCCAGGTTCGGCTTCACGGCGGCCGCGTACGGAACGGTCGCATCGAGCAGGATTTCGCAGAAGCGCTCGACGCCCGACAGGTCGCGCCGAAAGCCGTCCGGCAGGGCGTCCACCTGCGGGTCCAGGCCGACGCACAGGACGGACCTCACCGACCGGGTCCGGGCGGCCAGCTTATCCAGGTACGTCGTCGAGCCGCTCACGAAGCGCTCCCGATTCCGGACGCGGGAACGTACCGGGCCGCCCTGGAGTTGCCCTCGGGGCCGCGGTACTCGGTCAAGTTGAATTCGGTTTGGAAGCTCAAGGCAGTGCCCGATCCGTTGGCGTAGGTCATATACAAGTCCACGACTGTGCCACTCAAGTGCATTTAGAAGCCGTCATAGGTTACCTGGGCAAGCTGCCGTCCCGTCGGGTGACCAGGACGGCCCTCCATTGGGCGCCCTCTATCAGGCGCGCTCAGTGCCGCCGACCTGAGTCCCCTCGGCTGCCACGTCGAGAACCTCCATCTGGATCGACTCGAAGCCGCCGAACCGTCGACTGGTGGCTCTCGCCACGACGTCGATCCTGTCGCCGGCCTTCAGCATCGTGGCCAGGTCCGGCCGCCGGAAAGCCACGGCATCGAGGACGTCCCGTCCGCGTCCCAGGACGAGTTGCGTATGCCCGCCTGCGGCCGAGCGGGCACGGACGACGCGAAAGCCGGTCACCGCTAGCACCGGCACGGGGTTGCCCGGCCCGGTCGGCTCCAGCATCGCGAGTTCGCGCACGAGCCCATAGTCGACCGAAGTCGCGGGCACGACCATGTCGACCCATAGCTCCGGCGGGCCCGCCGGCAGGTCGGCCGCGGCCGCCAGGCCAAGGAAGCGGGTCTGGAACTCGGGCCAGCGGTCGACGGAGATGTCGAAGCCGGCCGCCGCGGCATGACCCCCGTGGCGATCGAGCAAGTCACCGCAATCGATGAGCGCCTCGGCCAGGTTGAAGCCCTTCGGACTGCGGCACGAACCGCGCAGGATGCCTGCATCTTCGTCGGCGTACGTGACCACGACAGTCGGACGGCCGAGGTCCTCGGCGAGGCGGCCGGCGACGAGACCGATGATTCCGACAGGCCACTCCCCGCGGACTAGCAGCGCGGCGGGGAGCGTGGCTGGGAGCGCGGCGACCGTGTCGGGGCCGGCCACGAGACCGAGCGCGGCCCTCGCTTCCCCCACGGCCGTCTTGGTGAGTTCGCGCCGTTCCCGATTCGCGGCGTCGATTTCCGCCGCCAGGATGTCGGCTTCAGCGCGATCCTCGGCGAGCAACAGCGTCTCGGCTCGCGCCGCCTCCCCTACCCTGCCGGCCGCATTGAGCCGGGGCGCGATCGCGAACCCGATGTCATCCAGGTTCACATGTTCGGGATTCAGCCCGGCACGAGCCATAAGCGCCGCGAGTCCGGGCCGGGCGGCGCCCCGCAGCCGTTCCAAACCGATGCGAGCGATGCAGCGATTCTCGCCGAGGATCGGGGCGACGTCAGCCACGGTCCCAATCAGAGCCAGATCCGACAGGTCTCGAACCGCCGTCGGGAGGGCACCGGAGGTGTTCCGTTCGCCGGCCTCGCGGGCCTCGCCCGCCTCGAGCTCGCTCAGAAGGTGCGCCACCTTCCAGGCCACCCCCGCCCCCGTCAACTCGTGGTCCGGGTAGACGCTGTCGGTGCGCTGCGGATTGACGACCCCCACCGCCCTGGAAGGCCAGGTGGCCGCATGGTGGTGGTCCGTCACCAGGACGTCGATGCCGCGCTCCGCGGCAAGGTCGATCTCCGCGGCGCTGCTCGTCCCGCAGTCGGCGGTCACGATCAGCGTCCGGCCCTCCGCGACCGCTCGCTCGATGGCCCGCCGCGAGAGCCCATGCCCGTCGCCCAGCCTCTCGGGCACGTAGGGCGCGACATCGAGCCCGAGCCGCCGGAGCGCGAGCACGAGAATCGCCAGGCCCGTCAGGCCGTCGGCATCGAAGTCGCCGTATACCTGGACGCGCTCGCCGTTGGCCCGCGCCAGCGCCACCCGCTGGAGCGCAGCCTCGGCATCGGGGAGCAACCGAGGATCGTGGAGTCCCTCCTCCGCCGGCGCGAGGAACCTCGACAGCTCCTCAGCGCTCTGCACGCCCCGCGTCGCCAGCACCGCCAGGAGCCGCTCCGAGATGCCGCGTTCGGCGCCAAGGGCTCGGCTCCTCGGGTCGACGACAACGTTCGCAGGAACGCGCCACCGGAAGCTCGAGAGGATCATGCGCTGCAGCATGCCACGGAGCGCTTATGCGCCACGTATCGGGTACTCAACAGCGATGGGGCCGGCCGCTCCCATCGCTCGGCGGCCGCCGAGCGCAGCGCTAGGCGGAGCCGAGCACCGGAGCGATCGCACCCAAAGGTGCGTGAGCGAGGAGCGCAGGCGACAACAACGCGATGCGCCGGCCGCCGGCGACCTAAGCGTTGGCGCGGCGTCCGCCTCGGAGAGCGGCCAACCTCGCCGCCTTGCGACGATCCTCCCACAGCTGCCAGACCACCAGCAGCGGGCTCGCGTTGAAGATCGAGGAATACGTGCCGGAGATGATGCCGATCAGCAGGGCCAGGACGAAGTAGTGGATGGCACTGCCGGCGAACAGAAGCAGGGCGAGCAGCGTTATCACCACCGTGAAGCTCGTATTGATCGACCGGCCGAACGTCTGCAGGATCGAGTGGTTGACGATCAGGTCGAACGGCTCACCCGCGTGTCGGGCCTTGTTCTCGCGGATCCGGTCGAACACGACGATGGTGTCGTGGACGCTGAAGCCGATAACCGTCAGCATCGCCGTGACGAAGAGGGCGTCGATCTGGACGCCGAACAGCGTTCCCAGGATGGCGAACGTGCCGACCACCACGATCACGTCGTGGAGAAGAGCCGCCAGGGCCGTGGCGCCGAACTTGACGCTGTGGAACCTGATGCCGACCCAGATCAGGATGCCGAGAGAGCCGAACAGGATGAGGATCAATGCCTGCGTGACCAGCTCAGAGCTGATGATCGGACCGACGGTGGTCTGCTGTCTCGTACAGCTGAGGGGGCCCAGCTTCGGGTCCTTCTGGACCGCATCGTAGATCGTTCGCAGAAGGCTCCCAGTCGCCGGAATCGTGATCTTGCACGCCGTCTTGCCGTCCTGTTCGGTACTGGATAGCACGTTGGCCGGCGTCGGAACTGGGCTTGGCGAAGCCGACGGCGATGGCGACGGCGATGGCGACGGGCTCGGAGACGGAGATGGGCTGGCCGTCGGGGTTGCCGTCGCGCTGGCGCTCCCGGACGCGCTCGAAGTCGGCGTCGGCGATGGCAACGGCGATGGGCTCGCCGTCGGGGTTACCGTCGCGCTGGCGCTGGCAGAAGCGGAGGCGCTCGCACTGGCTGAGCTGCTCGCGGATGGCGTCGCCGTCGCTATGATCGGCGACTCGGTTGGGAACAGGTCGGCCCGCTTGGTTCGGATCGTGAAGTAGTTGGCGGAGTCCTCGCTGACCTCTGCGTCGGTGACATTGTTCGCGACGAGGACGGACCGCATCTCGGCGACGGTTGCGGCCTTGTTCTGGAGTTGGATCTCCCACACCGTCCCGCCGGTGTAGTCCACTGAGAACTGAAGGCCCGCCTTGCCGCCCGAGATCGGCGTCAACGCAATGAAAATCAGGCCGGGAATGAGGATCAGCCCGGAGAAGAGAAAGAACCAATTCCGCTTGCCGATGACGTCAAACACGACCGCTGGCCTCCCGGCGAGCTGGCCGACGGCCGGGCAGAGCTCTAGCCTGGAACTCCTCGTCGGTGACCCCGAACAGCCAGGCGCGATGGGCTGCCGGCTGGTGAACCACGAACCGGAGCAGCGTCCGCGAGACCATGACTGCCGTAAACATCGACGTCAGCACGCCGACGATGAGTACGAGGGCGAAGCCCTTGATAGTGGGCGATCCAAAGAAGTACAGGATGAAGGCGGTGATGAGGCTCGATACGTTCGAGTCGACGATCGAATTCAAAGCCCGGTTGAAACCTGCCTCGACCGCGGATACGAGCGTCTTTCCAGCCCGGAGCTCTTCTTTCGTCCGCTCGAAGATCAGGATGTTGGCGTCGACCGCCATTCCTACCGAGAGCACGAAGCCCGCCACGCCTGCCAGAGTTAGTGTCACCGGAACTATGCGGAAGATGGCGTAAACCACGAGGGCGTAATAGCCGAGCGCAGCGCATGCGATCAGGCCTGGCAGCCGGTAGTAGATGAGCATGAAGAGCAGCACCAGGAGGATGCCGATTGCGCCGGCGAGGGCCGTCTGGTTCAGAAAAGACTTACCGAGAGAGGCCGGGATTTGCTGGTCGGCGACGTCCTTCATGGGGTAAGGCAGAGCGCCGTACTGGAGGATCTGCGAGAGATTCTTGGCCTCAGTAGCGCTTGTGAACCCGCCGCTGATCGTGCCGCTGCCCCCTGTGATGGCACCCTTCAAGTAGGGCGCCGATATGACGTAACCGTCCAGAACGATGGCGAAGTACTCGTCGATGTGCTGCCCTGTCCAGGTGCTGAAATCGCTTGCCGCGCTGCCGGCGAACCCGAAGTCGACCACCCAGCCATCTTTCGTATCGTGGCGATAGTCGATCTTGCTCGTGTCCAGCTGCTTACCGGTGTATTGGGCAGGCAGGCTTGAGTCGATCTTGTCATTGGGGAGCGGAATGGGCTTCGTGCCGCCCACGTGCGCACCTGTCGTGGGGTCGAGCTTTCCGTAGTCCGCGGTGGGCAGCAGGACGAATTCAAGATTGCCCGTCTTGCCGACCTGTCTTGCGATCTCCCCTTCGTCTGTCGCTCCGGGGACCTGAACGATGACGCGATCCCCCGCCGCGGTTTCGACGATCGGCTCGGAGACGCCGGTGCCGTTCACACGGTTCTCCATGATCGACCGGATGACTTCCATCTGCGCGGCCGTTGGCGGATCCTGCCCGGGGGCTACGACAGCCTGGTACGTGATCGAGAAACCGCCCTTGAGGTCCAGGCCGAGCTTCGTGTGGACGGGCTGCGTGAGGCCCGCGTCAACGTTGCTGAGCACGATGAACTGCGCACCCGGGTGGTCGACGTAGACCGCCACCAGGCCGAGGACAACAATCAGGATCGGAAGGAAGCGTCGCACGAGGCGGGATGATAGCAGGGTTGGCCGTGGCGGCGCGCGGCCGCAGCACCGAGCCCGCTGCCCCGCCTCGGACGGACCCGCGGCTATCCCTCCAGGCCGGCCTTGATCCTGGCTGCGAGCGCCGGCCCGATCCCGGGGACCGCGGCCACCTGCTCCACCGGCGCCTCGCGGACTCGCTTGGCCGAGCCGAAGACCCGAAGCAGCGCCGCCCGCCGCTTAGGCCCCACGCCGGGCAGGTCGTCGAAGGCGGAGCGGGTCGCGGCCCTGGCCCGCAGCGAGCGGTGGTACGTGATCGCGAAGCGGTGAGCCTCGTCACGGAGCCGCTGCATC
>CABEAA010000129.1_pt1 | contig 14747 bp, 14 predicted proteins | sample 3132281 | NCBI WGS metagenome assembly CABEAA01 (sample SAMEA5534341, study PRJEB31848) | metagenome | biome: tundra; feature: field; material: soil | place: USA | collected 2013-05 | depth 0.45 m
CCCGCGCCGGGGGGCGCGTAGGTCGGGTCGCACATGCGGTCGAAGCCCTTGCCCTGGTTGTTGGCGATTGCCGTGCTCGAGCCGTCCGACTCACCCGGGGGCTTGGCCCAAATGAAGGCGAATAGATGCGAGTTCGGGTAGCCACCCGGGGTCGCCTGCGGTAAGTTGCCGAGGCCGGCTCCGGTCGGGTTGCACCAGGCGCCGCGGTGCGGTCGTCGGTCGTCCTTGGTCGCGTTGACCCAGGTATCGACGACTGTGCTCGTGCTCGCCGCGGTCGGGCGATTGGGGCCGCCCCAACCGTTGCGGGAGGTGTCGATGATCATGCCGATGCTCGACGGGAAGCCCGCCGATACCAGCCGCGAGTACATGTCGGCCGTGAACGACTGTTCGTCGACGTCCGGGTTGAACTGGTAGAAGGTGCCGTTGATGGCCAGTGATCCATTCACCGTCGAGCTGGCGGTGATGAACTGCTCCTGCAGCGGCGTGGTATTCGCCGTGTCGGTGATGAAGCCATCGATGCTGGCCATGCCAGCGGTCGTGGCCCGCGCAACCTTGGCGAACTCACTGGCGGCGGGTCCCGAGTTGGAGGACCAGCCGAGCCAGCCGGAGTGCGCCGAGTCGACGAAGTTGTACACATTGCTAATGGCATGGAGCTTGTTCAGGGCGTATTCGATGCCCTGCTCATAGAAGGGCCCTGCGGTCTGGCAAGCGGCCACGCTGGCGTTGGTGACGATATTCGGCAGCGAGTCGGGCTCGATGACTGCTGAGATCCGCAGGTTCGCGTAGGCGGAGTTGCTCAGGATCGCCACGATCGGGTCGATGTACTGAGTCTCATAGGTCGTCAGACCGGCGGCCGTAGCCGGGAGCTCACCGTTAGACGCGAGAGCGTTGCAGTCGCGGCCGGGGAGGTCGTAGATGATGATGTTGACGACCTCGGGTCCGGAACCCTTCTGGGTAAGCGCGGCGTTGAGGTGGGCCGCGAGGCCCATTCCGCCGGACGGGCCGGCGATGGCGCCCATCGAATCAAGCCAGACCGCGGTCGGCTGGTTCTCGACGGTTCGCATTTGTGCCGCCAAAGTCCCCGACTTCGTGGCTGCTTCAGACTCAACCTCCGCCTTCCATAGGGGGTTGACGTACTGCGTCGCACCCACGTAGGGATTGACCTGGTGGGCCTCCGCTGCAACCGGCGGGGCCACGGCGGTTACAACCGCCGCCCCCGCTAGCAGAGCTGCCACCGCCACGACTAGGACACGGGGATAGGTTCGCACCATATCCGCCTCCTCCTGGACACCACCAGCGCGCCACAACGCCGCTGGCGCGCCTAATCTCCCGAGCGGCCCGAGTCCGTCGATGCTAGACCCGTGCCGTGCAAATAGCTATGTACCAAGTTGCGTATCGGGAGGCCAAACCGGATTTGGAGGACCCACTCGAATAGTTAGCCACTCGCGTCCTCGTGGCCCGGCTGATCTCGAAAGCCGCCGGTTGGCGCTATCGGCGGGCCACGGGTAGAGAATTTTCATCCTCTCACCACGTTGCCGGCGGATTCGAAAATATAGAGCGGTGACGCTCGCGGCACGGCTCCAAGCCTGGGGCATGACCTGATTGCGCGTGGAATCACACGTGCTAGTCATATGGAAGCGGAACCGATGAAGACCAACCGTCCTGCCGGCAAGGGTCGGGTGTCAGTGGGGTCCCGGTTCGTTCGTCCTCGGGCGGCGACCGACACCGACAGGTCCGCGGCCGACGCCGACCAGACCGCGGCCGACGCCGACCAGACCGCGGCCGACGCCGACCAGACCGCTGCCGACAGCGACGAGACTTCGGCGGAGCGGGATCAGGCCTACGCGGAAGGCGACCAGCGCGCGTCCGATCGAGACCAGGCGAGCGCCGACCGCGATCAGGCTGCCTACTCCGAATCCGGTGCCCCGGCGCCGGCTGCCTACGAGGTTTCCCGCAACGAGCGGGAGGCGGGCACGTTCAGCCGCCTCCTCACCCTCAACGACCGAGGCCGGAGCGCACACACGCGCCACCGAACCGCTGCCCAGCGCGACGGGACTGCGGCGGCCCGCGACGAGGCGGCTCGGGAGCGAGATGCGCGTGCGGAAGTGATCGATCGCGCCATCGCCATGTCCGATGCGCCGCTGGGTCGAAAACTCGAGCGAATCCGGGAGCACGCGGCCGTCGATCGCGCTCGAGCCGCAGCCGACAGAGACCGCGCTGCCAAAGACCGCGAGGATGCCGCCGCCGAGCGTGCACGCCTCGAATTCGAGCTTCACAGCGCCCATCTCGACGACCTCACGGGAGCGTTTCGCCGCGAGATGGGCGACGTCGCGCTGAAGCACGAGGTGGACCGCGCACGACGTTACGACCAATGTTTCGTTCTCGCGTTCGTCGACGTAGACGGCATGAAGCTCGTCAACGATCGAGACGGGCACGCTGCCGGCGATCGGGTCCTTCAGATCGTCGTGAAGACCATCCGCTCGAAGCTTCGGTCGTTCGATCCCGTGGTCCGATACGGCGGCGACGAGTTCGTATGCGGCTTGGGCGGAACTGGCCTCGAGGAGGCTCGGCGTCGCTTCGATGCGATCGCGAAGACGGTCACAGCCGAAGCCGGGGTGGGGATCAGCGTCGGGCTGGCACAACTCGCCGAGGGCGAGACGCCCGTCGAGCTGACTGCTCGAGCCGACGCCGTGCTGATTGCCGTCAAGAAGAGCCGCGTTCACTAGGGCGCGTACCGCAGCAATTTCCGCGACCGACTACCGGTCCTCCTCGATCCAGCCCTGCCGTTGGGCCACGCGCACGAGCGAGGTTCGGCTCGTGACGTCGTATCGATCGAACATCCGCCGCAGCTGGCTCTCCACCGTCTTGACCCGGAGCGACAGGCGTTCTGCGATCTCGGAGTTGGCATGGCCCTCGGCCACGAGTGCGAGGATCTGGGACTCTCGGGGCGTCGGTGGGCGAAGCGCCGCGCGGACGGCCCGTCGGACGTCGTCCGGGAATGCCGTGCCTCCGGCAGCTACCGTTCTCACGGCCGCGAGGATCTGATCGATGCTGGCCATCTTGGAGAGGTAGCCCTTCGCCCCGTGCTCGACCGCAGCGACGTAGTAGCTCGGATAGGAGTAGGCGCTGAGCATGATGAACGCCGGTCCGGGCCGGTAGCGGGAGAGAATCTCGAGGCCGTCCACGGTCCCACCGAGGCGGATGTCGCACAGGACGACCTCCGGCAATTGGGCTTCGATGAGACGGTCGGCCGCGACGCTGTCCCGAGCCGTCCCGACGACTGTCACGTCGGGCTCTTCGCGCAGGAGCGCGGTGAGCCCCTCGGCGATAGCCGGATGGTCCTCTATGATCGCCAGCCGGATCACGTTCCTGCCTCCACCTCTGGCTTCGGCCTGGCTTCGCCTCGAGGTTTCTGCTTGACCAGTGGGATTCGGACGGTGATTGTCGTTCCCTCGCCGAGCGTCGACTCGGCCTCGATCGTCCCGCCGTGGGCGATCACTATCTCGCGCGCGAGGTAGAGCCCGAGGCCCAACCCGGCCGACCGCTTCTGCCCCAGCCGCGTATACGGCTGGAAGAGCTGAGGCAGCACGTTGCCGGCGATCCCGGGGCCATGGTCGCAGACTTCGGCGACCGCGAAGGCGCCCTCTCGACCCAACGTCACCTCGATCGTCGGCGACGTCGCCGCATGCTCGACGGCGTTGGACAGGAGGTTGACGAAGACCTGCTCCAGGCGGCCAGCATCGGCCCTGACGACGATCGGTCCGCGAGTCGGCGCGACCCGGATGGCAGGTGCCTTCGGAAGGGTCTCGGCAACGTCGACCGCATCGCGCACCACCTCGACGAGATCGATCGGCATTGCGACGAGCTCGAGTCGACCGGCCTGGATGCGGCTGACGTCGAAGAGGCGCTCGATCAGCTCCCCGACCTTCCTCGTCTGGGCGAGCGACCTGGCCGTATACGTACGGGCCTGTGCGGAGCCATCGTCACCGAGGTACCGCTCGACAAGTTGGATGTAGCCGTGCAGGGCGGCCACCGGTGTCTTGAGCTCGTGGCCCGCCGAGGCCATCAGCCGCTCCAGGCTGAGCCGCATAGTGCGCTCGGACAAGTCCCGGATCGCTATCACCCCGCCCCAGGTCCGGTCGCTCGCTGTAAGCGGTTCGGCCACGGCCTCGAACCAGCGCCGCGTTCCTCCCGCCTGGCTCACCGCGAACTCCATGCGGAACCGTTCGCCTCTGGCTGCCCGTTGCTGAGGCCTGTCGGCGGGCGGGATGGGCAGGCCGGCTGCATCCTCGGGCTCCATCTCGGCCATCGCGCCACCGAAAAGCCGATCGTATGCAGCGTTGGTCGTCACGATCCGACCTTCGTAGTCGACTGCGACGACCGCGTCGCCGAGGCTGGCCAGGATCGATCGGAATCGATCGTGCTCCTCCTGGCTGCCCTGCTTCTCCTGCTCGAGCGCGGTCGCCTGGGCACTCAGCTCGGCGGTGCGGGCGGCCAGGTCCTCGTTCGCGACGCGAAGCTCCTCGACGCTGGCGGTCAGCTCTTCGTTGAGGGTCTCCAGCTCCTCGTTGGTGGCCTGGAACTCCTCGTTGATGGTCTCGACTTCCTCTCGGGTGGATTGCGCGTCCTCGCTGGCCAGAAGCATCGCTTCGTTCGATGCCCGAAGCTCGGCCACCAGCGTCGTCAGTTCCTCGTTCGCGCGGAGGAGCCGGCCGTTCGTGCCGACCGCTCGATCGAGTCGATGCTTCGTCCGGGTCTCGGCACGGCGCTCCTGCTCGACCCTGGTCACGTCCGTAAGCTCGACCACGACGCCTTCGATGGCGCGTTTCTCGATGCGGTAAGGCCGGACGGTGGCTTCCACGAAATGGGCCGTCTCGCTGGCAGCGTCGGTAGGCTCCACCTCGAACACGGCCGTGGCGGTCTTGCCAGTCAAGGCGGAATCGATGGCGAGCCGGATTGCGCTGGGCGGAAGAACCTCCGCCAGGTGGATGAAGTCCTGATCGAAGGCCGTGCCGTGGATGCCGAGCATCTGGCGTGCGGCGGAGTTGATGCGCATGATGTAGTAGCGGGGACTGACCACTACGACGCCCACCGTCAGGTTCAGGAGCAGGCTGTCCGCCGACGCCGAAGACTCCGCGTCTCGCCGGGCGTCGTGGTGCACCGTTCGGATGGCCTGGTCGAGCTGGGACTCCTTGTGCCTTCTCGGACGGAGCACAGAGGGGCGCATCGGGGGGATGGCGTAGTTCCCGGGCCGTCGCCGGTAGACGCGCAGGCGGGCCTGCTCCTCTTCGAACGGCCCCGGCAGGGTCATCACGGTCTCGGATGTCCCGAGAGCCAGCCAGCCGCCGGGCCGCAGCGAAAATGCGAAGGTCTCGAGGGCGATCTGCTGCATCGGCGCCGAGAAGTAGATCAGCACATTCCGGCATAGGACGAGGTCGATCCGAGGGAAAGGTGCGCGCTCGCCGAGATCGTGCTCGCCGAAGACCATGAGCGCACGCAGCCGTTTGGGGATCTCGAAGTGACCGCCCGATTTCAGGAAGTAGCGGTCTCGAATGCCTGCGGGCAGGCTCTTGAGTGCGGACTCCGGATAGATTCCCCGGCGAGCGAAGGCGATGGCGTCACGGTCGATATCCGTCGCGAAGATGCGGATGTCCGGCCAGGCGGCATTCTCTCCGAGAGCTTCGGCAAGGACGATGGCGAGGGAGTAGGCCTCTTCGCCGGTCGAGCAGCCGGCTGACCAGATGCGGATCTCCCGCCGATCGCGCCGGGCTTCGGCGATCAGCTCCGGGAGAACGCGGTCGCGCAGGTACTCGAAGAGTTTCGGGTCGCGGAAGAACTCCGTGACCTTGATGAGGAAGCTGTTGACCAGCCGGGCGTACTCCTCGGGATCGGACTCGAGGTAGTCCCCGTAGCCTGCCAGCGTGGGGCGCGACGTGGCCGTCATCCGGCCGCGTAACCGTCGCAGGATCGTGGCCGGCTTGTAGCTCGCGAAGTCGATGCCGCTGCGCTCGTGGATCCGTTCGAGGAGGTCGCTGAACTCGTCGTGATCGGGTCCCTCGGTCGGGACGTCGCCGGCGGCCAGCATTTCGCAGACGACCGACCCGATGGAGTCGAGGTCTGCCGTCGCGTCGACGAGCGAGGATGGGATCGAGCTCGGCATCGAGGGGAACATCGCGGTTGCGGGGTTCTCGATGACGACCGTTCCGCCGGCGTTCTTGACGTGCCAGGCGCCCGCGGACCCGTCGGAGCCACTGCCGGTGAGGATCACGGCGATGAGCCCCGGACCGAAGGCGGCGGCGGCGCTCTCGAACAACACGTCTATCGAGGGCGCCACGGCTCCGGCCTTGGCTGCATGCAGCCGCAGGTCTCCGTGGCTGATCTCCACCAGCCGGTTCGAAGGGACGACGAAAATCACGCCGTCTTCCAGGGCCTCGCGCTCTTCGACCACCCGGACCGGCAGCGTCGCGTGGCGGGCCAGAATCTCGTGCAGATGACTGGGGCGGCGCGGGTCGAGATGCTGCGCAATCACGATCGGGGCAGGAAAGTCGGGCGGCAGGCTCGCCACGACGCGCGACAGCGCCTCGATCCCGCCCGCCGAAGATCCGATCACGACGAGCTGGGATTCCGCAGGGATCGCCGGTCTCGCCACGTTGTCCACGCTCTTTCGCTGGCTCTTTGGCCCGGCGTCCATCGAGGAGCAGGGTTTTCATACTCGCAGGACGAACTGCCGGTGCCTATCTTCAATGCCGAGGCGAGTATATCGCCCAGCCCCCGACTCGCGAGGTTCTCTGCCGGCCGATGGATACCTACCGCATGATTGCGCTGACAGCACTCCGAACGACCGTTCTCGTGGGGCTCGCGGCGCTGCTGATTCTCGTGCTCCTGCCATTCGCGATGGCGGTGCAAGGGGCCGCTCGCTAGGGCCTCGTCAGGCTCGGGGATGCAGGGTTTCCATCCTCGCATGACCCGGCCGCCAACGCCTATTTTCAAGACTGGGGCGAGTATCTCGCCCGGCCCTTCACGCGAGGTTTCACGGCCGTGGACGCGACCACGAATCTTAAAACGATCTCGATCCCGACTTCGCTGGCGCCGACCGACGCGGCGCTTGTCGAGTTGGACGTATTTGCTTCTGAAGCGTCGGTGCAACCTATCGAAGAGGTATGGCCGCAGCGCGGCCGTCGAGACGAGCTGGAGGCCCTGGGCCTTCTCTTGGGCGTCCTGAGCATCCTGCTGGCTCTTGCCATCGGCCTCGGCGTTACTCCCGGTTTCTGACATGACGACTGAGATAACGGTGGAGAAGACCGAAGAACGCGACGGACAAGGGCGATTCCAGGGTTTGCGCCGAGGGCTCGGTCAGGCGCGCTCGGGAGTGTCCGGCGCCATGGCGCGCGTCCCCGGAATCGCCGATTCGGCGCGTTGCCAGGTTTCAAGCGTCATCGGGCACGTACCGGAAATCGCCAGCAGGGCGAGGTTCCGTGCAGGGCAGGTCGCCGAACGGCTCCCGGGAACGGTCGAGCGCGCACAGTCGGGTGCGCAGAGCACAGTGACGCGGCTGCAGACCATGCCCGATTCGAGGCTCGGTCTGCTAGCTGCCGCCTCCCTAGGGTTCGGTGCAGGGCTCCGCCTGGCGGGCTCGCCGCGCCTGGCCGCGCTGGTCGGCTTCGCGCCCGCGTCCATCTTCGGCTTTGCGATCGCGTCCCGCCCGAGCCGGACGCGCCTGGCGCCGAACCAGGTGCGGCCCTGAGCGCTGAGCCTCGCGTGAGGACCGCGTCGCATCCGAGGAGCGCGGGGTTTTCATCCTCGCAGGACGTCGGCGGCAGGTCCACCATCGAGACACGACTACTGATCGAAGGATCCAGCCGGCTGCATGGCCGGATGCAGGTCCATCGTCAGTCGCCGGGAAGAAGAACTTCATGACATTTCAGGAACAGCGGAGCGTCACCACCGACACTCCGGTTACGCCGGAGTCCGGTGCTTCGAGCAACCGGACCGTAACCAGGCGTCAGCTCGACGTGCGGCCCAGCAACAACGAAACGGCACGCCGCATCGTCGTCCTCGTCTTCGGGCTCATCCAGATCGTAATCGGGCTGAGGATCGTGCTGCTCCTCCTCGACGCTCGAACCGGCAACTTCCTCGTTTCGCTCATCACCGGCGTCGGCGCCGTTCTGGACGCGCCGTTCGTGGGAATCCTGCGCCTCAGCGCCGTTGCGGCCGGGGGTTCCGTGCTCGATATCGCCGCAGTCGTCGCTCTCGTCGGCTGGACGATCGTCGAACTGATTGTGATCTGGAGCCTCGGCGTCTTCCGACACGAGCCATCCGTCGCGTAGCCCGCCAGAAAGAAGCATTTCGATGCAAGACATTCCCCAAATGACCCTCGTTACCTGGATCGTGGTCGGCGCGATCGCCGGCTTCGTCGCCAGTGTCATCGCCGGAAGCCGCGAAGGCCTCCTGATGATGGTCGTGCTCGGCATCGTGGGAGCCGTAGTCGGCGGTTGGATCGCCGTTTCGGTTCTCAAGATCCCCGGGCTCAACGTTACCGGCATCAATGCGACGAGCATCATCGTCGCAGTCGCCGGAGCCCTAGTCGTTCTCTTCGTGGTCAACAGTCTTGGCGGCCGGCGTCGCGCATTTGGCCGCGACTGAATCGAGAACGCTCTCAGCCAGCGTTCCTCGGTCTGACCACTGAGCAGGATCGGTCCCTGTGGGGACCGATCCTGCTCTTTCTGTTTGTCCGGCCCTCCTGTTGCCGGTCGAGGCGTGAGCCTCCGCCCTGGGCCCGGAGTCCCAATCTGCCCCTGGCCTACGGCTTGAGCCAGCGGGCGTCCGTGTGTGCGGGCGGGTACTAAACGTTTCTGCCACCTTATTTGCGGCGCTTGTCAACGCGAGGGGCCTCTCGATCCCTCTTACTGATGTGAAGGGAGCCAGCCTCGTTGTGGGGGTAAGAGATCGAGTTGACGCCAACTACACGAAGCTCTTCGCCGACCTCACTACGTTATGTCGTGCTCTCGGTGCCGGATCGAGCGCAGAGGATATCGCGCAGGACGCTCTCCTTCATGCCCGCGAGCGTGGGCACCAGCTCCGCGACGAGGCCAAGCTCGAGGCCTGGGTTCGTCGCATCGCCGCCAGACGGACGTTCGAGCATCTCAAACGCCAAAAGCGTCACGACTCGGATGATCAGATTGTCGCCTTCGTGCCGGTGGACCCTTCACTCTCCATCGACGTCTCGGCGGCTATCACCCGGCTTCCCGCTCGTGAGCGTATTGCCGTCTCCCTCGTCTATGGCCTCGGATACGATCAGGAAGAAGCAGCCCAGGTAATGGATGTAACGCGCGGAACCGTCGCCACACTTCTGCACCGGGCGCGACGCCATCTGGCGGAGCGGCTGGCCGGCTACGAGCAGGCCGGGGACGTGGCATGAGCCCCATTTTCTCGGGCCATGTGTCGGCCGATCGACTGGGCGAAGCCGCGCAGACCGCCAGCCTCGACTCACTGCGCGAGGCCGAACGCCATCACGTCGAGGGCTGCCAGAAGTGCCGGAGCCTGTACGCCGGCTACCGCATGGCGGATCGACTGCTGGCCGCGAGCTGGCGTCAGACGACACTTCCTGCATCTGTACCGGTCAACCTGCCGGCTCGACGGCGAGTGGCGAACGTCCTGGGGGGCTTTGCTGCAGGCTTCGAGTTCCGTCGCTTCGTACCTGCCGCCACGGCCATCCTCCTGGTTGCGACCCTCGGGCTCGCATTCGCCTTACCGCAGCTGATCCCCGCGCATCCCTCGACGAGCGACTCGCCCGTGGCCACCCGATCCGAAAGTCCCTCTCCTTCCGCGACCATCGGGCAGGCGAGCTCGCAGCCGTCCGCGTCCGGGTCCCTGGTCGTGACCGGGCCGAGCGGCTCGCCCGCGACGGAGTCGTCAGGTGGCGGCGGGGCGACGCCCCAACCGCAGGCAACTGCCTCTGCCAAGCCGGGTTCCGCCGGTTCGTCGGGTCCTGTCGCGCCGAGTGCGGTCGCGGCCCTCTCCGGTTGGCCTATCGCGTGGGCTCCCGACGGCCACCACATGCTGCTGGCCCAGGTCGCGCCCGGATTGCCAGGAGCCAGCCGGATCCAGATCCGCGATGCGGCCGGCCGGGCGACCGGAAGCGCCAGCGGCACGGCCGCCGTCTGGGTGGACTCGAACACCATCGCTATCGCCACGTCGGGCGCCGGTCAGGGAAGCCGCTTTACTAGCAACTCGACGATCTCTCTGGTCGACGTGACCGGCCGTCAAGTCGCCGCTCTTCCAGGCCAGTACGCCAACCCAGATCCCACAGAAGGTTTGGACGGAGGCCTGCTCGTCGGAAGTAGCTCGGGCCAGCTGGCCGTGGTCGGTCAGAGCGGCGCGAAGTTCTACGGCGAGACCTACGTGACCTGGAACGGGAATGCGGTCAGCGTGTCCCGCCAGGGTGTGCCGATCGCCTTCTCGCAGGACGGCAGCAAGCTCGCCGTCATCCATCCCATATACGGCCCCGGCGGATCGCTGGGTACCAACCTGACCGGGTCGCTCGAGATCGTCTCGACCTCGGGATCGCAGACCCTGGCCTCGTTCCCGCGCCTCCATATCGGAGCCCGTTCGGGTGCCCAGCCGGACTACCCGGATGTCGCCTTCAGCCCAAACGGCTCGAGCCTGCTGGTTTCCGGAACGCTCGTGGACCTGACTTCCGGAACCTCGATCACCGTGGGTTTTGGCGGATGGCTCCCGGACGGGACGCTGGTCACGGTTTCGAACGGCCAGGCAATGCGCTGGCAGGGGACTCACCCGACCGCGGACGCGCGCCTCTCGGGTGGTGGCGTCGTGGAAACCTCGCGTCAGGGTGACGTCGTCGAATACTTCGCGGACGGCCGCCCGCCAATTCTCCTCGCGGCCGACGGCACGCTCTCCCAGATCTCTGTGCCGGGCGTGGCCAACAGCAAGGCATTGCTCATCTCGCCGGATGGGCGAGCGGTCGCGCTCCAGGGCCGCGCCCCAGGCGGGACAACGGTCACAGTCGTGGCCACGATCGGATGAGGAACCTATGAAACTGCGATCCGCCGGCTCGGCCGGCGCACTCGGCTCCGCCGGCTCGGCCGGCTCGGGCGCAGTCGGCTCTACCGGCGCCGTCGGGTCAGCCGGCGCACTCGGCTCGGGCCGCCCCTCAACAGCCGCCGGCCAGACCCACCGGGCGTGGCGATTCGCCGCGCTTCTCTCGGCGGCACTCCTGGCCTCGGCCTTCTTCGTGGCGTGCGGCCCGGCGGCCCAGCCCACGAACCCGGCCGCCAGCCAGCACGCGACTACCTCGGCAACGGTCCAGGGGTCCGCTTCGGGTCCCGGTTCCTCGCTGCTCGAAAGCGTGCCGCCGTCAGGAGTCGCCGCGGACCCGAGTGGTGCGGTCCAGAGCGATCTGAGCAATCTCGATCAACTTCTCAACGGCCTGGACGACTCGCTATCTCAGGCGGGTCCATCGGCCTCGGGCGAATAGCCCCTCAACCAGCCACCACGATCGAAAGGGAGACGAAATCATGGAACACAGCTCACGCAGGACATTCGTCGCGCTACTAGCGGCCGGCCTGCTTGTCGTCGCGGGCAGCAGCACCGCGATGGCTCACTGGGGCGGTCCCGGAATCGGAGGCCCAGGCGTCTGGCCGGTTTCCTCGGACAAGCCACGTCCGTCACTGGCGTCGCACCCGGCGAAGCCTTCATTCGTAATCCCGCCCCGCCAGACGTTCACGCCGGGTTGGCTCAAGGGCTCCGTGTGCGAAACCGCGCCGGCTCCGACAACTTCTCCGACGGCAACCACCGCTGCGACGGGCGCCGAGCTGACCGATACCAATTCTGCGGTGGCCCATGGTTTCGGCCTCGGCGGCGACTGGCCGTCTCTATCCGGGCACTGGAACTTCGGTGCTATCGCGAGCCTGCGCCAGAGTCTCTGCACGGTCGATGGTCTCAAGACAGCGTTCGACAATGAGATCGCCCGGCGTGAAAAGGCTCTTGCGGGCCTCTCAACCTGGATAGGCAAGGCCAAGGTCCTGTCTTCCGCCGATGCGGCCACACTCACCGGCGAGATCAACTCGCTGACCGCGGCGCTGCAGGCCCTCAAGACCAAGGGCGATGCGGCGACCACTGTTGCCGACTTGCAGGCCGATCTGAAGGAACTGCAGGCCAACTCCACCCTCTATCGAACCGTTTGGACATGGGTCCATCTCGTGGTCGGCGCGGAATACAGCTCCGCCGCCGGGCCGCTCTTCGACAAAGTGACCACCAAGATCGCGGACGAGATCGCGACGGCCAAGGGTTTGGGCAAGGACACGACCGCTGCCCAGGCCGATCTCGACGCGATGAACGCCTCGATCGCGAAAGGCGAAGCCCTGGCCAAGCCCCTAGCGGCGACCTTGCTCGCCTTGACGCCCACTCAGCTGGCGAACGGATCGGCGGCGCCGGTCCTGACTTCGGCGAAGACGACGCTGTTTGAAGCGTGGAAAGACTTCTGGACGGCACGCATGGATGCCCACAAGGCGCTGGATGCGCTGACGGGCCTCCTGCCCAAGCCGACCCCGACTCCGACCGCGATTCCTACGTGATCGCCTGACACGAGACATTTCCTGGCCGGGGCGGGGTAGCGACGCGGCGGGCTACCCATCGCTTGACGACTCGCGCCCCACCCCGGCTGCCTAATTCGCGCCGCCGCTTCGTTGCTCACCGACGAAGCGGCGGCTTCGCATTTGCCGGCGGCGCCTAGAGGAACTGCGCGAGGACTTGCTTGTCCGCCGCGGAGAGGCGGCCGCTGCGTGACTTGAGCTCCAGGCTCGGCGCCGCCGTCTTGGCCCCGAGCGCGGCGCGCATTTTCCGGAACTGGCTGCCGGTCGCGATCTTGTAGGTGGTGAAGAGAGCCGCCTTGGGCCGCGGCGTGGCAGGCATGTCGCGCACGAACGCGAGCCACGGTTCGTCGGGGTGCTGCATCACGAAGAACATGCCGCTGGTCCAGCAGCCGAGGAACAGGTAATCGGCGTCGGCCAGAGCCGCGAATTCGCACTCGCCGACGGAGACTACCTGCGTCGCCACGCCGCGTTCCGCCAGGAACCGGCCGATCTCCTCACCGTAGCCACGCGTCACTCCGGAGTGGCTGCGATAGACCACGACCGCCTTCTTCACCGCTCCTCCTCCGAATCGGATGGTCCTCACCGCCCTCTAAATGGGCCGCGCCCGATAGGGTCGCCGCGCCCGATTTCGCGAGCCAGTGCCGTCCGTCACGATGCTGCCGGCGGTGGGGGCGACCTCCGGGCCATGCTAGTCGGTCCATCCGACCCTTCGCGAGTCGGTGCTCCAGTGGCAGACTGGCGCGGCAGCTGAAAGGGATCCCGATGACCAGAATGCAGCAGATCGACGACTTCCTGGGACTCAAGCGCATCGCCGTGGTCGGCGTCTCGCGCAACCCGAAGGGCTTTGGGACCGTGCTCTGGCAGGAGTTCCGCCAGCGCCGTTACGAGGCGATCCCGGTCAATCCGGTGGCGAAGGAGATCGACGGGCAGCCCTGCTTCGCGAAGGTCCAGGACATCGTTCCGCCGGTCGAGGGCGTGCTGATCATGACCTCGGCCAAGTCGACCGACCAGATCGTCGCGGACTGCGCCGAAGCCGGCATCAAGCAGGTCTGGATGTACGGCGGGATGGCTCCCGGGGCTACTACGAAGACGGCGGTGGCATTCTGCGAGTCGAATGGCATCGACGTGGTCGCGGGGCTGTGTCCATACATGTTCCTGCCGAGCACGCCCGCCTTCCACGCTCCGCACCGCGTGTTCAAGAAGCTGACCGGCCGCTACCCGAAATAGTCCGTCGCGAGTCCTTTCGCGGCACGAACGGCCGGGCCGCCTGATAGTCTCGCCGCGTGGCAGACAGCGTCGATGTCCTGGGCGGGGCGATCGGGCGGATCGTGCTGGCCGACAACCTGACCGTGCTGGCTTCGCTCCCGGACGACTCGATCGACCTCGTCTACATCGACCCGCCGTTCAACACCGGCAAGCGGCAGACTTTGCGGCGTCTGCGGACTGTGGCCGATCCCGAGGGCGGCGATCGGACCGGGTTCGGTGGACGGCGCTATCGGACGATCCAGCTGGGCGCCCAGAGCTACCTCGACGTCTATGACGACTATCTGGACTTCCTCGAGCCCCGACTGGTCGAGATCCGCAGGGTGCTCCGGCCGTCGGGGAGCCTGTACTTGCATCTCGACTACCGCGAGGTCCACTACGTGAAAGTGCTTTGCGACGCGGTTTTCGGGCGCGAGTGCTTCCTCAACGAAGTGATCTGGGCATACGACTTCGGGGCCCGAACGAAGAGCCGCTGGCCGGCCAAGCACGACGACATCCTCGTTTACGTGAAGGAGCCCGGGGCGTATTGGTTCGACGCGGAGGCAGTGGAGCGGATCCCCTACATGGCCCCGGGGCTGGTCGGTCCGGAGAAGGCGGCGCGCGGCAAGCTCCCGACCGACACCTGGTGGCAGACGATCGTGCCGCCGGGCGGGAGCGAACGGACAGGCTATCCCACGCAGAAGCCGGTGGCCGTGCTGCGGCGCGTGGTGAGCGCCTCGTGCCCGGTCGGGGGAGTGGTGGCGGACTTCTTTGCGGGTTCCGGGACCGCGGGTGCCGCGGCGCTCGAACTTGGCCGGCGCTTCCTGCTCGTGGACTCGAACCCGGAAGCGGTGGCGGTGATGTCGCGCCGGCTCGGGGGCGTGGCGGGCGTGG
>CABEAA010000137.1_pt1 | contig 14300 bp, 12 predicted proteins | sample 3132281 | NCBI WGS metagenome assembly CABEAA01 (sample SAMEA5534341, study PRJEB31848) | metagenome | biome: tundra; feature: field; material: soil | place: USA | collected 2013-05 | depth 0.45 m
TTGCCAGCATCGATGCCGGCAGCTGGCCGTGACCGTTGTGTCCGTTGTTGGCAGTCGATTCAGTCATAGCTCGCTCATCACTCGGCCTACCTCAACCAGGAGCGAACGAGGTCGCTGGTCGAGATGATGCCAATCGGGTTGCCGGCCTCGTCGGTGACGACTAGACGATGGACTCGGCGCTCCTCCATGACGCGGGCGGCCTCGTCGAGGCGCGCGGTCGCGGCGATGGTGAGTGCCGGCTTTGTCATGATCTCGCCGACTGCCAGACCGGGCCAGGTTCGCGCAAGCTGCTGATTGGCTTGCGCGCGAACGAGGTCCGTCTGACTCAGGACGCCCACGAGCGTGCCGGAAGCGTCGACAACCGGTAGGCCGGTGATCTTCCTGCTATCGAGGATCCCGACGGCCTCTGCGAGAGACGCCGAATCCACGATCGAGATCGGGTTCGGGGTCATGACATCCCCAACGCAGCGTGTTTCTGTCATCGAGCCGCCTGGGCCGAGACCGGGGCGGCGGCGTCGGCGGCGAGTGCTGCGGTGACGTCGATCACGCCGTCGTACGCGCCCTGGATAACGGCCAGGTTGGCGTCCACGACGGCTGTGCCGCGCTTGCCGAAGAACCGCTTGAGGTTGTCTCGGACCGCGTCCATTAGGGCGGGCCGATCGAGACCGGCTCGCTCGGCGAAGGGCGACACCTTGAGGAAGACGCCAACCAACGCCACTCCCTGCATCCGGATCTCGAGCTCGGGGCGGGGCGCGAACTTCATCGCGAGCGACGCGGTGTCGAGCGCCAGCAGCCGGATGTTGCGGGCCTTGATTTCGGCTCGAGTAGTCGCCGGAAGAACGGCCCAGATCTCGGCGGGATCGCACAGAGGCGTCGGTACGAAGACCGTGCCACCGTCGACGAGCCCGATGAGCGGGTCGCCCTGGCGGAAGGAGTTGGTGTCGTGAAGCGGTACGAAGTCGACTTCCGTCAGCTCCGAGTGAAGCCGGATCGGCTCCTCCGCGATCGTGAGGTAATAGGTCGTCGGCAGACCCTTCTTCTCCGAGCCGTAGCGCGGATAGGCCTGCACGTACAGGTTGAACAGCTCGCCGACCGTGGTGGCGACAAGCTTGTTGGTGGTCACGGAACCGAAGCCGCCGACCGAGTGGCCGCGCAGGCTATAGGCGCCCTTGGGGCGAAGGTTGAAGTTCGGGCGGGGCAGGGCGTCCGGATGCGGGATCCCGAGGACGGCTTTTCGGCGCGCCCGAACGGCCTTCTCGTCGGCGGCCCAATCGAAGACCGCAACGAGGTCCGCCGGCAGGATGTCACGCGAACCGAGGCCGGCCGATACGGAGATCACGCGCGGCAGCGGGGCGCCGTTCATGGCGGCGTCGGCGAGAGCCGACTTGAGCTCGCGCGTCAACGGGTTGTCCGCGGCGGCCGGCTCGTCGGTTCGTTCGACCACAGCCACTACCTTGGCGTGGCCAAGGGCGGCGGCGAGCTGAGCGGCCGGGAACGGCCGGAAGGACGTGACCGTGACCGAGCCGACCTTGCGGCCCTGGTCGCGGAGGGCGTCCACCACGGCGAGCGCGGTGTCGGCCATGGTCCCCATCGAGACCATGATGTAGTCGGCATCTCCGGTGCGGTACGCGTCGATGAGCCCGTAGTGGCGGCCGGTCAGTTCGGTCCATTCGGCCATCGCGCGCTCTGCGATCTCAGGGAGTTTGTCGTACCAGCCGCGCTGTGCGATCCGGCCCTTCATGTAGGAGTCCTGGTTCTGGACCACGCCGGACATCAGGGCGTCCTTCGTGTCGAAGAGATCGCGAACAGTCAGTCGCGGGTCGCCCACGAAACGACGAAGCAGCTCGTCTTCGGGCAGCTGGACGTTCTCGATCGTGTGGGTCGTGAGGAATCCGTCCTGAGCCACGAACCACGGCGTCTCGCCGTCTTCGGCAACGCGCCGGGCGATGGCGGTGAGGTCCGCGGCCTCCTGGCAGTTACGGGCGAAGAAGATGCCCCAACCGCAGTCGGCGACGCCCATGACGTCGTCGTGACCGGCGTGGATGTTCAGGCTCTGGCTGGTGAGCGCGCGCGCTCCGACGTGGAAGACCGCCGGCAGGCGCTTGCCGGCGATGACGTACAGGACTTCCTTCATGAGGATCAAGCCCTGTCCAGCGGTGAAGTTTGTGACGCGGCCACCGGCCAGGGCAAATCCCTCGGCGGCGGAAGCGGAGGAGTGCTCCGACTCGGGCTCGACGAACTTCAGCTGAGTGCCCCACAGATTCGGTGTGCCGTTGGCCACGGCGACCTGGTAGACCGCCGCCATGGTCGTCGAAGGCGTGATCGGGTAGGCGCAAGCGCCGTCGCTGATTCGCGTCTCGACGTAGGCGATGGCCTCGGAGCCGTCGATGATGGCCGGGATGCCTGGAAACTCGGGAGTCGGAGTATTCGTCACGATGGTCGGTTCACTCAATGCGCGCAGCTGGCGTGCCAGTGCGCTTCCATCCAGGTGTTTGAGCAGCGTGCCGCCAATCCCGCTGGCGACTGCCTCTCGCTGCTCTTCCGCGTGCCAGTACGAGGCGAGCACGGCGATCCTCTCCGCAGGGATGAGGTCTCGCAGCGCCGCGACTACCGGAGGCCACCCACCCGGCACATCGGCATCGAGCAGCACTACGTCGGGCCGGACAGACGACGCCTCGCGCGCTGCGGATTCAGCGGACGTCGCCTGAGCGACGATCGTGAAGCCATGGCGTGAGAGATGGTCGCAGAGTGCCTCGGTTGCGGCGCGGTGCTGGCTGACGATGAGCAGCCGTTTCGAAGGTATAGGGTGGTCGGAGAGCATGCCTGTAGCCTGATCTCGCGATCAATCCAGCCGTAGCGACAGGGCTCCCTAAGACCGGGGGCCATATGGCCCGCAAAGGTGATGGGGTTCTCGTTGGTATACCGCCCAAAAGGACGGGATCGAGGTCGATCCGGGGCCGGCAGGATGGCTGGCTCCGAGCCAAACCGCGACGTCGCGCCGGCCCGGATTGGATTCCCGTCGGGCGCTTCGACAGAAGCCGGCGAACCCTCGATTCGAGCTGCGGGGGGCGGGACCTGTTGCCCGCGCCGGGGGGCCATTCGGCACTCATAACTGTTCGTGCCAGCGCGCAAACTGCCGCTCGTGACGAACGCCGGAGGGGACGCCCGGCGTTCGTCCTTTTTTATGCCCGCCGGCCCGCCGTGCGGGCTAGGGCTCCGCTCCTCGTCGCCGCCTCGGCCTCCGCTCGGCGGCCGGGCGGCCTTTGGGCCGTGGCGGCTCGGGCCGGCCGTCGCTCGTGACCTGGTCCGCGGCCATGTCGTCAGACTTGCGCCAGGCGAAAGTTAGGGCAGACGGCCGCGGCAGCCCGCCCTGGAACAGCCGCCCGGACGCGGCATCGAGGGGCGCCGGAGCCTGGTTTCGGCTCGCCGGAGGGTGGCGGCCGCTCAGCCGATGTTCGAACCGGCTCTTCCGACGCCGTAAGCTCGCCGACTTGATGACTAATTCTCACGCCAGACAAGTCGGACCAGATGACGAGGGGTCGGGGGCCGTGGCCTCGGAGGTGCGGCTACAGGCCGAAGGCCTTCTTCGCGTGGGCCGTCAGCTCGTCACGGAAGTCGGGATGGGCGATGGCGATGAGGCGCTTGGCCCGCTCGCGGAAGCTCTGTCCGAACAGTTGAGCTACGCCGTATTCGGTCACGACCGTGCGTACGTGGGAGCGGGTCGTGGTGACCCCAGCCCCTTCCTTGAGCGAGATGGCGATGCGTGAGAACTTGCCGCCGGCCGCGGTGGACGGCAGGGCGATGATCGCCTGGCCCTCTTCCGCCAACGCCGCGCCGCGCATGAAGTCCATCTGACCGCCGACGCCGCTGTACATCCGATCGCCTATGGAGTCGGCGCAGACCTGGCCTGTCAGATCGACTTCGATGGCCGAGTTGATGGCGGTCATGCGCTTGAACTTGCGGATGATTGCGGTGTCGTTCGTGTAGTCGACCGGTCGCATCTCGACCATCGGGTTGTCGTCGACGAACTTGTAGAGGCGCTGCGTGCCCATCATGAACGCGGTCACTGCCTTGCCGCAGTTGACCTCTTTGGCATCACACGTTACGACGCCGCGCTCCACGAGGTCGACCAGGATGTCCGTGAACATCTCGGTATGTACGCCGAGGTTCTTCTTGTGATAGAGGTGCTTGCCGACGGCACTCGGAATCGCGCCGATGCCCATTTGGAGCGTGGCCTCGTCCTGGACGAGGTCGGCGACGAACCCGCCTATCTCGGCCTCGATCGGGCCGACTTCGCCGCTGCTGTGGTCGTAGGGCGGCTGATCGACCTCGACCGCGAAGTCGATCTTGCTGATGTGGATGAAGCTGTCGCCCAGCGTCCGCGGCATCGATTTGTTCAGCTGGGCGATCACCGTCCCGGCCATGCGGACGGCGCTGAGCATCGCGTCGACCGACGTTCCCAGGGAGCAGAAGCCGTGCTCGTCGGGCGGGCTGACGTTGCACAGGACCGCGTCGAGCGGCAAATACTTCTGGTCGATCAACCTTGGGATGTCCGACAGGAAGACCGGGATGAACTCCGCTCGTCCCTCGTTGATCGCCTTTCGCGCGTTCGGCCCGATGAAGAGCGCCTTGTGGAGGAAGTGCCCTTTCATGCTCGGGTCGAGGTGCGGGTGCGGACCCTCGGCATGCATATGGACCATCTTCACGTCGGTGAGCTCCGGCGCCCTTCGGACGAGGGCCGCCAGCAGGACGCTCGGCGTCGCCGCCGCGCCGTGCATGAAGACTTGCTGCCCGGACTGGATCGAGGAAACCGCCTCGTCGGCACTCACAATTCGCATGACGCGGAGTGTACGGGGCTCAACCGGTTGCGCGAGGGCCCATTAGCGAGGAACGGGGGGCCGGGCGGCCCGATCCGCTAGGCCTTGGGCGCCCTTAGGGCTTGCCGCAGCCGTTCAACCAGCCGAGTAATTGAGCGCCGACGAGCCTAGTTCGCCGGGCTGGCCACGGGAACGTCGGTCGGCTCGCACGGCAGGTGATTGGGGCAAGCATGGGAACGGCCCTGACGGATCGGGTTGGCCTCGACGTCGATAGGTCCCGACCATTGATTCAATGGCTGAATCCCAGAACCGTCGAGAGGGATCGCGCCCGACGCGATGCCTCCTCCGCCGAGTAGAGCCAGCGCCAGCCCACCCGCTAGCAACGCCTGTTTCCCAGTCGAGCGCAACATGTACGGCCTCACCAGTAGTCGGCGTCAAGCGTATCAATTGCACGATGGCGATATCCAGGAATCGTGCGACCCCTTCGTCCGCTCGGGACCTAAGCGCCGCCCTTCATGCGATGGCGGGCTACGAAGGCAGCGGCTTGTGCGCGACGCTCGAGGTTCAGCTTCGAGAGGATCGAGCTGACGTAGTTCTTGACCGTCTTGTCGGACAGGAAGACTTCCGACGCGATTTCCTTGTTTGTCTTCCCTTCGGCCACCAGGAGCAAGATCTTCTGCTCCTGCTGGGTGAGCTGCGCCATCTCGTCCGTGTAGGTGCCCGTCGCGATGCGCCGGACGCGGTCCAGCACCTTCTCGGTCACGGCCGGGTCGAGCAGGGACTCGCCGCGTCCAACGGCTTCGAGGGCGCTGATGAGGTCGCGCCCGCGGATCTGCTTTAGCAGGTAGCCCGACGCGCCGGCGATGATCGCCGACAGGACCGCTTCCTCATCGGGATAGCTGGTGAGGATGACGACGCGCGTGCCGGGGAACTCCGCGCGAATCTCACGGCAAGCTTCGATTCCCGATCCGTCCGGCAGCCTGACATCCATGACGACCAGGTCGGGCTCGAACTTGCGGGCCATCTCGACGGCCTCGGCCGCAGTCCCGGCTTCCGCCACTACCTGGAAATGCTCGCGCCGGTCGAGAAGTGAGACGAGACCCTGGCGTACGACCTCGTGGTCGTCGACCACGAGCAGCCGCAGCGGGCGTGCTTCGATCTGGTCGGTCATTCGTCACCTCGATGTGGGGATTCAATCCCCTGGGGGCTATGAGAAACCTCGACGATGATACGCGTGCCGTGCTCAGGCTCGCTCTCGATATCGATCCGGCCACCGATTGCGTCGGCGCGTTCTCGCATGTTCACCATTCCCTGATGGCTCGGGCCGCGTGGCGCGTCCAGATCGAAGCCAACGCCGTTGTCACTGATGGTGAGCCGGACCATGCCATCGTGGCTCTCGACGCGGACGCTCCCGCGTGTCGCCTTGGAATGTCGCGCCACGTTGCTCAGGGCTTCGCGGGCGATGGACAGCAACTGGCTCACCTGTTCGAGCGGAAGATCGATTTCGGAGGCTTCCGCGGTATCGAGGTCCACGTCGACCATGCTGTTGACGCGGAACTCGTCGGCCAGCGCGGCCAGGCCACCGACGAGGCCGGCTTGCTCGAGCAGCTCCGGGCGCAGGCCGAAGATGAAGTTACGAATGTCGCGGATCGACTGGTCGAGCGAATCGATCGCCCGCTCGACTCGCGCCTTGGCAACGTCGGGCTCGTCTTCCATGAGATCCGGCACGTCCTCGAGCGAGAGGCCGACGGCGTAGATGCTCTGGATGATGCCGTCGTGCAGGTCGCGCCCGATCCTCTCGCGCTCCTCGACGATCGCCAGCCGCTGGACCTGCTCGTGCAAGCGGGCGTTGTCGATGGCGATGCCCGCATGGAGGGCGAACATTTCGACCAGCCGCTCGTCGTCCTCGGTGAAATCCCCGGCAGGCTGCTTGTTCGTCAGGTACAGACGCCCTATCGATCGGCCCTTGGCGGTGATGGGCACGCCGAGGAGCGAGTGCATCGGCGGGTGGGCCGGCGGGAAGCCGTGGCGGCGCGGGTCTGTGGCGATGTCGGAGACTCGCAGTGGACGGCTCTCGCGGACGATAACGCCCAACAGGCCGAGGCCGTGGGGCAGCGGCCCGATCCTCTCCCGCTCGGCGCGGCCAACACCGCTTGTGATGAAGCGTTCGATGCCGCCTTCCTGGTCGACGATTCCGAGGGCGGCGTACTGGGCCCGCGCCAGCTCGCGCACCCGGTCGGTGATGAGCTGCAGAACTCGGTCCAGGTCCAGGACGCCGGCGATTCCGCGGGTGGCGGCATCCAGCGCGGCGAGCTCGCTCGAAGCCTGTCCAGCGCGTGCCGCCGACCACGCCCCGGCGAGGACCAACTCGAAGCCGCGCGCCACTTCGTCGACGGCCGCGCGATCCAGCGACAGCGGCGCGTCGAGTCCGAGCGTGCCCAGCGAGCGGTCGCCGGAGCGCAGATCGTAGGTGTGGAGCGCCGCCGCGGCTGCGGGCTCGTGGGCGAGACTACCGGTGGCGACCTCCACTTCGGTGAGCGGGGAGGCGTGTATCCGGATGTGGCAGCCGAACAGGCCCACTCCCTCCACTACCCGGCCGATGGTCGACGAGAGTCGGCCGTGGCTGGCGATGTTCGGATCGGCGCCCCACGCTTCGAGAGCGACCTCTACTGCCCGGAGACCGAGCAGACCGGTCGGGTCCGCGCGCGGATCCAAGGTCGAGCCCGGATCCGAAGTCGAACGCGGATCCGAGGTCGAACGCGAGGTAGTCATCGCCACGAGCCTAACAGGCCGCCGCGTCGGCCGCCGCGGACCGCACCCGTGCAGTGACGTGCGAAACAGCCCGGCGGCGCCGTCGATTGGGGTCCGGGGACGGACGGCCCACGCGAACGGGCCGGAGGTCCCTTGGCCCTCCCGCGGCCCACGCCCAACCTTTCCGAAACGGAGATCGGCAACAAGTCGAACCATCGTTGGATGAGACCGTGACCCCTCGCTACGAAACCATTCTGCTGGCCACCGATGGCTCGCACGCGTCGGAACCCGCCAGCGAGCAGGCGATCGACCTCGCCACCCAGGTCGGCGCGCGGCTGCTGGTCGTCAGCGTTGTTGCATCGGCTCGCCAGCCCTCCGAAGCGTCCACCCGCGAAGGTCACGTGTCGGAGACTCGCGACGTCCTGGCGGCGAACGCGCAGGCGATTGTCCAGAAGGCACGGGCCTCGGGCGCCGACGCCACGTTCCTGGTCTGGGAAGGCGACGCGGGCGAGGCAATCGTCGCCGCCGCGGACGCCGAGTGCGCCGATCTCATCGTGGTCGGCTCGCACGGTCGGAGCGGCGTCACGCGCTTCCTGATCGGCAGCGTCTCCGACTTCGTCGTCCGCCACGCCCACTGCCCGGTCATGGTGGTCCGGGGCAAAGTCGAGCCAGTGCGGCGCTAGGCCCCGCGCCACTCCCCTACTTCGTGTAGGCGCCTTCGGGGTCCAGCTCTTCGCGGATCAGGCGCAGCTCTTCGGGAGTTGGCGCGGGCGTCGTCACGAGCGGTTCGGCCACTCGGGGCTCCCAGCCCATCGTGTCGCGGACCTGCTCCAGCGTGGCGCCGGGATGGATCGAATCGAGGCGCATCTCTCCCGAATCGTCGAAGTGGTAGATGCCCAGATCCGTCACCACGACCGACGGTCCGCGGCCCAGCCAGCCCTGCTCGCGCCGAACGCGAGCCGCGGCTTCGGCTCCGCCAAGGTTTCCGGGCGACGTCCGAAAGTCGATCCGATCCACAAACGACCGCTTCGACTGACGCATGATCACGAAGACCTGACGCGCGTTGATGGCGATCTCGCACGCCCCGCCGGACCCCGGGAGTCGCGTCTTCGGGTGCTCGTAGTCGCCGATCACGGTGCTGTTGAGGTTGCCGTAGCGGTCGACCTGGGCGGCGCCGAGGAACCCGACGTCCACCAGACCGCCCTGCAGGTAGAAGCTGAACAGCTCGAACATCGAGACGGCGGCTGTGGCGCCGGTGACGATCGTCGGATCGCCGATGGAGAGCGGCAGCCGTGCCGGCTTCGCCCCGAACGCTCCGGACTCGTAGACCAGCTCCAGTTCCGGAGCGACGGTGATGCGGGCCAGGTTGACGGCGATGTTCGGCAGGCCTACGCCGACGAAGCAGACGCGCTGTCCGGCGAGCTCGCGCGCGGCAGCCACGATCATCATCTCGGACTTGGAGAAGGCCGGGACCGAAGTGGCGGCGGTCGCTTCAGCCGAACGCTGCTCGCTCATCGATAGACCCCGTAGTCGACCGAGCCGGACGGAGCCGCGCCCGATGGCCGAAGGCTCTCGACCCGCTCCACGCCCAGCTTCTCGACGTACTCCGTCCGACCGCTCACGCCGTAGACCCATTCGTCGAGCCAGGCCTGCGTGGTCTCGGCTTCGCGGCTGATCGCGTCCCAGTCGCGGTAGAAGCGGTTGTCGCGGTCGTATGCGCCCTGCACGTAGGAAGGATGCGCGCCGAACGGCTCCACGACGACCGCGTCCACGATCAGGCCGGGGATCACGGTGCGGTTCGGGTCGGCCCGAATCACCGCTTCCGGGCACAGCTCCTCGACGACGACGATTACCCGCTCCGCTGCGAAGGCCGCTTCCTTCTGGCATCCCAGCAAGCCCCACATCTGGGTGTTGCCGTCGGCGTCGGCCCGCTGGGCGTGGACGACCGTAACGTCGGGCTTCAGGGGCGGCACGGCGTAGACCGTCTCCTCGCCGAAGGGCGAGCGGATCGGCCGGATCAGCGGGTTCGCCTTGGGCAAGTCCGTCTCGAAGTACGAACGCAGTGGGAAGAACGGCAGGTTCGAGGCCCCGGCGGTGTACCGGCCGACCATGCCGAAGTGGCTGTACTCCTCGATCTCGAGTGGCGCCGGGTCGGCATTCTCCACGCGCCGGCGAATGGCGTGCAGCCCTCCGACGCCGGGGTTGCCGAGCCAGCTGAACACGAGCTTGCGAGCGGTGCCGGCGGCGACCATCTGGTCGTAGATCAGGTCCGGCGTCAGGCGCGCCAGCGTCAGATCGCGCTTTCGCTGCCGGATGATCTCGTGACCGGCCGCGAAGCAGATCAGGTGCGTGAAACCCTCGATCGCGACGACGTCGCCATCGTGGACGACCTCGGCGACGGCCTCGCGCATCGAAGCGACCTTACTCATCGACGCTGACCTGTGGCACGGGCGCGTGGCCCTCCTGCAGAGCTAGACCGCGACCGCAACCTCGGCGACTGCGGCGCCGAAGACTTCCAGACCGACCTCGGCTTCGGCTTCGGTCAGCACGAGCGGCGGCGAGATACGCAAGACCGTGTGCCCGGCCTCCAGCACGAGGAGCCCTCGCTGGAAGCTGGCCCACTCGGCCGCGGCGGCGTGCTCGTGCGAGTCGAACTCGACGCCGATCATCAGGCCGATGCCCCGGACGTCGCGGATGATCGACGGGAAGAGCGCCTGGATGGCTCGCAGGCCGATCATGAGCTGCTCGCCCCGAGCCGTGGCGTTCTCCATCAGGCCGCTTTCCAGCAGCTTGATGGTTTCGAGCCCCGCCGCGCAGGCGACCGGATTACCGCCATATGTCGTGCCGTGGGCGCCGGGGCCCCACTGTGTCATGAGCGAGTCGCGAGCGATGAACGCGCTCAGGGGCATGCCGCTGGCGATGCCCTTGGCCGTGACGACGATGTCCGGCTCCACGTCCCAGTTCTGGATGGACCACATCTTGCCGGTGCGACCGGCGCCTGCCTGGACCTCGTCGGCGATGAGCAGGATGCCGTGCTTGTCGCAGATAGCGCGTAGACCCTGCAGGAAGCCGTCCTCCGGGACGATGTAGCCGCCTTCGCCCTGGATCGGCTCGACGACGATCGCGGCCACTTCGGTCGGTGGCACGAGGCGGTCGAAGAGCACCTCGTCGAACCACTCGAGGTCCGCGACGTGGCCGAAGGGAGCGTGGAAGACGCCCGGCAGCATCGGCCCGAAACCGGCGTGGTACTTCGCCTTGGAGGCCGTCAGCGAGACGGAGCCGTAGGTTCGGCCGTGGAAGGCGCCCAGGAACGCGACCAGGTACTGGCGCTTGGTGGCGTATCGGGCGAGCTTGATCGCGCCCTCGACCGCCTCGGTCCCGGAGTTGCTCAGGAAGACCCTGCACTTCTCCTTCATCGGAGCGATCCGAGCCAGCTCGGCGCACATCTCCGCGTAGATCGGCAGGTAGAAGTCGGCGCTGTAGTGGATCAGCTTGCCGGCTTGCTCCTGGATGCCGCGGACTACGTCGGGGTGGCAGTGGCCGGTCGAAGTGACCGCGATGCCGGCGTTGAAGTCGAGGAACAAGTTGCCGTCGATATCCTCGATCGTGCAGCCGCTGCCCCGCACCGGCACGACCGGGTACGCCCGCGGCACGCTCGGCGAGGTCCACTGGCGGTCGAACTCGAGGTGGACGCGAGCCTTCGGGCCCGGCAGCTCGGTGACGATGTGCGGGACGGCGGGGGCCTGGACGAGCTTGTCCGGAGCCTGGGTCACGGTGCACCTCGACGGTTTTGGCGCCGCCGCCGACGGGTGCGACGGGCGCAGCAACGGATAACCTTTATGCAGCCTGGATACTCCGCGAGTATAGCGGAGAGGGGTCGCGCTCAGTCCACGAGCGTCTGCGACTGCTCGCGCATGAACTGCTGGACGTAATGGAGCCCACCCGAGGCTCGGCCGGTCGTGCCCGAACCCTTCCAGCCGCCGAAGGGCTGGATGCCGGGCCAGGCGCCGGTGGTCGCGCCGGCTCGTCGGTTGATGTAGATGACGCCCGCCTCGACTGACTGTTCGAAGCAGTCGATCTCATCGCGATCCGAGCTGTAGAAGCCGGCAGTTAGCCCGTAAATGCTGTCGTTGGCCAGCTCGAAGGCTTGTTCCAGCGAGCCGACGGAAGCCACCGCGACAAGCGGCACGAAAAGCTCGTCACGCCATATGCGATGGTCGGCGGGCAGGTCGGCTACGACTGTAGGTGCCACGTACAGCTCGCTCCCGAAGGCCGAACCGGTCAGCCGCTCGCCGCCGCAAACGATCCGGCCGTCGCGCCGGGCCTCTTCGACCGCCTGGTCGTACTTGGCCACGGCCCCGGCATTGACCAGCGGCCCCAGCCACATCTTGCGGTTCGTGGGATCGCCGATGGCGATCGCCTTCGTCTTCGCGCACAGGAGGTCGAGGAAATCCTTGTAGACCGGCGCCTGGACGTAGACGCGGCTGCAGGCCGAGCACTTCTGGCCGCCGAAGCCGAAAGCCGAGCGCATCACGCCTTCGGCGGCCTCTTCGAGATCCGCTCTTGCGCTGATGATGGCCGGGTTCTTGCCCCCCATCTCGACGATCACGGGCTTGGGGTAGCGGCGGCTGAATTGCTTGAAGACGTGGTTGAAGCCGATCTCGTACGACCCGGTGAACAGGAGCCCGTCGACGCCCTCGTTCTCCTGGAGCTCGGCACCGACGACCTCGCCCGGCCCGCTGACCATGTTGAAAACACCACGAGGCAGGCCCGCCAGGTCGGCGATCTCGGCCAGCTTGACTCCGCACAGCGGCGAGTCGCTCGACGGCTTGTAGACGACGGCGTTGCCGGCCACGAGCGCGCCGCCCGACGGACCGCCGGAAAGCGCCATCGGGAAGTTGAACGGGCTGATCACCGCCCACACGCCGTGCGGCTTGAGCACGGACCGGGTGTGTACCGTCGTATCGCCGAGGTTACCCATCGTCCGGTCGAAGCCTTCGTTGGCGTCGAACTGGTCGCAGTAGTAGCGGATCAGGTCGGCCGTTTCCTCTACGTCGCCGAGCGACTCCAGGCGGTTCTTCCCGACCTCGATGCCCATGAGCGCGCCCAGCTCCATCTGGCGCTCGCTGATCAGGTCGGCCATGCGACGCATGATCGCGGCGCGCTCTCGCCAGGGCGTGCCCGCCCAGCCCGGAGCCGCGGCGCGGGCGGCGGCGATAGCGTCTCGAACGTCGGCCCGCGTTCCCTTCGCGAAGTGGCCGACGAGAGAGCCGTCGATCGGCGAACGCTTCTCGAATGTCTCCTTGGGCGGCCGCCATTCGCCGTCGATGAAGACGCCGTGAGTCCCGCCGAGCTGTTCCCTGGCGATCTGTAACCCCGCGTCGTACAAGGCGTGCAACTGCTCGTTGTCGTTGCGAAGGGTTGCGTAGGTGATCTTGAGGCGGGGCTCAGACGTCGCGGTCATCCGAACGATCTCCTGGGTGTGGAGCACATGGATTCTGCTGCGCCGCTCCAAGCCGCTGGCCCGGAGCGCGCAGCCCTATTGGGGCTAGTCTACCGCCGCTTTGCGGAACGCCGTGCCCCGGCCGTGCCCCCGGACGAGCCGCCCAAAGGTGGGTCATCGAGGGCTGCTACGACCTCGGCGATGGACGGCGCCACGGCATCGGGTGCCCATGCTGGGCGTTCCGCGGCGGCGTGGGCCAGCTCCGCGGCGCCATGCTTGCCGGAGAGCACGAAAACGCCCCGCAACCCGGCCCGCTGCGCGCCGCGCACGTCGTTCCAGAGGTCGTCGCCGACCATAGCCACTTCCCGCGGGGAGAGGCGAGAGCCTGCGCCGGGAACCGCGGCCGGCACCTTGGGAGGTACCGCGGCCGGAACCGCGGCCAGCACCGCGGCCAGCACTCGAACCGCCTCGGCGAAGAAGGCTCGCGACGGCTTGCCGGTGACCAGCGCCCGCCGTTCGATCGCGTATTCGAGGCCTGCTACATAGGCGCCAACGTCGAGCAAGACCTCGGCCTGCGTGAGCCACCAGCGGTTCTTGTGCATGGCAATGAAACGGGCGCCGTTCCTCAGCAACGTGAATGCCGATTGCATGTTCCGGGGCGTGAATTCCTCGGCCGCGTCTCCGATCACGACCGCGGCCGCTCTGGCGTCCGGCTCGGCCGCCTCCCGGTGCGAGAGCAGCCGGAGCCCATCGAATTCGGCCAGCCCATCCGGGGCACCCAGCACGTACAGCTGCGCGTCGGGGAAGTGGCGGCGGCAATATCCGGCGGCGACAGAGGCGGCGCTGACGATTCGCTCCGGACCGACCGCGAGGCCCGCGCCCCGGAGCTCGCGCGACAGAGTGGCGCGACTGTACAGCGAGGTGTTAGTTGCGATCACATAAGGGATGCTCCGCGCCTCCAGCGACGCCAGCGCCTCGGCCGCACCCGGGATCACGGCGCCTCTCAGGACCACGACGCCGTCCATGTCCAGCAGCAGTGCGCGCAAGCCGGTCAATTCGCGCTGGAGGTCGTCGCGAGGCGTCGGATCGAGTGTCATGGGTCGGATCGTCGCATATATGTTGTGGCCACGCGACTGTTGGCGCGACTCGTCGGTCACCGCACCTCGCATCTATGCGCCGAGCGACTGGTCGGCCTCAACCCATCAACGCAACACCTTCGCGAACGGCATGGTGAGATGTACGTGGAGGAGGCGCGAAGATGGCTCGGAAGCGCGGAGATGGCGGGATAA